>Ga0114930_10001608_pt1 | contig 21301 bp, 13 predicted proteins | sample AnhtaG_FD_87300 | JGI IMG/M metagenome (GOLD analysis project Ga0114930, IMG submission 87300) | Deep subsurface microbial communities from Anholt, Denmark to uncover new lineages of life (NeLLi) - Anholt_01485 metaG | ecosystem: Environmental > Aquatic > Marine > Oceanic > Sediment | place... | reverse complement strand
CGGAGATAAGGCCTATGTTGGCGGTCGTTTCGTGGTCGATGCGGCCGAGCTTCATCGCGGCCACGGCCGAAGCGGCCATTTGAATGGCGTTGATGCCTTTTTCGGGCTCGATGCCGGCGTGAGCCGCGCGGCCGCGGAAGGTCGCCTTGACAAGATCCGAACCGGGCGCGGCGTTGACGGCGTACCCGGGCGGTTCCGACGCGTCGAGGACGAACAGGAGGACGTCGGCGTTCTTCACGGCCTCGCGGGCCACGTCGATGCCGATCTGCTCGACTTCGTCGCGGGTGGTGCGCAGGCCGGCCGTGTCCGTCAGCCGTACCGGGATCCCTGACAGCGTGATGGTCTCTTCTATGCGGTCGCGCGTGGTGCCCGGATGGGCCGAGACGATGGCCCGGGCGTCCCGCAGAAGTGCATTGAATAGGCACGACTTGCCGACGTTGGGCGGGCCCGCGATGGCGACACCCGCCCCTTCGCGGTACAGCCGGCCCGTCTTGGCCGTGTCGAGCAGCGCCAGCATCCGCTCGCGCGCGCCTTCGAGCGCCGCGCGGAGCGCGTCGTTGACGAGATCGGGCAGATCTTCGTCGGGAAAATCCAGGGCCGCCTCGATCCGGGCGAGGGCGTCCACCAAGGTGGCTCTCATCTCGTTGATGGCCTGGGAGAGCGCGCCTTGGGCCGCGGCCGCGGCCGCTTTGAGGCCGGCGCGCGTGCGGGCCTGGATGCGGTCGATGACGGCCTCGGCCTGGACCAGGTCGATGCGGCCGTTCAGGAAGGCGCGCTGGGTGAACTCGCCGGGCTGCGCCAGCCGCGCCCCCAACGAGAGCACCCGCTCGAGAATGGCGTTGAGGGGACCCGCGCCCCCGTGGGCGTTAATCTCGACCACGTCTTCGCGGGTGTAGGTGTGCGGCGCCCGCATCACGTGCACGAGCACTTCGTCGAGCACGTCGCCGTGCTCGTCCACGACGTGACCGTGGAAGACCCGCTGCTTTGCCGAGGCCGGGTCGCGTCCTCTCGAGGACACGAAGGCCGCCCGCACGATTCCAATGGCTTTGTCGCCGCTGAGGCGGACAATGCCGATTCCGCTCTCGCCGGGCGGCGTGGAAACGGCCGCGATCGTATCCTCAAGACTCGGCTGTGTCACCTTGGGGGTCTTCTACGGCGTCCGGCCGCTCGGGTGTGCGCGGCGCGGGCGGACGGGCGCTCGGACGATACCCGGGGCGCCGCTCGTCTCGCCGTTCGTCTCGTCGGCCGCCGCGGCCGCGGGGCCGCCTCGAGCGGCGCTGGTCGCGCCCGGAAGTCCTGGGGGAGATGACGATGGTGCGCATGAGGGTATTGCCGAGGCTGAAGGTGCGCACGTCCGGGTCGTCTTGAAGGGCCAAGTGCACGATGCGGCGCTCCTGGGGATTGAGGGGTTTCACGCGCACTTCGTTGCCGCTGGTCTTCGCTCTGTCCGCCAACTGCAGCGCCATTTCTTCGAGGCTGGCCTTGCGCCGCTCGACGTACCGCTCGACGTCCACCGAGAAGCGCTCGACCGTTTCGGGTGCGTCTGCGGACCGCATCATGCGGTTGATGAGATACTGCAAGGCCTGCAGGTCCCGGCCTTTGCGGCCGATCAGAATGGCCGAGTCCTCAGACTCGACGTCGATCCGCGCCCCGCCGTCCTCCGTAGCAGCGCTGGTCACGGTCGCCTTAATACCCATTTTCTCGATCACTTCGGCCAATAGCGCCGTGGCTTCCTCGCGCCGGCTCTCCGAGATGGCCGGCAGCTCGGGTTCGCGCGGTTTCTCGGCGGGGCGCGCGTCGGCCCGGTCGGCGCGCCGTTCGCCTCGTGGGGGCTGTTCGCGTCTTGGCGACGGCTCCGGGCGTGGCGCACTTTCGCGTCTGGGGGGCCTTTCCGGGCGTCGTTCGGGGCGGGGCCGCTCTTCTTCCTTCGCACTGGGCCTAGTTTCGGGTTCCGGGCCTGCCTCGAGGGTCAGGCGCACTTTGACGTCACGCGCGCCCAACCCGAAAATACCCCGACTGCCCTCGTCCAGGATCTCGATTTGGACCTCGTGTAGTTCGGCGCCGAGCATATCGAGTGCCTTCTGGATGGCCTCCTGTCTGGTCTTGGCGCTTGCTTCTACGGATTTCATGGTTGAGCCTCTCCTCGTCTGTGTCGCCGGCCGTCGGCGCCGGCCTGTCGGGTTGCGACCGTGGGCGTAGAAGCCTTCGCTTTGGACACGCGGGCGGGGTCCGCCTCAGGACTTGCGCTTCTTGTCCCTCCTTTCTTTGCGCACCTTCTTGGCGTCCTTTTCCATTTGGCGTTTGCGCGCCTGTGCCGCTGTGTAGAAATGCTGCTTCTTCGCCGGGGTCTTCTTCTTCTTCTTCGGTTCGGCGTCTACATCGCTCACCCGGGTGAACTTCTGCTGAACCATTCCCAACACCGTGCTGGTGAGTATGTACAGATTGAGTCCCGCCGCCATGTTGTAGCACACGAAGCAGAAAAAAACCGGCATGATGGTCATCATCATCTTCTGCTGCGGGTTCTGCGCCGCCGCCGTCGAGGGCATCATTTTCGAGTTAAGCACCATCGCCAAGCCCATGAGCAAGGGCAGCACGTTCAGGTACTGGAACGTCTCGCCCAGGAAGGGCACCTGCGTCATCCACGGCAGGTGGAGCAGCCGGTCGGGCTGGGACAGGTCCGTGATCCAGAACACAAACGGGGCGCCGCGCAGTTCATACGTCTTCATGAGCATGCGGTACAGCGTGATGAAGATGGGCATCTGGAGGGCGATGGGCAGGCAGCCCCCGAGCGGATTGACCCCGCGTTCCTTGTACATCTCCATCATGCGCTTGTTCAGTTCCTGCGGGTCTTCGCCGTACTTGGCCTTGAGCGCCTCCATTTCGGGGCCCAGGAGCTGCATTTTCTTCATGCTCCGCATGCTCTTGAGCGTGAGCGGATACATGGCCATGCGCACGACAACGGTCAGAAAGATGATGGCGAGTCCGTAATTGGCGATGACGTTGTGGTGGAAGAAGTTGAGAATGCGCAGCAGGAACTTCGCAAACCAGTCCATCACGGCCCAGCGCGGCGTAAAGAAGCGCAGCACCCCGCGCAGGGTGGGCCAGGCCTCGGCCATCGCGCTCTGTTCGCTCGGGCCGAGGTAGATCGTGTAGGCATGGGCCTGGACCCCGCCCGGCTCGACCGCGAAGCGCGGCGCCGACAACGCGATGCGGAAGCGCTCGGCGTTGCCCGTGGCCCACGTGTCCGAGCCTTCGAAGTCCGGCCGGGCCGCCATCACGAAATAGGGGTTCTTGATGGCCGTCCACAGGGGGGCCGCGATCTTCATCGAGAAGACGCGGCCGTCTTTGGGCTTCATCTTCGCCGTGGCCAGCTCGTCGATCAGGTCGCCCTCGAACCACATCAGCGATTGGCTCACATAGCGCGATTTCGCCACGCTCGCGCTGAGGTTCGGCTCCCAGCAAAGGTAGTAGGCCGGCGTTTGGTCGAGCCCCATGATCTGCTGTTCGGCGGACGCGTTCTCGTACTCGATGCGCGCTTCCATCGTATAAGGGGCGTCGCCCAACGAAAACCGCTTGCGAATCACCGCCTTGCCCGGCACCGTCAAACTGAAGGTGACCGCCCGGCCTTCCGGGTCGCGCTCGACCTCGAACCGACGCCGATCCAACGCGCTGCCCAGGCCCGGGTCGGTGAAGCGCAGGCCCAGCGGATACACGGCCTCGGTGTCCGCGGCATCCGTGGCCGGAACCAGCGCCACGGTGTCTTCCCCGTTCTGATCGACGATCACAGAGGCCCGTTTGAGCCGGCCGCCGATCCGCGTGAAAACCAGCTCCAGATTCTCATCGCCAAGAACGACCTCCTCCGACGCGGGGTCCGTGATCGTGGGCGCCTCGGGCAGCCCGGGCCACGGCTCCGCTTGCGCAGCGCCGGTCGGGGACGGGGCTTCCTGACCCGGTTCCTCGCCTTCGGGGCGGGCCTGGGTTTGAGTGGTGGGCGGCGTGGGCTCCGGGCGACGGGGTTGCGGTTGCGGCATGAACCACTTGAACCACGCGAACAGCAACACCATCATCAAGATGATGCCAATCGTTTGATTGCGCATCGTCTCTTTGTCGCGGTTATCGTCCAAACCTCGGGTCTCCCAAGAAAGCGGCTGGGCCTACGCCTTGGCGTCGCCCCGCTGCGGCACGGGGTCGTAGCCGCCTTTGCACAACGGCTGGCACCGGGCGATCCGCAACAGGGCGTACGCACCGCCGACGATCGGACCGTGGGTGCGAATGGCGTCGATGGCGTAGTGGGAGCAGGTCGGGGTGAAACGGCAATGCGCGCCGAGAACCGGCGACACGCACCTCTGGTATGCGCGAATCAAGGCAACCAAAACGTTACCCACCTACGACGTCTCCCTCTCGGAAGAACCGCCGTATCTCGCGCTCGCAGGCGTGATAGTCGAGCCCGGCGCTGGCCGGCCTCGCCACTACGACCAGGTGGACGTCGTCCCGGAGTGTCGCGCGGTGCTTGCGGTAGACCTCACGGATATAACGCTTGACGCGATTGCGTACGACGGCACGGCCGACCTTGCGCGATACGGCGCATCCCATTTCCCGACCCTGACCAGCCCGCCGGACCCCATAGCAAATGAACGCGTTCCCCACCCACTTCTGCCCTTCCCGGTATATACGTAGAAAGTCCTGGCGGTGGGTAAGTCGTTCGGTTCGTGGAAAGCTCTGCTGGCCCGGCACAATCGGCTTATCACTTTCTCTTCATTTCCTGAGGGCCGCGGCACCGGCCATCAGGCGGAAAGGCGTTTGCGGCCCCTCAGGCGGAAAGGCGTTTCCGCCCCTTCTGCCGGCGCCTTCGGATCACGTTGCGTCCGCCGACCGTGGCCATGCGGCTGAGGAAACCGTGATTGCGTTTCCTCTTGATGTTGGACGGCTGAAAGGTCCTCTTCACAGCATTCTCCTCACGGGATACCCATCCCGCCGGGGGCTCGGCCGCCACGCCTATTTCCCTGTGGCAAAGTAGGTTACACCGCCCCCGGCATCGCGATGCAGCCCGCATGGGGCACTTCCTGAAACCGCGTTATTATAGTCGGTTTCGACAGGGCAGTCAAACCTGCCGCGCCTGCCGCACGCCATTTGACTGTGATCGGACGCATTTGCTAAGCTACGCGCCGTTTTGCTCCGACGGCAGGTGGCCCACCATGGACACGCTGAGCGTTCCGCTGGCGTCGATCACGGAGAACGGCGTAACCGTGGACGAGACGGTCTCGGCCGACGAGTTGCGGCCGGAAGGGACGCTCGAGTTGCCGGTGCCCAGCGTGCACGTCCGCGGCACGTTGCAGCGGATCAGTGGCGAGTACCTGTTCCGAGGCGCCGTCGCCGGGACCTTCGTGCATTCCTGCGACCGGTGCCTGGCCCCGGCCGAGGTCCCGTTCGAGACAAAGGTGCTGTGGAGCTTCGAGCCCGGGGCCGCCGAGCCCGACGCCGAGGATGCACGGGACGGCGAGACCCAGAGCGACAAGGTGTCCACGTACCGTTTCGAGGGCAACGAGATCGACTTGGCGCCGTTTGTCTGGGAGGAGGCGTCCCTGGCGGCGCCGACCAAGTACCTGTGCCGCGAAGACTGCGCGGGCCTGTGCCCGCAGTGCGGCGCGAACCTGAACGTGGGCCCCTGCGGGTGCCCGGCAGAGCAGAGTATGGAAAACAAAGGGTTTGCGGGCCTGGACAGGCTGCTGGCGCAGTTGGACCGCAAGCCCCCGGAGGAATAGGAACGTGCCCGTACCCAAACGCAAGACCGGCAAGACGAGGCGCAACACGCGCCGTTCCCATCACGCCCTCGATGCGCGTAACACCCAGGAATGCCCCAGTTGCGGCGAGCCGATGCTGCGACACCGCGTCTGCCTGAAGTGCGGCCACTATCGCGACCGCCTCGCCATCGGATCGGAAGGCGAATAGCCATCCGCCCCGAGCGCACCTCGATAACCGATGGCCTTGGGCATTGAACGCGAGGAACGCGGGCCACGGCCGGGGGAGCGATGCCGCTACTCGGGGGGCTGAATCGTGAAGGTCCGGCCGTTGCTCTGGATCTCGGCAAACCCGTCGTCCGCGTCGTAGGACAGCAGCTTGCACGCGCCGAACGCCGCGCCGACGCGCGGCCGGTAGTCGACCCCGTCCCGGGTGTCGCGCACGCGCACCAGGGTCCTCGCGCCTACGGTCGCCCCGAGTATCACGTAGCGTCGCTCGGGGTGTTGCGTGAGGTCGATCCAGCGAAGCCGCTGTTGGGCTTCGCGAACCTGCGAGGCGAACTGGGGCTTGCCTTCCCCTTTCTTCACAACCTGCTCGAAGGCCCGCCGCGCCCGCGACAGATTACCCTCGGCCAGCGCGTCCGAGGCTTCTTGGCCGAGGCCTTCCATCTCGGCACGCAGCGTCTGCGCGAGCGTCTCACGCCGGCCGTTGCGCAGGTCGCGCACCGTCGGTGCGGGCGAAGCAGGACGCCCCGTAGGCTGCGGGCTCGGCGGCGAGTCCCTGAAGCTATCGAGGAACCCACCACCACCCGAACCCACGAACCGGAACACGACGACCAGCGCCGTCACGGCCACGAGCACCGCCACGAGGCCCACCACCGTCCGCCCGACCCGGGTGACCGCGGGCGTCTCTTGCCAGGGAAGCACGATCTCCGTGGCCGGCATGCCCGGCTCGAACGGCTGGGTCGACTCCGGCGTGAACGTGGCGATCTCGTCGCCGGCGCCATCCACCTCGAACAGCGGCGCCCAGTCCTTCATGCCCTCCCGCCAGCACAGGTCCTGAGGCCGCAGCGTCCCATTGGCCACCCACGCTTGGATGTCTCCCCAGGTGTACGGCCCTTTGGGCTTGGTTTGCCCAGGGCTGGCCACGAACCAGATCGGCTCTTCGGCGGACATGTCGAACGCGCTCCAGGGACCCGTGAGAGCAAGACACACTAATGGCCCAAGCCCTCACTCGGTCATCTTAGGCGACTTCCCGTTCGAGGTCAAGACCCCTCGTCCGCAGCCCGATACCTTCGGCGCCTGCATTGACCGGCGCAACCCAGCCGGGTAGACTTTGGGTCCCGGGCACCGAGAGCGGAGACGGCCCATGGCCAACTACATGATCGCCGACATGAACGCTATCGAACCGGTGGCGTGCCCCTGCGGCTGGGCCCGCCGCGCGTTCGGGGCGGACCCGAACTCGGCCGCCACGCTCCACGTGACCGACGTCTCGGCCGACGCGCGGCCCCACTATCACAAGACGCTCACCGAAATCTACGTGATCCTCGAGGGCGAAGGGCACATCGAGCTCGACGGCGACCGGGTCGCGGTCAAACCCCTCACCGCGGTCTACATCAAGCCCGGTTGCCGCCATCGCGCCGTCGGCCCGATGCGGGTCCTGATCGCCGTGATCCCTCCGTTTGACCAGGAGGATGAGTGGTTCGACCAGTAGGAGGCCGCGCCCGCACGCCGGGAAGGGCTTTCGCGCGGCCCAAGGGGAGCGAAGGATGCTATTCGGACGAAGGCCCCCCGGACGCACGGACGTCTCGTTCGACCTCACCGGCAAGCGCGTGCTCATCACGGGGTCGAGCCGGGGCCTGGGGTGGTCGCTGGTGAACGGCGCGGCCGCCGCGGGCGCCACCGTCATCATCAACGGCACGAACCAGGGCCTCCTGGCCAAGAGCGAGACCGCCCTGCGCGAGAACGGCTTCGAGGCCTTCGCGTGCCCGTTCGACGTGACTCGAGAAGCCGACGTGGAACAGGCCATTGCCTGCATCGAACAGGAGGTCGGCCCCATCGACGTGCTCGTGAACTGCGCCGGCATCAACCTGCGCGGCGCCACCGAGACCTTCGAGCAGTCGCAGTGGGACGCCGTCATGGACGTGAACCTGAAGGGCGCCTGGCTTGTCGCCAAGTACGTCGCGCCGGGCATGATGGTCCGCCGGGCCGGCAAGATCATCAACGTCTGCTCGATCCTGGCCTTCGCGGCCCGCCCAACGATCGCCGCCTACGCCGCGTCCAAGGCCGGCCTAGCCAGCCTGACCCGCACCCTGGCCGTCGAGTGGGCCCCCTACAACATCCAGGTCAACGCCATCGCCCCCGGCTATTTCCTCACCGCCATGACAAAGCCTTTGGCCGAGGACCGCGCCTTCGACCAGTGGGTCAAGCTGCGCACCCCCGCCGGCCGCTGGGGCGACCCCCACGAGCTCAACGGCCTGCTCATCTTCCTGGCCAGCGACGCATCGAGCTTCCTCAACGGCCAAGTCATCGCCGTCGACGGCGGCTGGACCGCCAACCTGTAGCAACCCCGCTCGTCTGACCGGCAAGGCCGCCGCAACTACCAGCGGATCTCTTCCTTCGACCGCCGGGCCGCGCTACAATGGCGACATGGATCCCGCCGACGCGTTCAGGACCTTCTTCGATGAGTCATGGCCGCCGTCTGATGGGTCGCCCCACGGAAACGGGAGCTTCGGACGCTGGATAACGGACGGGTGCGGCGCCCCGGCCTATGCCTACGAAATGGATCAAACCACGGACCCGCGCGCGGCATACCGCGTGTCCGGCGGCGCATCGCGCGACCACTGGCACCTCGTGGGCAACGACCGCATCGCCGCCACGGCCCACAACGGCGGCTATGTGCAGGTGTATGACTGGACGCGCGGGCCCAAGATACTCAACCGCTGGGACCCCGACGCCCGGCACTACGCCGGCGGGTTCAGATTCATTGGTCTGGACGGCGCGGTGTTCGCCACGCTGTGGGACCGCCTGCCCGAGGAAGCCGCCCAACGGCGCACCTTCGGCATGGGCTATTTCGAGAAGGCAACCGAGTATCAGGACCTCGTCATCACCGAGCGCATCGAAGCGCCCCAGGGCGACGACCCGGTGCTGGTGTCCACCACGCTGCTCGAGAACCGCCGCGACGGACCCGTCGACGTCACCGTAGTCGAGTTCTGGGACGTCAACCTCCACCAGTTGACCGTGTCGCCGATCATGAGCCGCGGGCTCGGCCGATTCTTCGAGTGGCGCCGCGGCCGGCTCAACCGCCGCTTCGTCATGGACGCGGCCTGGGACCCGGCCACCGGCGCCCTCCGAGTGGACCTCGCCGCCGCGCACCCGGGGCGTGCGCCCGGCCCCGAGGCCCCCGCATACGTGGACTACCATCCCAAGTCGGTCTTTCTCGCCGCGCTCGACCCGCTGCCCGAACCCTTCAATGGCTTCGCCGCGGACGGCGCGCGATTCTTCGACGAGGCCGGGCTCGATAACCCGCCCGGCCTGCGCGGCGCGGCGGACGCTCGACTGTTTGCCAAGCGGTCGGCCTATGCCGGCCACGCCGTCTTGGCCTTTCGGCGAGCAGTGCGCCTCGGGCCGGGCGAGCACACGAAGTTGAGCTACCTCTATGGATACGAGCGCAACGAGAAGATCCCCGGGCTCGTGGCCCGCCACAGGCGACCGTCCGGGCATCGGCCACGCGCCGCCTTGGAACTGGCGGCGCCGGGGCTCGGGTGGCTCGGACGCGAGCTGCTGTGGCACTCATACTACCTCCAAGCGGGATCCTTCTACCAGGAGTTCTACGACGCCCACTTCGTGGACCAGGGCTCGGCCTACGGCTACCTCCACGGGTTGTCCGGCGCGCACCGCGACTTCGCCCTCTTCGCCCTGCCCATGGCGTACCTCCGCCCCGCCCTGGCAAAGGAGATGCTCCTCTTCTCGATGCGCGCCCAGAGCCCACGCACCGGCCGCTTCCCCTACTCGCACGTGGGACACGGCCGCCTCTGCGGCTTCGTCGTGCACAGCATGAGCAGCGACCTCGACCTGTTTTTCCTCTGGGCCCTCTCCGAGTACCTTGCCGCCACGCGCGACCTCGCTTTTCTGCAAGAGTCCGTCGCCTTCTACCCCCCGGCCGCGGGCCGGACCGGCACGGTCCTCGAGCACGCCCAGGCCGCCTTCCGCCACCTGACCGACAAGGTCGGCCTCGGCGCCCACGGACTCCTGCGGTGCCGCAGCGGGGACTGGAACGACCAGACCCTCGTGTTCTCGCGTTGTCCCCCGCTGACGGTCCTGCGCGGCGAATCCACCTTCAACGCCGGACTCGCCACCGTCGCCTTGCCCGCGCTCGCCGGGGCCATCGAAGACGTCGACGCCGGGTTCGCCGCCGCCCTACGCGCGTTCGCACAGGGCCAGGCCCAGGCGTTGAAAACCTGTTGGGCCGGCGACTGGGTGGGCCGCGGCTATCTCGGCTATCCCGGCAAGATGATGGGCGCCGACCGGATCTTCACGGACACCCAGCCCTTCGGCGTGCTGGGCGGCGTCTGGGACGAGCCACAGGCACAGCGCCTGTTCGAGACCATCCGGACCCGGTGCGTCGACCCGCAGCCCGCCGGCGCCCTGTCCATGTGCCCCCCCGTCAAACGCCGGCTGCTCGAACCCGGCTCCGACACCAACGGCGGCACCTGGGCCGCCATTGACTCCTGGATCGCCTGGGCATGGTCCAAGCTCGACCCGCAGCGCGCCTGGGACTTCTATCTCTCGACCACGCTAGCCGCACGCGCCGAGGCATACCCCGACACCTGGTACGGCGTCTGGTCCGGCCCCGACTCCTACAACGCCCACTACCACCCACGCCCCGCCGAGACCTTCGACGTCAGCGTCACCCCCATGACCGACTTCCCCGTCATGAACATGAACCGACATTCCGGCCCGCTCCTCGATGCCATCAAGCTCGCCGGCATCCGCCCCCGCGACGGCCGCATCGTCATCGACCCACACCTCCCCTTCGACACCTTCGCAATCCGCCTACCCCTCATCGGCGCCGCATACCTCCCCGGCCGCCACCGAGGCTACTACACCCCCATCGTCGACGGCCCCTTCCGCTTCGCCATCCGCCCGCCCGCCGCCCTCGACCCGCAACACGCCACCCTCACCGTCAACGGCGGCACAACCCCCTTCGAACTCGACGAAGACGGACGCGTGGCTTTCAGCGTCGAGGCCCAAGCCAATCAGAGAATCACCTGGGAGATCGAGGCACGCAACGCGTAGGCCGGACTGCAATCCGCCGAAACCCTCAGTCCACTTGCCTCGGCGCGGCGGAAATGCTAAGAAGGTTCCCACACCCAGAGGTCCAACATGCACAAGCAATCTCTCGCCGCCGTCTTCAATGCCTCAAACGCGCCGCTCGATATGTGCACGTTTCCGCTCCCGGAGCTTGGGCCGGGCGAGGTCCTCGTTCGGGTGACGTGCTGCACGGTGTGCGGGAGCGATCTGCACACGTACACGGGACGGCGCAGCACGCCCACGCCGACCATCCTCGGCCACGAGATCCTCGGGGAGGTGGCCGCGCTGGGTCCCGGCGACCCGGTGCGCGACGTGGATGCGCGCCCGCTGACCGTAGGCGACCGCGTCACGTGGTCCATCGCGGCGAGTTGCGGGGCGTGCTTCTTCTGCACACACGGCATCCCGCAGAAGTGCGAGCGGCTGTTCAAGTACGGCCACGAGGCCATCACGCCCGAGCACCCGTTGAGCGGCGGCCTGGCCGAGTACTGCCATCTCGCGCCGGGCACTGCGGTTGTGCGCGCCCCGGCCGATGTGCCCGATGCGGTCGCCTGCCCGGCCAACTGCGCCACGGCCACGGTGGCCGCGGCCCTGCGCACCGGCCGCGGCTGCCGCGACGGGGCCGTACTCGTCCAGGGCGCGGGCATGCTCGGGCTGACGGCCTGCGCTATGGCCCGCGCCCAAGGCGCGAACGAGGTCATTGCCTGCGACGTGGACGCCGCCCGGCTCGCCGCGGCCGAACGCTTCGGCGCGACCCGCTGCGTCCTTGCCGATGACAGCGACGCCCTGAAGGGGGCCGTCCACGCCGCCACGGACGGCCGCGGCGTAGACCTCGCCCTCGAGCTGTCGGGCGCCGCGCCCGCCATGGAGGCCGGGCTCGACCTGCTGCGGATCGGCGGGCGCTACGTCCTGGTAGGCGCCGTGTTCCCCGGCCCGGCCGTCGCCGTGTCCCCCGAGTCCGTCATCCGCCGCTTGCTGACCATCCACGGGCTTCACAACTACACACCCGCCGATCTCGCCAAGGCCGTCGCCTTTCTAGCCGACAACCACGCGCGCTACCCCTTCGCCGACCTGGTTGCCGAGGCATTCCCCCTGACAGAAGCGGACGCCGCCTTCCAACACGCCATCCAGGGCCGCGCACACCGCGTCGCCGTCCGACCGTCGGCGGTCGCGTAGGACGGGCGCCGGAGGCCGCCCTGGCCCGCTCGCGGGCGACAAGCCCTACGAGGGATTGTCGTCCTGCCAGGCCTGCGGAATGGTGGCGATGCAGACGTCGGGGCTGCCCAGCTTATGCGACGTGAATACCACTTGCTCGCCTCTGCGGTCCCAGCCCACATGGGGGTGGGCGCCGCCGCCGTACGTGCGGTGCTTCGTGGTCAGCGTGCGCGCCCGCGTCGTCTTCCCTTCGAAGAGGGTGATGTCGCCGTGCCAATTGTCGGCGGCCACCCAGTGTCCGTCGTCGCTGCCGGCGCAGTGCCAGTAGTTGCGCTTCGAGATCTCCGCGGGCGTTCCCTCCGGCCACCACGACCCCGCGCCCAGGATGCGCACCTCGCCCGTGCGCACGTTCACCACCTTCACGTGCGAGTCCTCGGTGGGTTTGGGATGGAGGCCGCCGCAGAACACGATCTGCTCGTCGCCTGCCGGCGTGCGCACCCACCAGTGCTCGTGTGTCACGAGCTCCCCGGGGCGCTGCACGTAGACGTTGCGCGGGCGCCCGTCGCGCACGTCGATCACCCACAGGCGCTGCGCGACCCCGGCAAAGGACAAGAGGTGCGGGTCGGTGTGACTCCACTGGACATGGCTGTCGCGGACATTGGGCTCGCCGGCCCGGCACACGTCCCGCCCCTCGCCCGTGGCCACGTTGACGACGATGATGCCCGGCCCGTCGAGGTGCGCGTAGTGGCTCGAACTGACGGCCAGCCACGTCCCGTCGCAGTTTTCATTGAGCGCGGTGCTTGAGCCGCCTTCCGGCAGCGTGGCAATGGTTCGTTCGTCCACGGTGACGGTGGAGGGCTCCTGATGCGGGTCTTCGGAGATTGCGTAGCTCAAGGACAGTTCAAGCACGTCGTCGCCCCGCATGGCGAAGACGCGGCGGCCCTGAAGGGCCGCCGTGGCCCGGCCCAACGCCCCCACCGGCGACTGGAACCGAATCAGCTCCCCTGTGGCGACGAGATAGCCCATAAGGCCGCCCTTTTCGCGATCCGAATAGAGCAGGATCATAGAGCCGTCGGCCAGCCAGGAACGTTCATGGAAGTACAGGTTGGTGTCCTGGCCGTCGCTGGTGGTCAGGAACGTCAACTCGGCGCCGGTTTCCGGGTCGGTCATCGTCCTGTGCTCGGGCGGCAGGACTTCGAGTGCATACGTGCGGGTTTCTGGCTCGGCCGCTCCCCCGCTCAACAGAACGGCGACCAGCGCCGGCAGCCAGGCTCGATGGCCGATCCCTTCCTGTGCAAACACCCTTGAATCTCCTCCGCAGTCCAGGAATCAAGCGTGCTGTCCCCAGAACCCGCCACGAAAAGCGCTTGATTGGTGGTCCGTCCCTGATTTGCCCCTGATTTGTCCGATTTCCACGTCCCCGATTTCCCGCGACTTGCCCCCGACTTGCGCGGGGAGGCGAGGGCGGTCAGCTTCGGCGGTTAGCCCCGCCAGTCTGCGCCTACGGAAAACGACTGTCCCATAGGCTGCAGTCCGGACAACTCGTGACGTTTCAATTTGTCTCTGATTCGCTCAAAATCCCTGACCGCGTCCTCGGCATACAGGCGTTCTCCGCAGTGCAAACATACTTCAGCATGGACTCTCAATGCCGCCGTGTGTTCCCCACCGCGCAAGAGCTTTTCTACTTCTTTCTCCTCCAATTCGCCACCGCAGATCGGGCATTTATCAAATGGCATCACGGCTCTCTCCTCCTCTCTCGCCAATTGACCCACCGCTTCGGATCAGGACGATAGACGGTGATCAGGACAGCCCAGTGATTCCGTTCGTTGAATGCCCAAACGCTATGAACAGGATCGGCACCAGAAGACCGCCCATGAATCAGGCAACTCGGGTATGGCTTGTCGTTCGGGTAATCCTCAATAATCTCGCCATGCAGGACCGAAAAGCAGACCTCATCAAATGTGAGCTGATCGGCTTCTGACTCCTCATCAGCGTGATCAGTGAGCCGTACTTTGTTGGTTTGAATGGCGTCTATGGTGTTTCTGATATCCATAGTGCGGGCCGGTCACCAGCATCTGTCATCGCTCCTGACGCCTGTCCTCAGTCAAACCTGCCCCATGATATGCTGAAACGCCCTACCCCGCGCAAGCTTGCCGGACCGTGGGGCGCCGGGCCTGCCCTTCGATGCTCCGTGGTTCCACTTCCCTTGCGGTCTCTTGGTACAATGGCGCGCGTCGTGGTGTCATCTAATCCGTTGCTGGCTCGTTTCTTACATAAGCCGAGCCATGTTTGAGGCCCCCCGGGCCGGGAACGGCCTCGTCCGTCCATTCAAGTAGCCCTATGCGAATTCGAGCCATACTCCTGATCCTCCTTGCGCAGTGCCTCGCCGTGTGCGCCGCGGGCGAAGGACTGCGCCTGGAAGGCACGTTCATCCAGTATCAGGGCTGGATGATGGACATGAACGCCAACAAGTGGCGGGCCGAGCTCGACGCCATGCGCTTCGCCCGCCTTCAATGGATCATCCTGCAGCGGCTCGGCGTCGGCGACCGCCGCTTCTTCACCGACGAACCCGGCGCCACGGATCCCACGGCCGTCATCCTCGAGCACGCCGACAAGCACGGCCTCGCCGTATTCATCGGACTCCTCGACGACCCAGCCTGGTGGGAGAAGGCCGCGAAGTCAGACTACCTCGACGGGCTCGCCGAGCGCAACGCGGAGTTCGCGTCGGTGTTGTGGAAACGGTACGGCAAACACCCGTCCTTTGCCGGCTGGTATATCCCGCAGGAGATCTGCTGCTGGGGGCTGCCGGACGAGCTCGCGGCCAAGCTCACCGGGTACCTGCACGCCGTGAGCGCGAAATGCAAGCGGCTCTCCGGCGGCAAGCCCGTGGTCATCGCCCCGTTCTGGAGCAAGGAGGCCAGGCCCGGCACGGTGCGCGACGACCTGACGCGCCTGCTCGCCGGCGCCAGCGTCGATATCGTGATGCTGCAAGACGGCGTGGGCGCCAAGGGATGGGACGAGGAGGTTGAACGGGTCTCGGAGTTCTTCCAGGCCGCTCGCAACGCCTGCCTCGAGGCGGGCGTCCGGCTCTGGTCGGACCTCGAGTGCTTCCAGCTTGCCCCCACCGATCCCGAGAAGGACCAGAAACAAGGCTTCGTTCCGGCCACGGCGGATCGCATCGCACGGCAACTGGCCGCGGCCGCGCCCTTCGTCGAGCGATTCGTGGCCTTCGATTACTTTCACTACATGAGCCCCCACCGCGGCCCGGCCCAGGCCCGGCTCAGTTTCGACTACCTCAAGACATGCCTCAAACGCCCCTTCTACCCGTTGCGCGGGCACAGCACCCAGATCTCCGTCGGCTTCCCCTACTACGAAGGACGCTCCCCCGAGAGCGTCGCCTCAGAGCTGCGCGCCAACGGGTTCTCGACCGTCCACTTCATGATCCCCGCCCCCAGCCTCATCGACCCGCGCTGGCTCGAGGCCTTCCACCGCGAGGGCATCGGGGTGTGGTGGTCCCTTTTCGGCAACGCGGCGTACACCGAGCAGGACCTGCCGGAAGAATGGCACACGTGGGAGGTCGTCCGCCGCGCCACCCTTACCGGCGAACCCTACCAACGCCCGGCCATCCGGTTCTGCCTCAGCAATCCCGGGTTCCGCACGTGGAGGAAGCAGACCATCGTCGACACGCTCCGAAAGCACCGCTTCGACGGCGTGGACATCATGGAACCCTATTGGCCCGCCTATCCGGGCCCACAGAGCCCGGGCTACGGTTGTTTCTGTGAAGCGTGCCTGGCCGCCTTCCGCCGGATGTATCCCGGCGAGGAGGCGCTGCCTGACGTCGTGGACCCGGACTCGCCCAACGCGCCTGACAACAACCCCGAACTGTGGCGCAAGTGGCTTCAGTTCCGCAAGGGCATGCTGACTTCCTTCCTGAATCATCTGGTCAACGGCAAGGGCGGCATCCGCGACGTCGCACCCGACGCCCAGGTGTGCACGTGGTCGCTGGCCCTGGCCGAGGAGAACGGCCTCGAACGCGTCTGCGACGTCCACGGCGCCAACCCCGTCGAGATCACCCACATCGTCAAGCCCGATGTGCACTGCCTTCAGACCCACTGGCCGGACTGGCTCAAGCCCGACCTGAAACCGGACTACGTCCGCGCCTACCAACCCTTCGTCGACGCCATCCGCGAGAAGACCCCCGGCCTGCCGCTGATGATCCAGGCCGACACCGGCTCCCGTGAGCAAAACCAGCGCGACTGGGCCTGGATTCGCCAGTTCCGCCGCGCCTGCGCGCAGATGGGGGTTCACAACACGACGTATTACGAGTACTTCATCAGCGGCTACGTCTACACCGACCCGCCCAGCGTGGCCTTCGTGCGCGCCTGGCCCAAATCCATCGAGCTGCACTTCACCAAGCGCCTCAACGGCAACACCGCCGGCGACCCCAAAAACTACACCCTCGAGCCCGGAACCATCACCGACGCCCGCGTCGACGGGAGCGTCGTCATTCTCACCTGCAAAGACCTCAAGCCCGGCGACCGCTGCACCCTCACCGCCGCCCACATCGCCGACGCCGCCAACCGCCGCCTCCTCAAGGACCGCCCGCCCAAGGTCCTCGAGTCCCAGACCGTCCGCTTCACCGTGGCCTGCCAGTGACGAGATAGGGGCCGCCCCCCTTCCGCGCGCCCGCGCCGTGTTGAAAAGCGTTGCGCCGCGGGCAATACTCGGGTCTACGCCACCCAGAACCCCGAGGATTCAGCAAATGAGGGAGACGCTTCTTGCCATGATAGCCGGCACAATACTCGGGACGGCCCCGCTCCATGCGGCGGCACCGGAAACGCCCGCCGCCGACCTGGTGTTGTGGTATCGCCAGCCGGCCTCGGTCTGGGCCGAGGCCCTGCCGCTCGGCAACGGCCGCCTGGGCGCCATGGTCTTCGGCGGCGTCGCGCAGGATCGCCTGCAGCTCAACGAGGACACGCTGTGGTCCGGCGGGCCGCAGGACGCGGATAACCCGGAGGCCCTCGAACACCTCGACGAGGTCCGGCGGCTGCTGTTCGACGGCCGGTTCGAGGAGGCCGAGAAGCTCGCCATCAAGACCATGGTCTGCAAGGGCGTTGGCTCGCGCCACGCCGGCTCGGCCCACGACCCCTACGGTTCCTACCAAACCCTCGGCGATCTCCGCCTCACGTTTCCCGGCCACACCGACTACGCCGACTATCGCCGCGAACTCGACCTCGACACGGCCGTCGCGCGCGTGACCTACCGCGTGGGCGACGGACGTTTCACGCGCGAGGTCTTCAGCAGCGCGCCGGACCAGGTCCTGGTGGTCCGCCTTTCCGCCGAGCAACCGGCCGGCCTGTCCTTCACTGCAAGTTTGGCCCGGGACCCGCGCAGCGCGTCGCGCAAGGGCAGGAACGACTCGCGCATCGAGCCCGCCCCCGACACCGACGAGATCGAGAAGCCGCTCGCGGCCGAGGTGGTCGACGGCGTGCTGGTGCTGCGCGGCCGCGCGTGGGACGGCCGAGGCATGCGCTACGAGGCCCGGGTCGCGATCCTCAACGAGGGCGGCCGGGTCACGGCGACCCACGACGCCCTGACGGTCGAGGACGCGGACGCGGCCACGCTGCTGCTGGCCGCCGCCACCGACTTTCGCGGCGATGACCCCACCGAAACGTGCCAGGCCCGGTTGAGCGCGGCCATGAGCACAGCCTACGACCAACTCCGCGAGCGGCACGTCGCCGACTACCAGGCCCTGTTCCGCCGGGTCTCGATCGATCTCGGGACGACCGACGCCGCCGATCTCCCGCTCGATGAACGCCTGCGCGCCGTCCGAAAGGACGCCGACGATCCCCACCTGATGACCCTCTACTTCCAATACGGCCGCTACCTGCTCATCTCGAGCTCACGCCCCGGGACCATGCCGGCCAACCTCCAAGGCATCTGGTGCGACCACTTCCAGGCCCCCTGGAACAGCGACTACCACCACAACATCAACGACCAGATGAACTACTGGCCCGCCGAGGCCGCCAACCTCGCCGAGTGCCACGTGCCGTTCCTCCGCTTCATCGACACCCTCCGCGAGCCGGGCCGCCGCACCGCCAAGGTGCACTACGGCGCCGACGGCTGGGTCGTGCACACCATCTCGAACGTCTGGGGATTCACCTCGCCCGGCGAACACCCCGGCTGGGGACAATTCACCGCGGCCGGCGCGTGGCTCTGCCAGCACCTATGGGAGCACTACGCCTTCGGCGGCGACCGCGAGTACCTCGCCTCGGCCTATCCCATCATGAAGGAATCGGCGCAGTTCTACCTCGACTTCCTCGTCGAGGAACCCGAGCACGGCTGGCTCGTGACCGGCCCGTCCAATTCCCCCGAGAACAAGTTCCGCACGGCGGACGGCCAGGTTGCGGGGGTGTGCATGGGGCCGTCCATGGACCTCCAAATCCTGTGGGACTTGTTCACCAATTGCATCGAGGCCGCCACGATTCTGGGTATAGACCAGGAGTTTCGCGCCAAACTCGAAGACGCCCGCGCCCGGCTCGCCCCGCCCCAGATCGGCCGGCACGGCCAGTTGCAGGAGTGGCTCGAGGACTACGACGAGCCGGAGCCCGGCCATCGCCATATCTCCCACCTGTACGCCCTGCACCCGGGAAAGCAGATCACCCTCCGCGGCACGCCGGAACTGGCCGCGGCCGCGCGCGTCTCCCTCGAGCGGCGGCTGGCCCACGGCGGCGGCCACACCGGCTGGAGCCGCGCCTGGATCATCAACCACTACGCCCGCCTCGAGGACGGCGACAAGGCCCACGAGAACCTCGCGGCCCTGCTGGCCAAGTCCACCTTGCCCAACCTGTTCGACAACCACCCGCCCTTCCAGATCGACGGCAACTTCGGAGGCACGGCCGGCATCGCCGAAATGCTCCTCCAGAGCCACGCGGGCGAGGTCAGCCTGCTGCCCGCCTTGCCCGAGGCCTGGCCCGCCGGCCGCGTCACCGGCCTGCGCGCGCGCCACGGGTTCGAGGTCGACATAGCGTGGGAGGGGGGGCAACTCACCGAAGCCCGTATCGCGAGCCGTCTTGGCGGGCCGTGCACGCTCCGCACACGCACGCCGGTGCGCGTCACGTGCGACGGCCGCCCGGTCGAACTCAAGCACAGGACCTTTCCCACCGAGGCCGGTGCGAGCTACGTACTCACCGCAACCGAATGAGGACTTTCCCCAATGCGAGCCGTTCTTTCCAGCCCCTTGCTTTGCGTGTTCGTGCTGGCTCAAGCGCTTGCCCAAGCGGATGACGCCTCCCCCTTCGTCGCGTCGCCGCCCCAGACCCACGTCGAGGTCATCGCCGCGAGCGCCGCCGAATACACGGTCCAGGTCGGTGGGCTGCTCGACATGGACAACACGATGACGCGGCAATGCTCGAACCGCCACATCGCGTTCCAAAACAACGTGTCGCTCACCATCGCCAACACGGGCGCCGTGCCGGTGGTCAACCCGCGCCTCGTCACCAACGGCAAACGGCGTTGGTGGAATCTCGACGAACTGCTCGACGAGTTCACCGAGGGCGCCGCGAATGACCAAGAGCGCATCTACCTCATCTGGGAGCACGTGCGACAGAACCGACACCACGACGACCCGCTGTTCGCGCGCGACGAATTCCACGACCCCGTGCGCTGGCTGAACGTGTACGGCGGGGGGCTGTGCGACGACGCGGGCCAAGTGGGGGCGGCGCTGTTCTATCACCTCGGCTTCAACGAGGCCAACGGCGGCAAGGACCCCTTCACGCGCTGTCTGCACGGCCACATGCAGTGCGAGGTCTTCTACGACGGCGACTACCAGTTCATCGACATCGACGAGAACGTCTTCTTCCTCGACCGCGAGAATCGAAAGCCCGTCAGCGGCGACGCCCTCGCACGCGACCACGACCTCGCCAAACGCGAGATCCCCTACGGCCCCATCTTCGGCTCGTGGGACTCCGCCCAGAACAACGCCGCCCTCTTCGGCGTCGACGACGACCGCACCGGCTACGGCCCCACCGGCCACGCCATGGACTACACCCTGCGCCCCGGCGAGGCCGCCGTCTTCCGCTGGGACAACATCGGCAAGTGGGCCTACAACAACTCGAGCGGCCCGCACCGGTACTACGGCAACTCGAAGATCGTCTACCAACCCCGGCCTGGACTGCTCGATGGGGCCGCCGACGGGACCGTCGTCGTCGAAACCACCACCTGCTACGGCATCTGCGGCGGCTCGGCATCGGCACGCTTTGCGAACGGAAGCGACGAAACCGTCTTTAGGATCGAAAGCTCCCTCAACGGGGACAAATACACGACGGTGTGGGAGGCCAAGGGAACCGAGGCACAGGCGAGCGCCCCCCTCGACGAAGCGCTCGACGTCCATGACGCCTCGCCGCGCCGCCTCCATTACGTCCGCTTCTCGGTCGCCAACGGGCCGGGCGCGACCGTGTCCGACCTCCGGATCGAGACCGACCTCACCGCGTCGCCCATGGCCCTGCCCCGCCTCAACGCCGGCACGAACCAGGTCGAGTATCTCGATGAGACCCAAGGACCCCACGAAGTGACCGTGACCCACGAATGGATCGAGTGCGACAGCGTCGTCCCGCCGGCCCCGCCCGAACGCCCGCTGTCTCCCGCGGCCGACGAGGTGGTGCGCGCCACCTACGTGCCGTTCCGCTGGCCGGAAGTCGAAGGCTGCGACGCCTACCACGTCCGCGTCAGCCGCCGCCGCGACTTCGCCCACCCCTACCGGCCCAACTATGACCTCGTGGTGCCGGCCAGCGAGCACCTCGTCCTGCGCCGCGGCATGTTCAGCCCCGGCGAGACCTACTACTGGCGCGTACGCCCCCGCCTCGCCTGCGGCGTCTGGGGCGAATGGGGCCCGACGTGGACCTTCCAGTGGGACGGCCCGATGACGCCCAAAGACCTCGCCCAGCGCTACGACGGCGACGCCATCGTCATCACCTGGCAACCCAACCCGCGCGGCGCGCGCGCCGTACGCTACGACGTCTACGGCAGCGACGAGCGCGGCTTCTCGGTCAATCGCGAACCCCACCACGTCGTCGGCTTGGGCGACGTCCCCGGCAACT
>Ga0114930_10001602_pt1 | contig 21324 bp, 13 predicted proteins | sample AnhtaG_FD_87300 | JGI IMG/M metagenome (GOLD analysis project Ga0114930, IMG submission 87300) | Deep subsurface microbial communities from Anholt, Denmark to uncover new lineages of life (NeLLi) - Anholt_01485 metaG | ecosystem: Environmental > Aquatic > Marine > Oceanic > Sediment | place... | reverse complement strand
TCCAGAATTCAGGGTCATATTCTGAAGCTAAAAATCCTACATTGCCTATATTAAATAACGTTTGAATTTTAGCTATTTGAAAGAGAGAATCTGCTATTAATTCTTCGTCATAGGGAATAAAATGTTTTTTATCCATATAGTTAACATATAAATCGACAGCATGATCTCGGAACTCGTGCACTTTGTTTACGTCTTTTGTCGAGCATAGCCTGTAGAAATAATTCCTTTCGGTTCTGTCTATCACCCACGAATTATCCGGAAGCTGTTTGTATGTCCAGCGATGAGAATACGTGCTGCTGTCTACCGTAAAATGAAATCTATCTAAATCGCTTTCACTTACTAAATCCGGGTTTACTAGATAGTACTCAGCCTGGAGTACCTGCGCTTCGTCCTCAAGTACATCGATTTTCCCGTAATAATAATTCTTCATGGACTCATTTTTAGGTTTAACCTCAATAGTAACAACCGTCATGCCGTTATGTTTGCGAAAATTAGAGCATTCGCAGTAATAATACTTTTCCGGGTCCTTCCTCAAAGGAAATACAAACTCCTTAAGGAGTTCAGATTTCGATTGTATAAGTGGAACATTACCATAATAGACACTATTTATGCCGAACCTACTAAACCAATATTTTCTTCTTGGTTTCTCAAAAAAGTCTTTTATATAAGCATTTCTACGTTTTGTGTATGAACCATCATGAGATCGAACCGGACTAACTAATACGTCTCCAATTGCTTCCCTAACAACTACGATTACCGAATCACACTGCGAAACAGACCGGTAAAATTCCTGCGCATAATACCTTTCATTTTTTCTTTTTTCCATTTTTTTGTATACATTTTTCAACAGATTTTCTGCATAATCCGCTACAACAACTACTTCATCCACAAGTATAGGTTCCGTTTTAAGTAAAATAGTGACGTATGCGGAGAGTTTCCCAGGCTCGAACGCCACCGAGACCGTATCCCTGCTGTAACCGACGTAAGTCACGATCAACCGGCAGGATGGACCAGTTACTTTCAACGAAAATGCACCTTCAAGGTTGCTTGCTGTACCCTGTTTTGTGCCCTCAATCATAATGTTTGCATAAGGGAGAGGTTCATTAGTATCCGCATCCTTGATATATCCATGGATAGTGTACTGCTGGGCATGCGAGATTCCGGAAATGAACGTGAACATAAAAAATGCACCCGACAGAAAAACGGTTCGTAAATGCTTTTTTTCTATCATTTCCCTGTTCCTCCAGTTTCTGGGACCCAATTTTGACATGAAGTAATATACAGCCATATATTATGATTGTCAAGAAAATGTATAGTGTTTCCGAATTCACAGGCGCACACTAAAGTGTGCGGCTACCATGCGTCTACCACCTGAAGATAATTCAAAATATAATGGGCAGCCGCGGTACTGCTCAGCGGGACTGCGTGTCCCTTTGGGATCTGTGCACTGTAGGAACACGCCGCGGCGTGTTCCTACTTCCCGTACACTGCTGGATTGATGCGGTACTTTTCGATGTATGGGAAGATATTTCCGCCAGACATCAGCCTGTAAACATACCCATTTTTTATGATTGGGGGAAAAAAGTCAAAAAAAGCTGAGCGAAGATACTCGCCGCTGTCGGCGTCAATGATTTCAACGACATATCCTTTGCCCGCCACTTTTATATTTGTAACGACAAAAATTAAATCGTTATCGGTAAACACTTTTCTAATGGGGTCATATACCTTCTTTTTCTTTAATTCTTCAATATGTTCTTTTTCACTTTTTATAATATTGTTTTTTAGACGTTCACTTACAGTAGGCGGGAATTTTGGCTCTTTATACACCATTAAAGAGTCCGGTATCCTGACCGGAACGTATTGTCTTTCAATCTGAGTGGTTTCGTGCGTTTTTAGGTCATATATATGCAGGATATAGTACCAGTCATCGCCTCTTTTTTCCTTGAACAATTCCGGGTCAATATATAAAATCCTTTTGTTTGATAGCAGATAGTATTGAGCTGATTTTAACTCATTTTTTCCCACTTTATTCTTAAATTCCTGTATCAAGAATGATTCCCCACCTTGAATATAATAAAAAGCCGCCGTAGACTCATCGATTTTACTTGCCCAGGCTAAGCTAACAAGAAATTCATCGGGACCGTAAGAATAAACACTCTCTACAATAAACCTTCTGTCAAATGCCTCTGCCGAGAGTTTTTTAATTAACGGATTATTTTCAAAGCGGATCATCTCGACAAATGAATAATCAGGCGTGAAAATGTTTAACATTCTAAAGTCTGAATAACTGGCTGCCGTTATATACCCGTTATCCGCTATTAAAATATTAACAATTTGTTTAGAAAACTCGCCGGGTCCCTGTCCTGGACCGCCGACAATCTTTTTGGGCTCACCTTTGTTATTGAATATTTTAAGATACTGCTCGTCGGGAACAATTATATCCCCATTATTTGCAACCGCCATACGCATAGGATTAGCCAGTAGAAAATCTCCGAGTTCATCCTTATCCCCGAAAGTCATCTCCAGTTCAAAAACATTTTCAATAATATTTTCCGGAATTTCTACAGGCTGAACATCAACATCACTGCCGCAATTAAAAAACATAAGAAAAAGAGACAATCCTATAAACATGGTCTTTTTCATTGCTCAATCTCCTATCAAAACTCTGGCAAATTTCATATTTTGTTCATTTTTTAATTTTATTTTTTCACTATGAAATGTAAAGACCTACTGATAATAATTATTGCAAGATTTCTGTGTGGCATCCCCAATCCCGCTTAGCGGAATGGGGATGCCACACCTACTGTCGTCCTGAACTTGTTTCAGGATCTTGTTTTTTTAAGTTAGACTCTCTCCTTGCAAAGCAGAGCATAATGTTAGTAAGAAAATTTGTGAATTAATCTGGTAATATGATAAATCCTCATTATTTATCATACCTCACCAAATTACCTCTTGCTGTTATTGCATATATGTAATCTTTTGAAGAAGCATCAAAAATTCTTGCCAATCTTTCTTGCCTTGTACCAAATAGCTCATATTTTTTTACAAGTTTAAAGTTTTCCTTATCGAATACATAGACAGGCTTATTGTAGCCAAAAAATCTTGCATACAAATAATTTTTATCAACTGAAAGGCTGGTAACAAATCCTTTTACAGAATAATATGTATCGCTTTTTCCTTTTTCTCTACCCCATTCCTTCTGCCAATCTTTTAAGCGATCGGAAACACCCGGTATATTGAAGTAATCAGCCTCAAGAACCAGATTGCCCTTAGGGTCATACTTGCGCATAATGGGGTGATCCCGAAATGCACAAAAAAGGTATCCTTCATCATCGATTACATAATGTAACCCATTATACAAATAGTTCCAAGGTTGCCCTCGAGCTTTTGGGTCTCTAAAACCAAGCGGTTCACCAAATCTTGAAATTTTTTCTCCGTTAGTATCGTAAACGGTGAAGAGTGTCGTATCCTCGACAGAATAAATTACAATATTATTCCGTGAATCAAAAAGAGCAGGAGAGTTGGTAATACCGTATAATTCATATTCATTTAAAAAATTGGAATCTTTGTCAAATAGCTGTGCGGATCTATTATCAGAAACAACAAATCTGCCGTTTTTGTCGAAATCAATTCCAATTGGGAAATCATACCACCCGGGTCTCAATTCTCCAACGTAATTGAGGTCTTCATCGAAAATAATTATTCTACTTTTAGTATACTCCGATATAAAAATCCTGTTATTATAATCATCGTAGTTAATGGTGCATTCAGTAAAAAGCGGGGGTTCACTACTATCTTTTCGAGTAATAATTTTTACCGGCGTTCTTTTTTCTTTCTTAAGGTCCTTCGGGACTTCAATATACTTCTCTGCGTGAAGGACGTCGATGGTGGACTGCGCATTTGCCAGGGTAGAAAATGAAAAAGATACCATGAGCAAACAACAGATATAATGTTGTAATTTCATTGCATTTTCCCCTTTCTAAATTGTAAATTTTCAGAAACTTTTTGACACTTTACGTTAAAACTAAGCTATATACTTAATTTTTGCAAGTCTTTTGTGCAAATTCCCTATTTCCCGTACACCGCAGGTTGTAGCTTGTATTTTTTTACTACATAAAATCCTTCTTCGTCAAGACCAATATCATAAGAATAGCCATTATTTATACAATTTGCAGTAGAAATTTCCATTGGTAAGTATAACGATCCTACAAATGTATCCGTATCAAGGTCATAGATATCTGTAAGAATATTTTGTTTTTCATCAAAATGTCCAAGTTCAATAAAAACAAAATTATTGTCAATAATTATGCCTTGAACAGCAGGATAGTATTGTTTTTCTTTGTATTTATTTATTACTTTTCGACGAAATATTTCAAAGTTCAGACCCTTACCTCCAGGAAAAATATTTCTTATTCTATCATCAACAGATTCTATAGCGGATTCGGATATCTTTTTTGGGATAAATCGCCTCTTAATTTTTTTATATCTCTGACCATAAATCGAAACAATATTAATAGTATATTCCCCTTCTTTTTCATTATAATAAACATCCTCATTGTTGTCAATATATATAATCTTATTAACGGGCAGAATATTCCAAAAAACCAATCCCAAATTCCAGGTTCCATAACTGTAGCGTCCATGACGTATATCACCTTTAATTTTCGTATAATGTAAAGGAACTAACGTGCTTTCGTTTTCATACAGAAGTAATCTAAATGACCCGTTTTCTTCATTTTCCAAATGTAATTCATAGACTATAGATGTGCTGTCTAATGATAAAATCCCTGTAATATATTTAATATTTTCAGGTTTAAGATTCTTGTTTTTTAAGTAATCTTCTAATATAGGAATGCACCGATATTGTTTTTTATTCACAAAATTATAATCAGGATCAAAAATACTGTAATAACTGTTACGAGTATCACCGGGTTCATATGCAGTTAAAAAACCTTTTGGCGAAATCTTAATAAGTGGTTGTGTTATGAATTCACTGGGACCTTCCCCTATTCCGCCTATAATTATTTTTTCTTTTCCTTGTTTGTCAAACACCTTTATCCTTCCTTCATCCGTTAAAATAACATCTCCAATTTCATTAACTAAAACATGACCTGGTAAAACAAGAAGAAAATCATCATTCGAAACCGTTTTTTCGCTGCCAAATGTCATTTCCAAAGTATACAGATCAGTTTTGTTAATATTCTTGAAGTTTTCAGTTTTATATACAGATAGATTTTTATTCACATTCGAGCCGACATCTGAACTAGATCCGCAATTTATATATGAAAACAATAATAAACCCGAAATAATTAAAGCACACGTTACCATTAATGAACAGATTTTGCGTAACATTATAAATCCTCCTATTTTTTAAATTTTGCTATAGCGCCATTATGGCATATAGCGTAAATGTAGTTACTTGGCGATGCATCAAAAACCATATAGTTTGGTTCAGATAGTCCCTTATTATAGTTTACCTTAAACTCCAATTTTTTAACTACTTCGGCGTTTTCTTTATCTAATACGTAAAACTGGGATTTTGATTCATTATTGAAAAAATCATTAAATTCTATGTACATATATTCCTTATCAACAGAAATCAATGAAATAAAACCTTTTGTCCAGTATGCTTCTTTATCCCTTCTTCGTTTTCTTTCCCATTGATTTAAAACCCTTGAAATACTTGGAAAATTTGAAAAATCTGCGTCAAACACTAAATTTCCATTTTTATCATATTTGCGTACAATAGGATGCTCATTAAAACCGCAATATATATTATCATCTTCGTCCAATGCAAAAGTGATTTTATTATAAGAAAATTTGAAAACTTTTTCGTGAGATGGATCTTCATTTTTGTATTCAAAAGTTTCACCGAATTCGTTAATAGTATCGCCATCAAAGTTTTTTACTGTTATCAGCTTATTAAACTCCTGGTAATTCATACGAAGATGTAAATATATCCTTCCCTTCGAATCCATACATACCGTGTTCCAGGTCCCTGAAGGGGCAGTTTTAAATTGAGAATTAAACGTAAAGTTTTTATCATACAATAATACTCTCATAGACAAAAAATCAAAAAACACGCCTCTGCCGTCTTTATAAAAATCAATGCCTGTAGGATGAGTAAATTCACCGGGACCCTGACCATAATTTTTAATTCCTTTGATAAAATTTAAGTCGGTATCATATACCCATATTACTCCGTTATTAGTGTCGCAGATGTAAACTTTGTCTTCATATTTATTATACCGTATAAAACCTAACGTATCAAAATTTATTCCAAGCCGAGACTTTCTCACTTCTATTATGGGAAGTCTCTCTTCTGTCGGAAGATTTTTGGGATAGTAAATTGGTGTAATCCCTTTCATTACAATTTCATCGGATTGTGCATATACCGGTGAAAAAACAGAGATGAAGAAAAAAAGCAATACAGAGGAATAACAAATCTTTTTCATAATTGCTGCTCCTTTCCGAACTTTTTTGTTTTAGGAGTTTGGAATTATCTATTTTATTTTACAAATGATAGGTAGGTTTATTCCCAAAAATAAATAAATTGTTTTATTGTAAAGAAAAGAGAAGAGCCAATAGCTAATAGCCAATAGTTGAATACAAAGTTATCTGCTTTCTCAGGTTCCGGCAAAAATAATATTTCCCATATCAACGATTACTTGTACCGATCCCACACCGTCATTTAATACTCCGCGAAAGGAGACTCCGCCATAACCGTTATCTTTGATTTCTTCAATTTCAGGAGTAAATGTGGACTCGAATATAAGACGCCCTATGCCAATCTCCGCAATAATAGTTGCAGAAGCAGATTGCGGTAAGATGATTTTAACAACGCCATTGTTATTAAAAATATTTATTTTTCCGGTATTGCCTCTCGGTATATTTACAGCGATATCTTGATTTCCTGAGTATGTAATACTTGATGAAAAATTTATTCCAGCAGGCACTTGAACTTCAAGATCAACCCTCAGATTGATATCAAAGCTTATAGCCTCCCAATAAATCACATAGACTGCCGTATCCTGAACTGCCGAATCAAGCCCTGCAGCAATCCAAAGCATATTGCGTTGTGCTACGTCCTCAGAAAATTCTGAAGTTGACATTTTTATTAGCTTTATTTTTATACTGTCACTATCTGAATTTTCAATTGTAACATTCCCGCGTAGATTTTGAATATGAAAATGCTCATAACCTTCCGAAGAAAACGCGACCTGCTCTTCTTCTTCAGCAAAATAATAAGTAGGACCGACCATAGATTCTTCATTACATGATAAAAATACAGCAGCGAACGCACCCAAAAGCAATAATAAAATATGTACATAATAATTTCGCATTGTTAGCACTCCCTAATCGTTAAAATTTAGCGTTATCGGTTGATTACGATGATAAAAGTAACAATAGATTGTTTTTGTTATCCACATAAAATAGCCCCGCCGTTAACGTTTATTATTTCACCGGTAATATGGCGGGCAAGGTCAGAGGCAAGAAACAATATCGGACCGGCAATATCTTCGGGTGGAGGGATCCGTTTTAATGGAATACTATCAATTATTTCCTGCTTCGCTTTCGGGTCAGAGAATACACCAGCGCACATGTCGGTGTCAACCCAACCCGGTGCAACGGCGTTGACCAGGATATTATCGTCTGCAAGTTCCACTGCAAGAGATTTTGTGAATGCAATAACTGCACCCTTTGTGGCTGCATAATGTGAATGATATGCTTCGCCCCGCTGTCCTGCTGTGGATGAGAGATTTATGATTTTACCGCCGCCCTGCTGTCGCATAATTTTTACAGCCTTACGACTGAGGAGGTAGTAACTCTTTAAATTGACATCTATCATCTCATCCCATGCCTTTTCTGTCATTTCGCTAACAGGAATGTCATCTTCATTCCAGATACCGTGGTTATTGACAAGCACATCGATACGGTTGAATCGGTGAACAACCTTATCCAAAAACCGTTCAACATCAGATGTTACAGCAAGGTTTGCCTGTATAGTTATACATATTTTACCAATGTTCTTAACGGTTTGTTCCACTTCATGCGCAGTATCTTCTCTAATGTTATAATTAATGGCAATATCAGAGCCTGCCTTTGCGAACATGATTGCCGTTGCAGCGCCGATGCCCCGGGAACCACCGGTTATAACCGCAACTTTACCCGACAAATCAATCATGTTATACTTCTTTTTCTCGTGCCCCAATACCATTATCAATTCCTTGTTTTTTGTAATATCGCCGTGTAACAATTTAGAAATTTTTGGCATTTTTACAAACTATTTTTTTATTTAACATTTATCATTGTTATTTTTCTTGCATTTAAACATATGTTTAGCTATTTTTTTACTATTAACAAAAGAATCATAATCCCTTAGCGATAATTTCAATATTGCATTGTTTAAGATAAACTGTTTCTTGAAGGTTAGAGTGCAATATACTTGCACGATCCCGATAAGCTGGACGGGATAATATATGTTAAAATTAGATAGAATACCCGAGCTATACCGGAGATTGCTCTTTTTTTTACTTCTCATTTTTTTCGTAATTATAGTTGGTACTGCCGGCTATATGATAATTGAACCTGAATATTCCGATTCCGTTCTCGATGCCTTGTATATGACTACAATTACGTTGGCAACAGTTGGGTATGAGGAAGTTTTTCCGCTTGGAGATGCGGCAAAAATTTTTACTATCTTTCTCATTGCTATAGGCATCACGACTTTGGGTTATGGAATTAGCTCTATTACATCGCTAATAGTTGAAGGACAGATAAAAAACACATTTAGGGACCGTAAAATGGAAAAATCAATAAATAAACTCAAAAACCATATTATCGTATGCGGATATGGCAGATTGGGTGGTCATGCGGTAAAAGAGTTGAAAAACTGGAACATATCATACGTAATTATTGAGCATAATCAAAAAGTAGCTGAAAGTTTAAAGGAAAATAATGAATTATGTATCCACGGCAATGCGGTTGAGGATTCTGTTCTTATTGCCGCCGGTGTAGAACATGCAAGCGGCTTAATTTCGGCGCTGGCTCACGATACTGATAATCTCTTTGTTGCTTTAACCGCAAGAAGGTTGAACCCCAATTTAGAAATAGTTGCTCGTTCGGAACATGAAAATGCAGAGGTGAAACTCATTTCAGCGGGAGCGAATAAAGTAATATCGCCCACGCGAATAGCAGGCAGGAGAATGGCATCCATGCTCATAAGTCCCGAGGTCGTTAATTTTCTCGATGTGGTCGTCGATGCATCTGAATTGAACTTAACATTGCAGGAATTGCACATCAAAGAAGGGACTTCATTAGATGGAGTACCGATAAAAGATTGCTGCATACCGCGGGAACTCAGAATAATCGGACTTAAAGAACCCGGAGGAAGGATGATTGTAAATCCGGTCGCCGGTACTGTGCTCAAACCGGGACAGATCCTGATATTGCTTGGTGAAAAGGCTAAAATAGATGAATTGAAAAAGAATAATACTCTCAAAAGGTAACTATTAATCTTTTGTTTTTATCTTTGTGATCTCTGTCACGCTAAGCGGGATGAATCAGTTTCAGTATGTATGTAGATATGTGAAATAAGTCGAAGGAGAAGAACATCCCGCTAAGCGGGAACAGCGAATTTAGCAATATATATTACTCTTAGCTCTTTTTTTTATCTTTGTGCTCTTTGTGGTTTATGAAATATTCAGGTTAAGAACGAATTTCGTAATAAAATAGCATCATTGAAAACAAAATTCAAATAATTCGCCGGGGAAATTATGAATATCCGTCAAACGTTTGCAGAAAATTTTTATGCCGGAGATATTGAGCGGCAAATTGAATCATTTATAATCGATTATGAACCGTCGCCCGATATCTCTTCAGTCACTGCCGGTGTAGTTCCACATGCCGGATGGATGTTTTCAGGAAAAGTTGCTGCACGCATTTTTGCTTCAATAAAAAATTACACCATACCCGAAACCATAGTACTTTTTGGTACGGTGCATGATGTAAGACGTGTTAAGCAGAGTTCCGTTTTTGGCGAAGGCGCATGGGAAACGCCGCTTGGTGAAGTTAACGTGGACAGCGCCCTTGCTCAGGAATTGCTCCATGCTGCTCCGGATTTACTTATCGATAGTCCGGAAGCACATGATGGTGAGCATTCTATTGAAGTGCAAATACCGTTTATTAAATATCTTTTACCTGATACATCCATAGTCCCGGTTGCTGTTCTCCCTGATAAAGATGCAGTAAAAATTGGTGAGATACTGGCAGACGTAGTTCAAAATGCCGGTAAAAATGTTGTTGCTGTCGGCACGACTGATCTGACGCACTACGGGTACAATTACGGTTTTGTGCCTGCCGGAACGGGTGATAAAGCGCTTAAATGGATGCACGATAACGACATGTCTATAATAGACTTAGCGCTCAGTCTCGATGCTGAAGCAATTATTGATGAAGCAAAGAAAAAACATAATGCCTGTGGACCAGGTGCACTCGCCGCAACTGCAGCTTATGCTAAAAAACGCGGAGCAGAAAAAGGCTGGCTTCTGGATTATACAACCAGTTATAACGTCATGCCTGAAGAAGATTTCACCGTCGCGGTCGGATACGCAGGGATATTATTTTAGAAAGTTTTGCAAAATCACGTTCCAGTGCGATTAATGTATTATTTAGACGCAGATTTACGCAGATTGTGTTGTGTGTTGGTCCCGCTTAGCGGGATCACCAACACACTAATTCCAAATTATTGACCTCCCGGTGCTGGTTCAGGTTTGTAACCTGCCACGAAAGTGGTCCCTACGGGAAACAAAAACGTTTGAAGCATGTTACAAACATGCTCCTGCCAGGAGTGACGGTTACCAGGACAAGGTATTTAATAATATCGGTAGCCGCAGGCTTTAGCCTGCGTTGTGATTCCGGGGACAAAATACATATTTCTTGACATTTATTCTATAACATAGTAGGGGCAAAGCATTTTAGACGAAAAAAACCCCTGATTTCAAAGAATTATTCTTGCGGATGCCTAACCCCAAACCGTTAATTGTTTGAAAAACAAAATTCAACATGTCGCAAGCATGGAAATCATATGAAGAGGTAGCATCGTATCTACTAAATCAATTTGCGACTGAATTTGGCCTCAGCCGTATTGAAGGTAAACAGAAAGTTACAGGAAAACGCTCTGGAACAGAATGGGAGATTGATGCTAAAGGCATAAAAAAGGGGGATGAGGGATTTGTGATTATCGAGTGCCGGCGATATACCAAGTCCAGGCAAAATCAGGAAAAAACTGCCGCTTTGGCTTACAGAATCAAAGATACAGAAGCGGAAGGAGGAATTTTAGTTAGTCCCCTCGGAATTCAGGAAGGGGCTGCAAAGATTGTGAAGGCTGATAATATAGTGAGTGTACAACTTGGTCCTAATAGTACTCCTCATGAATTTTCAATGCGATTTTTAAATAAGTTGATGGTTGGAATACGCTCAGGATTTGTGATGGGTGATAGTTGCTCGGCAGAGGTGATACGCACCTGTGCTAACTGTGGTCAGAAATTTGAGGCTGTTTATAAGGAAAAGCTGTGTTCCACATGTGCTCAATAATGAATGTTTATAATTGCGTTTTCTGGGGACAAAATATTTATTTCTTGGCATTTATTCTGTGTGCTTTTATTATTGACTACATGGCACGACTTGCACGTATTGTTGTATCGGGTTATCCACTCCATGTAACACATCGTTGAAACCGGCGATACGGCATATCGAGATAGTAGGGGCGAAGCATTTTATACGAAAGAAAAACTATGATTTCAAAGAATTATTCAAAAATGCTTCGCCCCTACTTTTTAATTGAGGATTATAGGTACTATTCATCAAGTAATTGTTTTCTATGCATATTAGCCTGTTCAAAATCTTTTTTGACGGTTAACTTTTCTACAGATTTTTGCAGCCGTTCGATCTCGGCGGCTAAATTTTGCAGCATATTTGAAATATTCAGGCGATTGGATATAATAATATCCTCCCATACGGAAAATGAGCTTTCCGCTATTCGGGTCATTTCTGTAAATGCCTGCCCGCTCATCTGAAAATACCGCTCATCTCCGTCGTTTTCTCTGCCGATGACATTCATCAATGCAACAGCAAGCATCTGCGGGAGATGACTTATTCCTGCGACAATGCGGTCATGGGTTATAGAATCTAATTGAATGGGAACGGCGCCGATTTTCACGACCATTTCGCGTATTTTCGCCTCGATTTCATCAGGTGTATTTTCTCCCTTAACAATGGCGTATGGTTGGTTCTGAAACAACTCCGCACTTCCTGCTTCGAAGCCCGTTTTTTCAGAGCCAGCCATCGGATGACCGCCGACAAAAAAGACCCCATCTCTGCTAAACGTATTTGAAACTGCGATAATAGCGTGCTTGGTACTGCCGACGTCGGTGATTATACATCCCTGCTTAACTATTGGAATAATCTCAGGTATAAAGGCACATATTTTTCGTATGGGAACGGCAAGAATAACTAAATCCGCATCCTTCACTTTGGATTCAAGATCATCAAGAGGGTATCCAAGGTCAACCAACCCAATATTCGCAGCACGCTTGTAAGCATCTGAACGTGTAATACCAATTATCTTTTCAGAAACGCCGAATTTTTTCAAGGCGCCTGCTAATGAGCCTCCAATGAGCCCCAATCCTATAATTGCAGTGGTTTTAAATAACATGATGACAATACCTCATCGTTTTTGGTACACAATGAACTCTTTTTAATTGCACAGGAAACACGTATATTTAGAAGAATCAAAATCTGGTCATCGATTCCATCCATCTTTTCGCACCGTGATTCAGTGGATATATAAACCCTTATTAATATGATATTCCGCGCCGAATATTCAAAGCAAATTTTCGTACGTTATCTAATAAATTTGCATTATTTATGTTTTCTTTAATACTTTCTCAGGTTGTATCATCTTTTCTGTATAATAGTTCCATCCTAAAAATTATTTTTTTACCAGAAACTTGTGGTAAATATTCTGAAACTTTATAAAAAAACCGCAGACCTTTGGTTGCGTCCGCGGTTTAAGTAATTTAATTTTATATAGTTATATTGTCAAATTCCTTTAAACAGCGGATTTATCCACATTATACCAGTACAACCCAATAATGTTTTAAGCTGTTAGGAGTCATTTGACCAAGCTCTAAATTTCTTAAAATTTATAAAACATACAAAAATTATCATTACAAGTCAAGAAAAAAGTTGCATATTATTTCAAAAATCCTTATTATATAAAAGTTAAACTTTTAATTGTAAACACGAGCTTCACATTACTGAAGATAATGAAAAAAAGTAAAGTAGGACAAATACCCTTTCTTGTTCACTGCTTAACAATTTATTTGTTATGAATTAATCCCTCTTTATGAGGGATTTTTTTTTGGTAAACTGTAGATATTATGCAAGCTCGATTGATTTTATCTGACGGAATAATATATACCGGAGTTTCCCTGGGTTCAGCCGGTGAAACAATAGGGGAGGTGGTATTTAACACTGCAATGACCGGTTATCAGGAAATACTTACTGATCCATCGTATCACGGTCAAATAGTTACCATGACCTGTCCGCAAATCGGGAATTACGGCGTAAATGCTCAGGATTTCGAGTCGAGAAAAATTTTTGCAGCAGGGTTCGTTATCAGGGAATACAGCCCGATAGTCAGTCACTGGCAGGCGCAAAAATCTCTAGATGAGTATCTCAAACACTATGGAATTATCGGTATTTGCGAAATAGATACACGGTCGCTCACCAAGCGTCTGCGGGACGAAGGCGCTCAAATGGGTATTATATCTACATCTGACGCCTCAGACCGGGAATTATTAGAAAAATTAAGGCAGCATCCAACATTAGTAGGCAGGGATATTGTAAGGGAAGTGATTACAGAGAACTCGTATGAATGGAGGGGGGATAAAGATACAAATGATAATTCAGGAAATACTACATACAAGGTAGCAGTGTATGATTATGGCGTTAAGTATTCAATATTACGAAAGCTGCAGAGTTTTTGCTGCGAACTGAAAATATTTCCGGCAAATACACCTCCTGAAAACGTATTACACTGGAAGCCGGATGGTCTGTTTCTTTCAAACGGCCCCGGTGACCCGGAACCGTTGGATTACGCACTCAAATCCATACAAACTCTATTGGGAAAAGTGCCGATTTTCGGTATTTGTCTCGGACATCAACTGCTCGGTCTTGCTCTTAACGGTAAAACTACCAAATTGAAATTCGGACATCACGGAGCTAATCATCCTGTTAAAAATATTCCCGATGATTCTATAGAAATTACATCGCAAAATCATGGGTTTGTTGTAGATTGCGACAGCCTTTCAAGCAGTGATATTGAAATTACGCATGTAAATTTAAATGATGGAACGCTGGAAGGCTTCCGTCATCGCTCCATACCTGCATTTTCAGTGCAATATCACCCTGAAGCTGCTCCAGGTCCGCACGACAGCCGTTATCTGTTTGAGCAGTTTATAAATGATATGAAAATCTTTCATGCCTAAACGAAAAGATATAAAGCGCATCCTGGTAATTGGTTCCGGTCCGATAGTAATTGGTCAGGCATGCGAATTTGATTACTCCGGAACCCAGGCATGCAAAGCTCTGAAAGATGAGGGATATATCGTTATTTTAGTCAATAGTAATCCTGCTACAATTATGACAGACCCCGAATTCGCCGACAAGACCTATATCGAGCCGTTGACACCGGAATATCTTGAAAAAATCATAGAGATTGAAAGACCGGATGCGCTGCTGCCGACACTCGGTGGACAGACCAGCTTGAATCTTGCCGTTGAACTGGCAGAGCGTGATGTTCTAATAAAATATGGTATCGAACTCATCGGTGCAAAACTTGAATCAATACAAATAGCCGAGAACCGTGAATTATTTCGAAATGCAATGAAGGAAATCGGGCTGGATGTCCCTGAAGGCAGTTGTGTAAATAGCATTGAAGAAGCGGAGAAAATTCTTGATAACATCGGGTTTCCCATGATTATACGACCATTCTTCACGCTCGGCGGTATAGGTGGGAGCATTGTTTACAATAAAGAAGAGTTTACGCAATCAGTGCATTGGGGTTTAAATACAAGCCCCACGCATGAAATACTCATCGAAGAGTCGGTTATCGGCTGGAAAGAATACGAACTGGAAGTAATGCATGATTGCGCGGACAATTTCGTTGTGGTCTGCTCGATTGAAAACTTTGACCCAATGGGCATTCATACTGGGGATAGTATAACGGTTGCTCCTGCACAGACGCTGACCGACGTCGAAATGCAAAGTATGCGAAACGCAGCAAAGATGATTATGAGAAAGGTCGGTGTGGAAACCGGGGGTTCAAATATACAGTTTGCAGTCAATCCTGAAAACGGAAAAATGGTTGTTATAGAAATGAATCCCAGGGTTTCACGAAGTTCGGCGCTCGCCTCAAAAGCAACCGGTTTTCCAATAGCGAAAATTGCGGCAAAACTTGCCGTCGGTTATACTCTTGACGAAATTCCTAATGACATCACGAAAAAAACAACTGCCTGCTTTGAGCCCGCCATCGATTACGTAGTTGTTAAAATCCCCCGCTGGGATTTTGAAAAATTTCCAGGCGCCGACCAGCGGCTGACAACACAGATGAAATCCGTCGGCGAAGCAATGGGAATAGGTAGAACCTTTAAAGAAGCATTTAATAAAACCGTACGTTCCCTGGAAAACGGGTGGTTTGGTTTTCATCCAGATGGAACCTCAAATAGCATAATGGAATCCAAATCCCTTTCTAAAAATTCCCTTCTGGAAAAATTGATGTTTGGCACCTATGATAGAATTATGAATATCTGGCAGGCGCTCACACGGGGGGTATCTATTGAAAAAATATCCGAAATATCAGGAATTGACATATGGTTTCTGAAGAATTTAGAGCAATTGTGTGAATTAGAACAAGAAATTGCTGCACAGACCGGAAACGGGGCAGTCATATCCGGTGATGTTTTGTTGAAAGCTAAACAGTGGGGTTTTTCCGATAAGCATATTGCAGCTTATGTGAACAAATCTGAAAAAGAAGTCAGGAATATCAGGATTAAAAAAGGCATTCGTCCTTCGTATAAAATTGTTGATACCTGTGCGGCGGAATTTGAGTCGTATACGCCATATTTTTATTCCACGTATGATAAAGAGAATGAATCATCACCATCATCTCAAAGAAAAGTAATAATATTAGGCGGCGGTCCTAACAGAATTGGTCAGGGAATAGAGTTCGACTACTGCTGTGTTCATGGAATAATGGCATTAAAAGAGCTGGGAATTGAAGCAATCATGATTAACTGCAACCCCGAAACAGTCAGCACTGATTATGATGTTGCAGATAAGTTGTATTTTGAACCGCTCACATTCGAAGATGTAATGAATGTTATTGAATTAGAGAAACCGGATGGTGTCATTATTCAATTTGGAGGTCAAACACCGCTTAAACTTGCTGTACCCCTTGAAAAAGCCGGTGTGCATTTCTGGGGAACGTCACCCGATTCTATCGATTTGGCGGAAGACCGGGACAGGTTTGGGAAATTGTTAGACCGGCTGGGTATTTTGCATCCTCAATACAGTACTGTCTCATCAGTGGAAGAGGCGCTTGAAGTCGGGCAAAAAATCGGTTTCCCGCTTATGGTGCGACCATCATATGTGCTTGGCGGCAGGGCTATGGAGATTGTATATGATCTCAACGCTCTTCAATATTACATGAAACATGCTGTTGAGGCGTCCGAAGAACATCCGGTTCTACTTGATAGATTCCTCGAAGATGCATGTGAATTTGATGTAGACGCAATCTCTGACGGTGAGGATACAGTAATATGCGGGATTATGCAGCATATTGAAGAAGCGGGTGTGCATTCCGGAGACAGTATGGCTGTTTTGCCGCCGTACCGCATATCAAAAGAGCAGGAAGACGACATTTACGAATGTACAAAAATTCTTGCACGCCAATTGCATGTTAAGGGTCTTATTAATATTCAATTCGCTATTATGTACGATACGCTGTACGTGTTAGAAGTAAATCCCAGGGCATCGAGAACGGTTCCGTTTGTGAGTAAGGCAACAGGCGTGCCTTTAGCTAAAATCGCCGTGCACATAATGGCGGGCAAGACTTTGAAAGAGCTTAAGTTTACAGAAACTAAAAAAATTCCTTATGTGGCAATAAAAGAATCGGTCTTTCCTTTTAACAGGTTTGATGAAGTTGATATTTATTTAAGACCGGAAATGCGGTCAACCGGTGAAGTTATGGGAATAGCAAACACGTTCGGTGAAGCAGTTGTCAAGGCGTTCCAATCTGCCGGGACCTCATTGCCGGAAAAAGGGAATGTATTTATAAGCGTTAATGAGAACGATAAATCACGTATGTTCCCAATTGCTGAGGGGCTTTTTAAATTGGGTTTTAATCTTTTGGCGACAACAGGCACTGCCAGATATATTGCATACCATGGATTGCCCGTAGAAAAGGTTTTAAAAGTGAGCGAAGGAAGACCAAATATTGTTGATGCTATCAAAAATGGCGACGTCGATTTGATTATCAATACGCCGTTAGGTCAGCGCTCCCGGATGGATGAATATGGAATCGGACGCACTGCTATTAAATATCAAATACCTTTTATAACTACATTATCCGCAGCGGAGGCGGTTGTCAGAGGATTAAAAAAATGCCGGAATAAACATTTAGAAGTTAAATGTTTACAGGATTATCATAAAGTAACTTATTAGAAAATCAGTGTATTATTTTTTATTATTGGCAGTATAAAGAATTACTTAAAGAATTACTAAACGTTGGCAAAAATCAAGCACATCCTGAAGCTTCGGGATGAGGCTGCCAAGAGGTTGAATAGAGAATATTAGAATGGTAGCCGCAGGATTTATCCTGCGCATGTTACACTGATTACATTGGTTGCAGGTTTTCAGGGATATATAAATTCGTAAAATCTATGTATAACGCTGATCTCAGAAGGCGCAAACTAAAGTTTGCGGCTACCATTAAGAAATTATTTTTAATGCAATAATAGGTCCGCTCTAAAAAGCCTAATTTTTGTGAATCTTGACGAAAGCACGATTTCTATGTATGAGTTCACTCTAAAAAGGGTATTAACTGGGATGTCATGGACCATTGGGATGTCATGGACCATTCCATGACATAATTCCTAAGTCACGGATTGGTCCGTGACTTCCATGACTGTAATTTTCTTAATTGACCTTTTTAGAGCAGACTCATGTATTTAAATAACAAAATGTTATGTTTGCCGATTTTTGGGCATTTTTTCAATTTCGACCTTTTTAGAATGGACTCAATAATAGAAATGAATTAATAAGGAAGTCTCACACACAAACGGTAGCCGCAGGCTTTAGCCTGCGTTTCATCATTTTAAATTAGGCATTAAAAACCTTTTTTAGCATTATTTGACAAATAAAAAGTATGAATCTAAAATTTGCTAAAGTTTTGATATTAATTAAATAGAAAAATAATTATCCGGAGTTATATTTAGATTTATGACACGTATTCATCGACTACCCGACCATGTGACAAATAAAATTGCTGCAGGCGAAGTAATAGAACGCCCTGCTTCAGCGGTAAAAGAATTGATAGAAAATGCTATTGATGCAGGCTGTGAAAGGGTGGAATTGCGCATAACCGAAGGCGGTAAAGAAAAAATACAGATTATCGATGACGGCTCCGGTATGAACAGGGAAGATGCCGCAATTGCTCTCGAGCGGTTTTCAACAAGCAAAATTCAAGCATTTGAAGACCTCGAAAGCCTGGTTACTTTTGGATTTCGCGGAGAGGCTCTTGCCAGTATTGCTGCGGTTTCAATTATTGAGATGAAAACAAAAACCGCATCTGATGAAGAAGGAACTTTTTTAAGAGCCGAAGGCGGAAAAATTACACAAATAAAAGCAATACCCTGGAAAAAAGGAACGGCAATAACCGTTAAAAATATATTTTTTAATACACCTGCCCGGAGGAAATTTCAGAAAACCGATTTAAGTGAAGCCCGGCAAATATACCGTGTGTTCCGGTATTATGCTTTGGCATATCCAGAACTTCATTTGAGCCTCTATAACGATGACCGCCTGATATGGCGTTTGCAGCCGGCAGAATTATCTCAAAGAATATCAGATGTATTTGATCCCGGAGTAAAACAGCAGCTTATCGAAGTAGCTCATCAGGACGCACAATTTTCTGTTTCAGGTTATATCAGTGTTCCTGAATGGACTCGAAGTACACGCAGCGACCAATATCTGTTTCTCAATAAGCGGTTCGTCAAAAATCGAACGGTTGAACACGGCGTGTACCAGGGATATGGTCAAACCCTGAACCATGTAAGCGGGCATCCGTTCTTTGTGCTTATGCTTTCCGTATCCCCGGATAGATATGATATTAACATTCATCCCACAAAGCTTGAGGCACGGTTTCAAGATGATAGAGGTCTGCATCATTTTATTTCGCAAGCTGTTCGTAATGCGTTGGGCACTCCAAAGATTGATGTTACACTGCCTATTGAACGGTTCGAAAAGCCGGTTCAAGAACAACAGCCTCATGAGACTGCTGCTATACCATTTGAGCATCCCCATACTGACTACGAAATTCCATCCGTTATTGATAAGGTACCAGGTGAACCTGTACTTCCAGATCAACCTCAACGTGTTAAATACACGGTAGACCGGGAAAAAATCTGGCAGGTGCACCAATGTTACATCTTTTCACAGGTAAAAAACGGCTTGATTGTCATCGATCAGCATACCGCACATGAAAGAATTTTGTACGAAAAAGCGCTTCGAATGCTTAATCAGGGAGAAAAACCGTCACAACAACTTTTGTTTCCGCAGACACTGCGGCTCAACAAGGATGAAATCATAATACTTAATGAGTTACTTCCGCATCTTGATAAATTGGGATTCGAAATTAAAATCTTTGGCGACGATACGGCAGTCATTGAGGCAGCACCTCTTGAAGTGAGAATAGGAAAAGAAAATGAGGTTTTGCAAAACATTTTAGAAGAATATCAGAAAGATGAATATAAAGACCTTGATATTTACGACAGGCTGGCTCGTTCATTTGCATGCCGGTCGGCTATTATGAAAGGCGATAAACTTACTCATGATGAAATGTATAAATTAATTGATGATTTATTTGCAACACAATTCCCATTCTACTGTCCTCATGGTCGCCCTACTATAATAGATATGAGTTTAAAAGAGCTTAATTCACGGTTTTACAGGTAGGGGAATGATGAACAGACAAGAATGTCTGTTCTACTATTATAATTATAATTAAAAATAATAACATAAATTAATTAAATACGACTTCTAACCCGATTACTCAGAGTATCGGATTCCAAAGTAGAACATCCCGCAAAGCGGGATTGTCTGTTCAGATTTTTGTTTTCAAAGATACTGTAATTGTGAATTATTATGATTTAATATGTATCGGAAAATGTCCTAACACACATTGTATAGATTTCAGCTTGCTTTTAACTTGTGATATTGCTAAATTTTTATTGTGCAATGCTAATTAACAATATAATCCCGTTCAACTCGCAAAATGGATGTTTGCTGCATTTAATTAAAATTATGTTTCTTCAGACATTTTGTTTGCACAAATTGACGGTATGTTCATATATATGTTTGGTCTCATCCTCGTAGGAATCCCGAGTACTCGGGACGGCGTGTTCATGATCCCGAGTACTCGGGACGGCGTGTTCATGATCCCGAATACTCGGGACGGCGTGTTCATGATCCCGAATACTCGGGATTCCTACGGATAAACACATTATTTTATTAGGGAATTCAATCATTTCCAACATTTTTAGCTATGTGCAAACAAATTTCCTGATGAACCAAAATTATGTTTCAGGTATAAAATACTCATGGCTACGATAATAGAAATTCTCAATAATAATGCAGGGCTTTTTTGTAATAAACCGATTCTGCATTATAAAAACATAGCTGTTCCATATTCAGAGATATTGGATTTTTCTGATAAATTTGCCCAGGCGCTGCGAAATTTAAATTTTCAAGCAAACGATACTATTGCGCTTTTTTTACCGAATATTCCTGAAGTATTTACTGCATATTTTGGATGCCTGAAAGCGCGCTGCCGGGTTGTACCGCTTTGTATTCAACAGCGAACTTATGACTTGAGATATATTATAGAAAATTCAAATGTTAAAGGAATAATCTTCTGGGACAAATTTGAACTAAAATTAGCGAATGTACTTAAACAGGTCGCAATTAACCCGACATTAATTC
>Ga0114930_10001601_pt1 | contig 21324 bp, 16 predicted proteins | sample AnhtaG_FD_87300 | JGI IMG/M metagenome (GOLD analysis project Ga0114930, IMG submission 87300) | Deep subsurface microbial communities from Anholt, Denmark to uncover new lineages of life (NeLLi) - Anholt_01485 metaG | ecosystem: Environmental > Aquatic > Marine > Oceanic > Sediment | place... | reverse complement strand
GCCGGCCGGCAATTACGTGGGCGAGATGGCGCTGGTGCGCGACCGGCCGCGGGCGGCGACCGTGCGCGCCGCGATCGACGCGGAGACCGTCTGGCTCGACAGCGCGAACTTCCGCATGCTGATGGACCACATGCCCGACCTGCGCTACGAGGTCGAACGGCGCATCGGCGCGATGATCACGACCGACGAGGAGTTCGCCCAGCGGCCCGAGGCCGGCAGCCTGATCGAGGCCTTGGTGAAGGAGGGCGCCAAGGAAGCCGCCGACATGCTGCTGATCGACGAGTCGCTGTGCGTGCGCTGCGACAACTGCGAAAAGGCCTGCGCCGAGACGCATGGCGGCATCTCGCGGCTCGACCGCGAGGCGGGGCCGACCTTCGCCTCGATCCACGTGCCGACCTCGTGCCGGCACTGCGCGCATCCGCACTGCATGGCCAATTGCCCCGCCGACGCGATCCACAAGTCGAAGGACGGCGAGGTGTTCATCGACGAGAAGTGCATCGGCTGCGGCAATTGCGAGCGCGACTGCCCCTACGGCGTCATCCACATGGCCTACGAGGCGGACAAGAAGCCGGGGCTGCTGTCGTGGTTCCTGTTCGGCCGCGGCCCGGGCCCGGGCGAGGACAAGGCGGCCGCGCACCGCGAACACAAAGGCGCCAAGCTCGCGGTCAAGTGCGATCTGTGCAAAGACATCGAGGGTGGGGCGGCGTGCGTGCGCTCGTGTCCTACCGGCGCCGCCATCCGCGTGCGCCCGGAACAATTCTTCTCGCTCATCGCCAAGGCCGGACCCTGAGGCGTAGGGCCGCCGGCGCCTCTGGGGGGGTGAGCGCCATGCACGAATCGATCCTGATCTATCGCGGCTTCCGCTACCTGAAGCTCAGCGCCGCCATGGCGGCGGTCGCGATTCTCGCCTATGCCGTTCACCAGCCCGCGGTCGGCCCGCCCAACGGCGGCACGGCGCTGGGCTATGTGCTGGGCGTGTGGGGGCTGGGGCTGATCGTGTGGCTGGCGTGGTTCGGGGTGCGCAAGCGGCGCTACGGCGTCGGCAAGCAGAACCTCGAGGATTGGCTGTCGGCGCACGTCTATCTGGGGCTCGGGCTCATCGTCGTCGCCACGCTGCATACCGGCTTCCAGTTCGGCTGGAACGTGCATCTCTTGGCCTATGTGCTGATGATGCTGGTGATCGCCAGCGGAATCTTCGGCGTCTACGTCTATGCGCGCTACCCCACCCTCATCACCGAGAACCGGCGAGGCCTGGCCTTGCGCGAAATGCTGGCGCAGATCGCCGAGCTCGACGTGAAGGCGCGCGAAATCAGCGCGACGCTCGGCGACAACGTCCATCACGAGGTGATGAACGCGGCCGAGACGCTCCGCCTCGGCGGATCCGCGCTCGACCAGCTTCGCGGCCGCGACCGCAATTGCCCGGCGGCCCGCGCGCTCGGCCGGGTGCGTGAGCTGGCGCTCGACCTGCCGGCGTCGGAAACGGAAAAAGGGCACCAGTTGATCGAGTTCCTGGCCCGTAAGGTGCAGCTCGTGGATCGCGCCCGGCGCGACCTGCGGTTCAAAGCCATGATGGATGTTTGGCTCTACTTCCACGTTCCGCTCACCTTCGCGTTGATGGCGGCGCTGGCCGCGCACGTCGTCTCCGTGTTCTTCTACTGGTAACCGGGGCATGAGCGCGCTGATAAGGTTCCTCACGCGCAAGCGCGCCGGCGGCGTGGCGCAGCGCGACGTCGCGGTCGCCGGCGAGCGCATCGCGTTCGGCCGCGCCGCCGACAACGACGCGCATCTCAACGATCCGCGCGTGGCGCCCTACCAGGCGGCGGTCGAGGCGCGCGCCACCGGCATCTTCGTCGAGGCGCTGGGCGGGTTCGAGGTCACGCTCAACGGCGCGATCGTCGAGCAGGGCTGGGCCAAGATCGGCGACACGATCGGCGTCGGCCCGTTCGACGTGAAGCCGGTCGACCCGCCCGCGGGCCAGGCGCTCGCCGTCACGGTCGAGCTCGTGCGCCCGATGGGCGACGATTTGCAGAAGCTCGTGGCCCGCAGCCGGCTCGGCCTCGACCAGACGCGCCTGAGCCGCCGCGGGCTGTCCTGGGCGCTGAGCCTGCTGGTGCTGGCCCTGTTCCTGGTCTGGCCGGTCGCGGCGTTCTTCAGTCCCGGCCGCGCGCCCGACAGCGACCTCACCAAGAACCGGGGCTGGCGCCCGGACATGATGTGGAACTCCGGGCCGATTTCGTTCGCGCACCAGCCGGTCGCGCAGCAGTGCAACCGCTGCCACCAGGTCCCGTTCGTGATGGTGCGCGACGAGGCCTGCACCGCCTGCCACGAGTCGATCCAGAACCACGCCGATTCCAAGAAGTTCAAGTTCGCGGAGCTGACCGAGGACCGCTGCGAGCACTGCCACAAGGAGCACAACGGCCCGGCGCAGATCACGCTGCGCGACCAGGCGTTCTGCGCGGGCTGCCACGGGCCGTTCCGCGAAAAGGCGCCGGCGTCGGCGCTGCTCGCCGCGTCCGACTTCCGCACCGACCACCCGGAGTTCCGCCCGACCGTCGCGGTCGATCCCGCGGCGCGGCGGTTCGCGCGGGTGAGCCTTGCCGCCGCGCCGCGGCCGAAGGAGAACTCGGGCCTGATCTTCCCGCACGACAAGCACCTGCGGCCGAGCGGCGTGCGCGGGCCGGAAAAGATGGAGACGCTGGACTGCGGCTCCTGCCACGTTCCCGAGCCGGGCGGCTTGCTGATGGCGCCGGTGACGATGGAGGTGCACTGCCAGCGCTGCCACGAGCTTGCGTTCGAGCCGCTCTCGCGCGGCCGGCGCCTGCAGCACGGCAACGTCGGGTCGGTGCTGCGCACGATCCGCGAATACTACGCCGACGTGGCGCTGCGCGGGGGCTTCCCCGACCCGACCGCGCCGCCCGTGGTGCGCCGCCGGCCGCTCGACAAGCCGCTCACCCGCGCCGAGGAGCGCGAGGCGCTGGCCTGGTCCGAGAGCCGCGCGCAGCAGGCGGTCGAATTCGTGTTCACCTCGAAGGCGGTATGCGGCACGTGCCACCAGATCGCGAGCGCCGGATCGGGGGCCGAGCGCCGCTTCGACGTGGTGGCGCCGCAAGTGGCGGAGCGTTGGCTGCCCAAGGGCCTGTTCCGCCACTCCGCCCATTCCACCGAGACCTGCCAGCGCTGCCACGCGCTCGACGTCACCGACCCGGCCAGGTTCCAGGAGCGGGTCAAGGACGCGGTGCCGCCGTTCGCCGAGGCGATCCAGGCGGTGGGCGGAAACGAGCCGGTGCTGGCTGCGCTCAAGACCGCGGCGAGCGCGCTGAAGAACGCGCCCTGGTCGCAGGCCACGATCAACGCGGCGATCGACGTGGCGCTGGTGGTGGCGACCGAGGACCTGCCGCAGGCGCCGGGCATGGTGCGGGCGCGCCGCGCGGCCGAGGACGTGATCGGCGCCATCTGGTCCAACGAGTCCGCCGACATCCTGCTGCCGGGGATCGCCTCGTGCCGGCAGTGCCATTCCGGCGACAGCGGGTTCGAGTGGTTCCGGCCCAACAACCGCGCGGCCAGCGATTGCGTCACCTGCCACTACTTCCACCCCCCGGGCGAAGGGCCGATGCGCCCCGTGCCCCCGGCCGCGGCGGGACCGAAGGTGCCCGGCCAGTACAAGGGCGGGGGCGCCGCCAGGGACGCCTCGATCAAGGCGACCCACTCCGGTATCCGCAACCCGCCGCGCCCCTGACCGGCGAAACGCCCGCGGGCAAAGGGCGATCCGGCCTTATCCACAAGGGCTTAGGCCTTGTTTCCGAAATGCAACAGGAGCCTGAAAACTCCCGCGCGTGCGCCCGGCGGCGGGGGGAATCGCTTCCCGGCTGCGAGAGGCGGTCGGTATATTTGTCGGGCCGGGAACGTGGGTTGGGTGATCCCGGACGAAAAAAAACGAAAAATCAAAGGGCTAGGACCGAATAGCGCGGTCCTGTGGGGCACGATGTCAGGGGACAGGGGACAGTACGTCCTGCCGCGACCCGAACCGCTATGCACCGCCGTTCCGCACCGCGATGCGCCGGCGCCGGTGATGCTGCTGGTCTGCGCCGTCCTGATTCTGATCGCCTGGCCCGCGTTCGCCGGCGACCAGCTCACGCTCGCGGGCGCGCGCCTATCCCATGTCGTGGCGCAATCCGGCGCCTTCGACCTGCGCCGCAGCGTCGATCTCGGCGGCGATCAGCCGACGGCGACCTACGTCACCGCGCGCACGGCGGGCGGCGCCATGCTGATGCGCACGCGCGCCGGCTATTGGCTGCCGTGGAGCGGGCGCGAGGAAGACCTGGCCGACAACGGCTTCGCCGCCAGCGGCGGCGCGCTCGAATTCAAGCTGGTCAAGGAGACGTTGCCCGCCGCCGCGCTGCTGCTGACGGTCACCATCGCCTATCGCACGGCGGCGGGCGTGAAATTCGGCATGTTCGAGATCCGGGCGCCATAGCCATGCGCGGGGCGGGGGGCATATTCCGGACCGCACCGCGCGCGTTGGCGGCGGCGCTCTGCGTGATCGCGGTGCAGGCCGGCGCGGCCTTGGCCCAGGGCAACACCGTCACGGTGCCGCCGGTAAGCCTCAGCAATTTCGACGTCGACCGGATCATCGCGCAGGCCGTGCAGGAGGCCCAGGCGCGCGGGCGCCCCGCCACGATCGCGGTGGTCGACCGCGTCGGCAATGTGCTGGGCGTGTTCCGCATGAACGGCGCGCCGGTCAACCTGATCATCACCACGCGGCGCAACCCCGAGCTGCCGCAGGGCAACGGCCTCGAGCATGTCGAGAGCGGGCTGGCGCCGCTCGGCGGCAATCCCACCACCGACCTCGCGGCGATCGCCAAGGCCGTCACGGGCGCGTACCTGTCGTCTTCCGGCAACGCGTTCTCCTCGCGCACCGCCAGCCAGATCATCCAGGAGAACTTCAATCCGCAGGAATTCCGCGCGCCGGGCGGGCCGCTCTACGGCGTGCAGTTCAGCCAGCTGCCGTGCTCGGACCTGAACCAGCGCGGGCCGCTGGTGGGGCCGGGACCCAAGCGCTCGCCCCTGGGCCTCTCGGGCGATCCCGGCGGGCTGCCGCTCTACAAGAACGGTTTCGTGGTGGGCGGCATCGGCGCGGAGTCCGACGGCTTCTACAGCATCGACCGCATCGTCTCCGACATCGACACCTCCGACGACGAGCTGATCGCCGTCGCCGGCGCGTTCGGCTACGACGCGCCGAATGAAATCCGCGCGCCGCGCATCACCGTGGGCGGCAAGTCGCTGCGCTACACCGACCGCGACATCCACGACCGCGCAAGCCCGCTGTTCTCGAACCCCGCCGCCGCGCCGGCCTTCGCGTCGATCAACGGCGTCCTCGGCGCCGGGGTGGCGGTCGCCACCTATTTCCCCAACGCCGGCAACCGCTCGGGCACGGCCTACGGCCAGATTTCCTCCGGCTACGCGCCCGAGCCCACCGGCGTCTACGCCGACCCGGGCGTGCCGGCCGTGTTCGTGCTGCGCGATCCGCTCAACCTCAACGTCAACCGCTTCCCGCCGATCGCCGGCACCGCGCCTGCCGGCAGCGCGCTGACCGCGAACGAAGTCACCACGATCATGAAGAACGCGCTCAAGGTCGCCTATGCCGGCCGCGCGCAGATCCGCCGCCCGCCCAACAGCTTCATCCAGGTCACGGTTTCGATCGTCGACATCAACGGCACGGTGCTGGGCCTCGCGCGCACCCCCGATGCGCCGCTGTTCGGCACCGACGTGTCGCTGCAAAAGGCGCGCAGCGCCATGTTCTTGAGCCGCGCCGGCAGCACCGTGCCCACCGGCTCGGCCGCGACGCTGCTGCGCGGCTACAACTCCCCGCTGGGCACCGCGCTCGGCAACAACGCGCTCGGCGTGCGCATCCCGACCTACGTCGATCAGTTCAAGGCGTTCGTCTATCCCGGCTCGCTCGACGACGGGGTGGCATTCAGCGCGCGCGGCCTCGGCAACCTGCACCGCCCGTTCTACCCCGACGGCGTCGACGGCACGCAGAACGGCCCGTTCAGCACCGTCTATCCGCTGTGGAGCGTGTTCAACGTCGGTTTGCAGCTCGACCTGGTGATCGACAACATCGCCCAGCACCTGATCTTCCTACAGGGCAACGGAGCGGACACCGCGGCGCAATGCTCGTTCCTGCCCGCGACCGCCGTGGGCGCGCCGCTGCCGCTCGCCAACGGCTTGCAGATCTTCGCCGGCGGGTTCGCGATCTACCGCAACAACACCCTGGTGGGCGGCATCGGCGTGTCGGGCGACGGCATCGACCAGGATGACATGGTGGGCTTCCTCGGCGCGCACAACGGCGCAGTGGCGCTGGGCACGGGCGTGGGCAACGCGCCGGCCAACCTGCGCGACGACCAGCTTTCGCCGCTGGGCGTCAGGCTGCGCTACGTCAACTGCCCGTTCCAGCCGCGCGCCGGCGGCACCGACCAGAACATCTGCCGGGGCAAGTGAAATGGCGCCCCGGCACCTCATCGCCCTGTCGACCGCGCTGGCGCTGTTGGCGACCGCGCCCGCGTTCGCCGGCAAGGAGCGCATCGACCTCGCCGCCGGCGACGGCGAGGCGGTGCTGGCGCAGGACCAGGAGGCGCAGCGCCGCGCCGCTCCGGGCAAGGCGCCGCGCGACGCGCAGCAGCCGACCCCCACCGACAACCCCGGCGCCGTTCCGCCGCCCCAACCCGCGACGCCGCGCGAGTTCATCCCCGTGCCCGACCGCTGGCGCTTGAGCGACGCCATCGGCGTGCAGAACGAGATCGGCGATCCCTACAAGCAGAATTGGCTCAAGGGCGACCGTCCGGTGTTCGGCAAGGACTGGTTCATCAATTTCTCGATGATCTCCGACACGGTGATCGAGCCCAGGCGCGTGCCGACGCCGGTGCCGTTCGCCTCGTCCGCGCGCGACCTCGCCAACGACCAGTTCTCCAAGAGCAGCCAGTTCCTGGTGAACGAGAGCCTGATCGCCTCGTTCTCGCTGATCAAGGGCAACACGGCGTTCAAGCCGCCGGATTTCGAGCTGCGCTTCACCCCGGTGTTCAACTTCAACCGCACCCAGGTGGACGAGGTGGGCCTGCTCGACGCCAACCCGGCCAAGGGCAAGACGCGCAACGACTCGCATCTCGGCGTGTCCGAGGCGTTCGCGGACTACCACATCCACAACGTCTCGGAACGCTACGACTTCGACTCGATCCGCGTCGGCATCCAGCCGTTCTCGACCGATTTCCGCGGCTTCCTGTTCCAGGACAGCCAGCTCGGCATCCGGCTGTTCGGCGACCGCTTCAACAACAAGATCCAGTACAACCTCGCCTGGTTCCGCAAGCTCGACAAGGACACGAACAGCGGCATCAACGACGTGACGCGCCGCGTGCGCAAGGACGACATCTTCGTCGCCAACGTCTACCTGCAGGACCTGTTCACGCTCGGCTACACGCCGCAGTTCACGGTGGTCCACAACCGCAACCGCGAGGACGATCGCTTCTTCTACGACGACAACGACTTCCTCCAGCGCCCGGCGCCGATCGGCGACGAGCGCACGCGGCGCTACAACGTCACCTACATCGGCTACAACGGCGACGGGCATTTCGGCCGCGTCAACCTCACGCACGCGATCTACGGCGCGCTCGGCACCGACAAGCACAACCAGTTCACCGGCCGCGAGGCCGACATCCGCGCCTATTTCGCGGCGTTTGAGCCGTCGATCGACTTCGACTGGATCCGGGTGCGCGGCTCGTTCCTGTACGCCAGCGGCGACAAGGACGCCGACAACGACACCGAAACTGGCTTCTCCGCGATCTTCGAGAATCCGCAGTTCGCCGGCGCCGACACCAGCTACTGGATTCGCCAGGGCATCCCGTTCATCGGCGGCGGCAACGTGGCGCTGTCGCAGCGCAACGGCGTGCTGGCCGAGCTGCGCTCGTCGAAGGAGCACGGCCAGTCCAACTTCAACAACCCCGGCATCATGCTGATCGGCGGCGGGGCGGACTTCGACATCCTGCCCGAGCTGCGCTTCTCGACCAACGTCAACTACCTGCGCTTCGCCGACACCGCGAGCCTCGAGTACCTGCGCAACCAGGGCGAAATCTCGAAGTCGATCGGCTGGGACATCTCGGGCGCCGCGACCTACCGCCCGTTCAACAACCAGAACGTCGTGTTCCGCCTCTCGGGCGCGGTGCTGCTGCCGGGCCAGGGGCTGAAGCGCCTGTTCTCGGTCGACGACGCGGACCAGTCGATCCTCTATTCCGTCCTCGCCAACCTGATCCTGACCTACTGACGGCCATGCGCGCGATCCTCAAAATCCTTCTTCCCGCGCTGGCGCTCCTGGCGGCGCCCGCCCTGGCGTCGGAGGGCGAAACGCCGCAGGCCGTCGTCTACAAGAAGCAGCCCGACGCGCCGCGCGTGCAGACGCCGAAACAGGCCGAGGCCAAGTCGACGGGCTGCGTGTCGTGCCACACCGCCACCGATTCGGCGTCGATGCACACCGCCGAGGGCGTGGTGCTGGGCTGCGCCGACTGCCACGGCGGCGACGCGGCGGTCATGCTCCCGGCCGGGGCGAAGAAGGGCGATCCCGCCTATTTCGCGGCCCAGCGCGCGGCGCACGTGCTGCCGCGCTATCCGATCGCCTGGCGCTATCCCGCCAGCGCCAATCCGCCGCGCACCTACACGCTGCTCAACCGCGAAGCGCCCGAGTACATCCGCTTCGTCAATCCCAGCGATCTGCGCGTGGCGCGCGAGGCGTGCGGCGCGTGCCATCTGCCGATCATCCAGGCGGCCGAGCGCAGCATGATGGCGACCGGCGCGATGCTGTGGGGCGGCGCCGCCTACAACAACAACATCCTGCCGCTCAAGAACTACCTCGCGGGCGAGGGCTACACGCGCGAAGGCGTGCCGGCGATCCTCAAGAGTCCCGGCGAAATGGACCAGCAGAAGCTCAAGCGCGGCGTCATCCCGCTGATGGTGCCGCTGCCGACCTGGGAGACCATGCCGCCGGGCGACATCTTCCGCGTGTTCGAGCGCGGCGGGCGCAACATCATCACGCAATTCCCCGAGATCGGGAACCCCAACTCGCTCGGCCAGTTGCAGCGCCTGGAGGAGCCGGGCCGGCCCGACATCCGCCAGTCCAACCGCGCCGAGGCCACGGGCCTTCGGATCGCCGTGCCGGTGATCAACATCCACAAGACGCGCCTCAACGACCCGTTCACCTGGTTCCTCGGCACCAACGACCAGCCGGGCGACTACCGCACCTCGGGCTGCGGGTCGTGCCACGTGGTCTACGCCAACGACCGCGACCCGCGCCATTCCGGCGTCTACGCCAAGTTCGGCCACGACGGCACGACGCAAAGCGCCGACCCCACGATCCCGCGCGGGGTGCCCGGCCATCCGCTCAAGCACAGCTTCACCAACGCGATTCCCACCTCGCAGTGCATGATCTGCCACATGCACCAGCCCAACATGTTCATGAATACCTACCTCGGCTACACGATGTGGGACTACGAGCCCGACGCCAAGCACATGTTCCCCGAGAAGCAGCAGTACCCGAACAACGCCGAGATGCGCGAGGCGCTCGACCGCAACCCCGAGGAGGCGGTGCTGCGCGGCAAGTGGATCGACGTGGAGTTCGTCAAGCGCGTGGCCGACAACAACTACCGGCACACCCAGACCCAGTTCGCCGACTACCACGGCCACGGCTGGAACTTCCGCGCCATCTTCAAGCGCGACCGCAAGGGCAACCTGCTGGACGCGAAGGGCGAAAAGGTCGCGGACGACGACCCGGACAAGTTCAAGAAGGCCGTGCACATGGCCTCGATCCACGTGGACTACGGCATGCACTGCGTGGACTGCCACTTCTCGCAGGACGCGCACGGCAACGGCTATCTCTACGGCGAGGTGATGAACCCGATCGAAATCCGCTGCAAGGACTGCCACGGCACCGCCGCGTCGTATCCCACGCTCCAGACCTCGGGACCCGCGGCGCCGCCGGGCGGCAACGACCTGCGCCTGCTGCGCTTGAGCGACGGGCGCAAGCGGTTCGAATGGGTCGGCAACAAGCTGGTCCAGCGCTCCGCCATCTATCCCGGCCTGGAATGGGAGGTGTCGCTGGTCAAGGACACCGTGGACCCCAACCACCCCAGCTACAACGAGAAGGCCGCGCGCGCGAAGCTGATGTCGCAGGGCGGCTCGATGAAATGGGGCCCGGGCATCGCCCAAGAGAACCGCGCGCACAAGGACGAGGCCGTGGAGTGCTATTCCTGCCACCTCTCCTGGACCACGAGCTGCGGCGGCTGCCACCTGCCGATCCAGGCCAACTGGAAGACCGAGCGCCAGCACTTCGAGGGCGGCGAGACGCGCAATTACGCCACCTACAACCCCCAGGTGGCGCGCGACGAAATCTTCATCCTCGGCCGCCACAGCACGGTGAAGAACCACACGGTCGCGCCCCTGCGCTCGACCTCGGCGCTGGTGTTGAGCTCCACCAACATCAACCGCGAGCGCATCTACATCCAACAGGCGCCGATCGCGGCCTCCGGCTATTCCAGCCAGGTGTTCAACCCGCACTACCCGCACACCGAGCGCAAGGAGGAGACCAAGGGCTGCTCGGACTGCCACGTCTCGGCCGACAACGACAACAACGCGATCATGGCGCAGACGCTCGGCTTCGGCACCAACTTCATCAATTTCGTGGGCCACAACGCCTGGGTCGGCGGCGCGGGCGGGTTCGACGCGGTGCGCGTGACGGAATGGGACGAGCCGCAAGCCGTGCTCGGCAGCTTCCTGCACAAATACGCCTACCCGGACTGGTACAACAGGCACGTCGCGGCCGGGCGCGAGCTCAAGGACAGCTACACCTCGGGCGCGGGCGACATCCGCTGCCTTCAGCTGCGCGGCGAGTACGTGTACGCGGCGCAGGGCAAGGAAGGCTTCTGGGCCTACGACGCCGCCTCGATCGCCAACAAGGGGTTCTCGCACCGCGTGATCCGCGCGCCGGTGTCGCCCCTGGGCCAGCGCCCAGGCTTCTCCACCAAGAACGCGACCTGCATGCAGCTCGCCACCACCCAGCCCGTGCACTGGGACCGCAACAAGAGCGACTTCATGCGCATCCTGAACCAGGAACAGCCGATGCACGAGGTCTACCGCTACGCCTTCATCTCCGACGCGGAGGAAGGGCTGATCCTGGCCGACGTCGGCGTGATGCACGACCAGAACCCCTCCAACAACTTCTTCGAGCGCGCGCTCACCTGGAACGAGGGCGGCGTGTTGACGGGCGCGCGGCACCTCACCATCGCCGGAACGCATCTCTACATCCCCACGCCCAAGGGCATCGTGGTGGTGGACGTGGATACGCCGCTGAAGCCGCGCGTGGCGGCGGTGATCCCGCTTACCGGCGTGCGCGCCACGGCGGTGCAGTTCCGCTACCTGTTCGCGGCGGGCGATGGGGGATTGCACGTGGTCGACATCACCGATGCGGCCAAGCCGCGCGTGGTGCGGGGCGCCGCGCTGCCCATCAAGGACGCGCGCCAGGTGTTCGTCTCGCGCACCTACGCCTATGTCGCGGCCGGGCCCGAGGGCCTGATGATCGTGGACGTCGAGAACCCCGAGAAGCCGCGGCTCCACCTGCGATACACCGCCGACGGCAAGCTCGACGACGCCACCGACGTGATCGTCGCCACCACGAACGCGTCGTTGATCGCCTACGTCGCCGACGGCAGGAACGGCCTCAAGGTGATCCAGCTCACCTCCCCGGACAGCCAGCCCAACTTCTACGGCTTCGCGCCCGAGCCGAAGCCGGAACTCATCGCCTGGAACAAGACCGAGCACCGCGCGCTGTCGCTGTCCCGGCCCTTGGAGCGCGACCGCGCGGTGGACGAAAGCGGGCACCAGGTCGCGGGCTTCGGGCGGCTGGGCTCGCGGCCGCTGACGCTGAAGGAGATGCAGAAGCTCTACCTCGACGGCACCGGCCGGCTCTACACGGTCAAGGACAAGGTGCAGAAGCAGGATTTCGTGCCGGCGCCCACCGCGCCCGCGGTGCGCCGTCCCAGCGCCGCCGAGCTGCCGGCGGCGCGCTAGCGGCTAGTTGATGAGCCCGCGGAAGCTCCCGATCGCCGCGGCGAAGTCGGCGGGGCGGTAGAGCGCATTGTCGGTAGCGGCGTCAGGGCGCTGCTCCCGGCAGGCGCCCACGCTTCTTCAGGCGGCTTTACGCGCCGTCCGGCTCTTGAGAAGCTTTCGGACCGTTGCCGGGTCGGTATCGATAAGCAGCAAATAGGCCCGCACGCCGCCAAGCGGCCGGCTGCGGTTCTGCTCCCAGTCCTTGATTTGATTGGTGGTGAAGCCGAACGCGGCGGCGAAATCGTCCTGCGTCATGCGCAACCGCATGCGAATGGCGCGAACGTCGATCTCGGCGGGCATATGCCACTTGGCCGGCTTCCGTTCTCCGCGCGCGATCGCCAGGGACTCCCTCAGTCCCTCGGAAATCCGGTCGAATGCCCTCTTGCTCATGGCGCGTGGTCCTGCCGCCCGACTGGCCTAACCTTCACTCGATACTCCGCGACGATCAGCTTGGTCAGTTTGGCCAAGCCGGCGCGCTCCTGGGCCGATAGATCCGCCCGGTCGCCTTTAGAAAACAGGGCGACCAGAAACACGGGGATGTTCTCGCCCGTGTAAAAAGCGACGGTCCGATAGCCGCCGCTCTTGCCCTTGCCCCGCCCGGCGACGCGGAGTTTGCGGCAACCGCCGGTTCCGCGCATCACCTCGCCCGCCACCGGGTTCTCGGACAAGAACAAGATCAGGCTGGAAATCTCTTCTTCGGCCATTCCGGCGCGCATCGCCTGACGCCGGAACGCGTGAGTTTCACAGACCGCGTGCACGCGCGGCGAAGGTACGTAAGTTACGCAGTGCCGTCAAGCGCCGGCCAAGCGGCGCGGATCGCCGCGCGGCCGCAGGGCGGGCCTCAGTTGACCAGCCCGCGGAAGCTCCCGATCGCCGCGGCGAAGTCGGCGGGGCGGTAGAGCTCGTCGTCGGCCGTGGCGGCGTAGCAGCGCTCGAGCGCCGCGTTGAACTTCTCGAGCTGCGCCTCGTCGATGGCGCCGCTCGCGCGCATCGCGCTGATCACGGCGCCGAGCGCCATGGTCGCCTGCTCGGCCGCGGCGTAGTCGAACGTCTCGCCCACGCCCGCCTCGGAAATGAGGCCGCGCAGGATCGCCTGCATGTCGTCATTGCCGAAGCCGTGCGCGGCGGCCTTGCGCCCGAACTCCTGCACCAGCGCCAAGAGCTCCTTGGCGCGGGCCTGGAAGCGGTCCATGCCCTCGGCCGAGGCCTTGTGCAACTCGATGCCCTTCTGGGTCAGGCGCTGCGCCATCCCCGGATCGATGCGGCTGGCGATCACGCGCAGCATCACCAGGTTGGCGTCGTTGAAGCGCGGATAGCCCGGCGGCAGGCCCACGCCCGGCCGCGGCCGCCAGCGCAGGTCGACTTCCTGGCTCATCTGGTGGTGGCAGGCGTGGCAGTCGAACTGCACCAGCTCCGGGAACATGCCCTGGCGGTTGCGGTTGGCGTCGAGCACCGATTCCAGCATGGCCGCCATCGCCAGCGACTGGCCCACCGCCCAGGTCTGCACGCCGTTCGGCGCGGCCTTGCGCTTGCGGTAGTCCGCGTCCACCACGTAGTGCGCGGGCTGGATGGTGGTGAAGGTGTCGAGCTCGAAGCTCATGCGCGGATGGCCCGCGCCCATGATCTTGTGCGTGACGAATTTGGTGGCCGAGGCCTCGCCGAAGTGGCAGGAGAGGCACAGCTTGGCGCGCGCCATCGGCTCGTCGGTCGGGTACATGCCGGCGGCGACGTTCTCGGCGTGAGTCGAGCCCGCGACGTGGATGCCGAGCCAGCGCCGCGCGCCGCCGTGGCACGACTCGCAGCCCACGCCGTCGGAGAGCTGGAACTGCCGGCCGCGCACGTTCTCCGGCACGTTGTCGGCGTGGCAGTCCAGGCAGATCTTGGCGGCGTGCGCGTTCTCGATTCCGAGATTGCGCGCGATGCGCTTGGAGCGGTCGTTCAGCAGCACGGCGTAGGCGCGCGCGTGTTTGTCCTGGCGCTGCCAGGTCACGTACTCGTTCTGCAGGACGTTCGATCCCTTGAACGGCTCCACCGCGCCGTGGCAGGTGCTGCCGGCGCAGGAGGTCACGCCCAGGTGCGTGTCGGCGGCGTGGAACGGGGTCGTGCCGTCCTGCGCGGCGGCGGGCGCGGCCGCCAGTCCGCCCAGCACGGCCGCCGCCGCGGCGATCCGCGCGCGCAGCGAAAGCGCTTTCCTGCTTTCCCCCACGGTCGTGCCCCCCATTCGGCCGGCCGGTCCGCTCCAAGGCTCATTATGGGGGGCGCGGGGCGGGGCGGTAAAGGGCGTCCGCGGTCCGGCGCCGCCGCCGGGCGGGCCGCCGGGCAATGCTAGACTGAAGCGCATGACCGATGCGCCCATCGCCGGCCCGCCGGCGGCCGCCACGCTGTTCCTGCTCGCGGCTTCGCCCGTGATCGGCAGCTTTCTCGCGACCGTCGCCTGCCGATTGCCGCGCGGCCGGTCGGCGGCGGCGGGGCGCTCGGCGTGCCTGTCCTGCGGGCATGTCCTAGGGCTCGCCGACCTCGTGCCGGTCGTCGGCTATCTGATCCGGCGCGGGCGCTGCGCCCATTGCGGCGCCCCGATCCCGCGCGACGATACGCTGATCGAGATCGCCGCGCTGGCGGCGGCGCTTTGGTCGGTGGCCGCGGTGCCGGGCTGGCCGGCCTGGGCGGTCGCGGTCTTGGGCTGGGGGCTGCTGACGCTCGCCGCCATCGATTTGAAACACTTCCTGCTGCCCGACGTGCTGACGCTGCCGCTTCTCTGCCTCGGCTTGGCGTTCGCGGCCCTGGGCGCGATGGCGCCGAGCCTGGGCTGGGCCACGACGCCGCTCGATGCGGCGGCGGGCGCGGCCGCCGGGTTCGGCGCGTTCGCGCTGCTCGGCTGGCTCTACGGCCGCCTGCGCAAGCGCACGGGCATCGGCGGCGGCGACGCCAAGCTCCTGGCCGCGGCCGGCGCCTGGGCGGGGTGGCAGGCGCTGCCCAGCGTGGTGCTGATCGCGGCGTTGTCGGGCCTCGCCGTCTCCCTGGTCCTGGCGGCGGCCAGGCGCCGCCGGCCCGGGCTCAAGGACCGGCTGGCCTTCGGCCCCTATCTCGCCTTGGGCACGTGGCTTGTCGTACTCTATGGGCCTATACCCTATGGGTTTTCGGGGCTTCCGTGGGGGCGGTGACGGACCCGTGGCGCGCGAATTGACCGAAATCCTTCTCTCCCGCGGCAAGGTCGACCGCGGCGCGCTGCAGCGCGCGGCGCACCTGCGCAACGTGAGCGGCGAGCCGATCCACCGCATCCTGCCGCGCCTGGGGCTGGTGAGCGAAGAGGACATGGCCTACGCCCTGGCGGAGAGCCTCGGCCTGGCGGTGGTCGCGGGCGGCGACTTCCCGCGCCGGCCGGTGCTGGCGGACCGCGTGGCGGTCGGGTTCCTGCGCCAGTCGCGCGTGCTGCCGATCGCCGAGACCGCGTCGGAAATCCACGTCGCGATGGCCGACCCGCTCGACCGCTACGCCATCGACGCGCTGAAGCTCCTGGTGGACAAGCCGGTCAAGCCCGTGGTCGCGGTGCCGGCCGAACTCGACCGGCAGATCGACCGGCTCTACGGCGACGGCAAGGCGGAAGAGGCCGAGCGCCTGCGCGACGCCGCCGAGGCGGCCAGGCCCGTGGACGCCGGGGACGTCGAGCGGCTCAAGGACCTCGCCAGCGGCGCGCCCGTCATCCGCCTGGTGAACCGGATGATCGCCGAGGCGGTGTCGCGCCGCGCCTCCGACATCCACATCGAGCCGTTCGAGGGGCGGCTGCGCCTGCGCTACCGGATCGACGGCATGCTCGCCGACATCGAGCCGCCCCCGCTCGAGCTCCACGCCGGCATCGTCAGCCGCGTCAAGGTGATGTCGGGGCTCGACATCGTGGAGCGGCGCCTCGCGCAGGACGGGCGCTGCAAGACCTCGGTCGAGGGGCGCGATGTCGACATGCGCGTCTCGATCATGCCCACGCTGCACGGCGAGGCGGTGGTCCTGCGCCTCCTCGACCGCGCCCGCGCGCCGCTCGACCTCGGCAAGCTCGGCTTCGCCGACACCAACCTGAAGCGCCTCGTCGACGCGCTCGGCCACGGCAACGGCATCGTGCTGGTCACGGGCCCGACCGGCAGCGGCAAGACCACCACGCTGTACGCCGGCTTGCAGCGCCTCAACGGCCCCGAGCGCAAGATCGTCACGGTCGAGGACCCGATCGAATACCAGCTTCCGGGCGTGAACCAGATCCAGGTCAACCCGCGCATCGGCCTCACCTTCGCCGCCTCGCTGCGCTCGGTCCTCAGGCACGATCCCGATATCATCATGGTGGGCGAGATCCGCGACGTGGAAACCGCGCGCATCGCCGTGCAGGCCGCGCTGACCGGGCATCTTGTGCTGTCGACGCTGCACACCAACAGCGCCGCCGGCGCGATCACGCGGCTGGTCGACATGGGCGTGGAAAGCTACCTCTTGACCAGCGCGCTGCGCTGCATCGTCGCGCAGCGCCTGGTGCGCACGCTGTGCCCGGACTGCCGGCAGGCCGCGGCGGAGGCGCCCGAGGCCTTGCGCGCGCTCGGCATCATGCCCGACGACCAGCGCCGGGGCCGGCCGCACGTCTATCGCGCCAAGGGCTGCGCGCGCTGCGGCAATTCCGGCTATCTCGGCCGCAGCTCGGTCGCCGAGGTGCTGCCGCTGACCGAGACGATGCGGCGGCTGATCCTCCAGCACGCCGACGCCGCGACGCTGGAGCGCACCGCGCGCGCCGAGGGCATGAAGACCATGCGCGAGGACGGACTTGCCAAGGCGCTGGCCGGCCAAACCACGGTCGAGGAAGTCCTGCGCGTCACGCAGGCGGATTGATGGCGCGCTTTCGCTTCAAGGCCGTCGCTCCGTCCGGCCAGGTGGTCGAGGGCGAGATGACCGCCGCGATGCGCGAGATGGTGATCGACCAGTTGCGCGCGCGCCAGCATCTGCCAGTGCGGGTCGAGGAAGTCGCCGCCGGGGACGAGGAGCGGGTCGAGCCCGCGGTGACCGCGCCGCCCGACATGGCGCCGGACCGGCGGGAGCCTTCGCTGGGAGACGCCCATCTGGCCGACGCGGAGCCGGAGCCGGCCGAACCCCAACTCGGCACCCCCGCGGGCGCGCCGGAGCCTCAGGCGCCGGTGGTGACGGTCAGCGTCCGGCGCGACTGGTCGGGCGAAGAGCGCCGCCGCACGCCGCAAGGAACGCCGCCGCCGCACACCGGGGAGCGGCGGCGGAGCGTTCAGGTCAAGTTGCGGGCGCCGGACAACGACGTGCGCACCGCGCCGGGCGCGGACCTGCCCGTGCAACCGGCCTCGCCGGCCGAGCAGCCCGCCGCGCCGGCGCCCGCGGACTTGACGTCCACGCAGGCGTTCCATCCCGTGCGGTGGCACCCGCCGCCCGAAGCCGTCGTCGAGGCGCCGCGTACCGAGCTCGCGCCGCCGCCCGCGCCGCCGGGGCACTTGGGCGCGGCCGAACCGTTGGGCGAGGCGCGTTATCGCGGCGCGGAGCTGGCTCCGGCGGGGCCCGCCGAGGAGGCGCTGCCGGCCGAGCCGCCGCCGCCGCCGGTCGAGCCGGCGGCCAAGGCGCCGCGGACCAACAAGGGAAAGCGCCGCCCCGCGATGCCGGCGAAGCTTCAGCCCGTGTTCACGCGCGAGCTTCAGGTGCTGCTGTCCGCCGGCCTGCCGGTGGACCAGTCGCTCAAGATCATCGTCGAGTCGACCGCCGACGACCGCGTCGCCGCCGCCGCCGACACGCTGCTGACGCGCGTGCGCGCCGGCGCGGTGCTGTCGGAGGCGATGGACACGATGCCCGAGCAGTTCGACGAGTTCCTGCGCACCGCCGTGCGCGCGGGCGAGGCGGGCGGCGCGCTGGGCGACGTGCTGGACCAGGTGGCGGCGTACCAGGAGCGCGGCGCGCGGCTGATGCGCGCGGTCAGAACCGCGCTGATCTACCCCGCGATCCTGGCGTTCGCCGCCGCGCTGTCGGTGGTCCTGCTGCTGACGCTGGTGGTGCCGCAGTTCGAGCTCCTGTTCCAGCAGGCCGGCCAGACCCCGCCGCTCGCCACGCGGATCGTCATCGCCGCATCGTCGCTGCTGCGCCAGTACGGCTGGATCGTCCCGGTGGCCGGGTTCGCGGGCTGGCTGGCGCTGCGCTTGCGTTTCGCCGGCGCTGCCCGGCGCGCCCGGCTCGACCGCCGCCTGCTGCACCTGCCGCTGGTCGGCTCTCTGATCGCGGGCGTGTCGGTGGAGCGGTTCGCGCGCTCCACGGCCACGCTGCTCGCCAACGGGGTCGCGCTGCCCGACGCGCTGGGGCTGGTGGCCGAGACGCTGCCCAACCGCGCGATCGGCGCGGCGATCGGCGCGGCGGTCGAGCGCGTGAAGCAGGGCGAGCGCCTGGCCGACGCGGTGGAGGACGCGCGCGTGCTCCCGCTGCTCGCGGTCCAGCTCATCCGCGTGGGCGAGGAAGGCGGCCGCCTGACGGAGATGCTGGCGCGGCTGTCGGCGATCTACGCCGCCGACGTGGACGTGGCGGTGCGCCGCCTGATCGCAATCATCGAGCCGGCCTTGATCCTCGGCATCGGCGTGGTCGTGGGCGGCGTCATCCTGTCGCTGCTGGCCGCGGTCACCGGCGTCAACGCGCTGGCGCAATAGGCGGCGGCGGGGTACAGGGAAGGGCAGGGGGAAACCAACTTGGCGAATGCGATCCGCCGCCGCCTGCTTCGCTCGTGCCGGCGCGGCTTCACCCTGGTGGAGCTTCTGGTCGTGCTGGTGATCCTGGGCCTGTTGTTCGGCCTGGTGGTGCCGCGCACGATCGGCTACCTCAGCCGCGCCAAGTCGGACGTGGCCAAGATACAGGTGCAGAGCCTGGAGCAGGCGCTCGACCTGTTCCGCCTCGACGTCGGACGCTACCCGACGCAGGAGGAGGGCCTGAAGGCGCTGGTGGCGCGGCCGACGAATGCGGCGAAATGGACGGGACCGTACCTCAAGGGCGGCGAAGTGCCGCCCGATCCCTGGAACCGGCCCTATCTCTACGAGGCGCCGAGCAAGCGCGGCCTCGGCTACGACCTCTACACGCTGGGCGCCGACGGCGCGCGGGGCGGCGATGGCGAGAACGCCGACATCTTCAACAAGTAGCCGCGCCGAGCGCGGCTTCACGTTGATCGAGCTGGTGGTGGTGCTGGCCCTGCTGGCGCTCGCCTACGGGCTTGCCGCGCCGGCGCTCAACCGCGCGGTCGCGGGCAGCGAGCTGCGCGGCGCGATGCGCGAGCTGTCGCTGGCGCTGAACCAGGCCCGCGCCGGCGCGGTGGTCGGCGGCGGCCCGCGGCGCTTCACGGTCGACGGCCTCGCCGGCAGCTATGGCACCGGCCTCGCGCGCCGCGCGATCCCGTTCGGAATGACCATCAGCGCCACGGTGCCGGACGCGCTGCGCGCCACGGCGCACGTCGCGTCGATCGATTTCTTCCCCGACGGCAGCTCGACCGGCGGCCGCGTCACGCTGACCACGCGCGAGGGCGGGCGCGCGGCGGTCGCGGTCGATTGGCTGACCGGCCGCATCAGGGCGGAATGACCGTGGCGCGGCGGAACCAGCGCGGCTTCGGCCTGCTCGAGCTGCTGGTGGCGCTGGCCGTGGTGGCGGCGTCGGTGGCGGCGGCGTTCCGCATCATGGGCGGGGCCGCGCGCGGCGCCGGCGACGCCGAGCGCTACACCCACGCGGTGCTGCTGGCGGAATCGCGCCTGGCGGAGCTGGGCGCGTCCGCGCCGCTTAAGGCCGGCGAGAGCACGGGCGAGTCGGGCGACGGCTTCCTGTGGCGCGTGTCGGTGCGGCCCTACCAGGTTTCCCAGGGGCCGCCCGCGCCCAACCTGCCGCTGCCGGTGCAGGTCACCGTCACGGTCGCCTGGGGCTCGGAGGAGCGGCCGGGCGAGATTTCGCTCACCACCCTGCGCCTGGCGCCGCGGCCGCGATGACCGGGGAGAATCTCCGCCGGGACCAGTCCGGCATGACGCTGATCGAGCTGGTGGTGGCGCTGGCGCTGCTGGCGCTGATCGTCGGCGCGCTCGCGGGCGCCCTCGGCACCGGCCTCGGCGCCAGCGCCGCGGCCGAGGCGCGCACCGGCGCCAGCGAAACCCTGCGCGTGGCGCAGACCGCGCTGCGCCGCCACATCGGACAGGCGCGGCCGGCGATCTGGCGCGCCGGCGCGCGCGAGCAGGTCGCCTTCGCGGGCGACGCGGCCGCGCTCGGCTTCACGGCGCTGATGCCGCCCTGGCCGGGTTCGGGCGGACTCTATCTCGTGCGCGTCGGCCTGGAGGACCGGCCGGAAGGCCGCGCGCTGGTGCTGCGGCGCATGCCCACGGCCGGCGAACGCAGCGACTTCAGCTTTCCCGCCGGCTCCGACGCCGCGGTGCTGGCCGAGGGCGTCGCCGCGATCCGCTGGAGCTATTTCGGGGTCGAGGACGGCGCGCGCGCGCCGGCCTGGCGCGCGGACTGGCGCGGGCAGCGGCACCTGCCGAAACTGGTGCGGCTCGACCTGCAATTCCTGGATCCGCGCGCGCCGGCCTGGCCGCCGCTGGTGATCGCGCTCCGGCTCGACGAGGACCAGCGATGAGCGCGCGCCGGCGCGAGCGCGGCCTGGCGCTGCTGACGGTCCTGTGGATGCTCGCCATGCTCGCGGGCCTCGTGATCGCGCTGGGCGCGTCGGTGCGCACCGAAACCCATCTCGCGCGCAACCTGGTCGACGCCGCCCGCGTGCGCCACCTCGCCGAGGCCGGGATCGAGCGCGCGGCGCTGGCGCTGATGGACGCGCGCGACGCGGCCAGGCTCCGCCCCGACGGCTCGCGCGGCATCGAGTTCAAGCTCGGCGGCGGGCTGGTGCGCGTCGCGGTCGCGGACGAATGCGGCAAGATCGACCTCAACACCGGCTGGGGCGAGCTGGTGCGCGGCGCGGCCCAGGTCGCGGGCTTGAGCGGCCGGGAGGCCGACGCGCTGGCCGACGCGATCCTGGACTGGCGCGACCCCGACGACCAGCGCCGCGCGCAAGGGGCGGAGCGGCGCGACTACGAGCGCGCGGGCAAGGTCGGGCCGCGCAACGCGCCGTTCGCGGCGGTCGAGGAACTGCAGCAGGTGGCCGGCGTGACGCCGGAGGTCTACCGCAGGCTCGAGCCGATC
>Ga0114930_10001600_pt1 | contig 21329 bp, 25 predicted proteins | sample AnhtaG_FD_87300 | JGI IMG/M metagenome (GOLD analysis project Ga0114930, IMG submission 87300) | Deep subsurface microbial communities from Anholt, Denmark to uncover new lineages of life (NeLLi) - Anholt_01485 metaG | ecosystem: Environmental > Aquatic > Marine > Oceanic > Sediment | place... | reverse complement strand
TGCCTCAAGGCGAAGGCAACCTGCTCCGCAGTGTACCGGGATCTCTTCATGGGACGATCCTCCTCTCTCACAATATTAGATCATCCCACAAAACTAACATTTTCGCTGGACCAGTTTTCGGGGAGCAGATCACCTATGAAGAATGGCAGGCTGGCAACCCAAGGTGGGTGCCCAACGTGCGGCACCAAGATGTTTAGAATAGGGAAGAGCTGAAGGCAGCGTTGCGGCTATCAGTGCGAATATGAACAAGGAGGCTATCAAAGATGGGTACGCTAGATGGAAAGATAGCCCTGATTACCGGGGCTGGGTCTGGAATCGGGCGAGCCACTGCCCTTCTCTTTGCCAAGGAAGGTGCTAAGGTGGCAGTGGCCGATTGCGTCCCGGCAGGAGGTGAAGAAACGGTCAAGATGATCAAAGAGGCAGGGGACGAGGCTATTTTTATTGAGGTTGATGTCTCTAAAGCAGCCGATGCGGAGAGGATGATCAAAACAGTGGTGGACACATATGGGCGAATAGACATCCTTCATAATAACGCCGGTACTCGGCATGAATTCACTCCCTCAGCAGACCTCAATGAGGAGGATTGGGACCGTGTCATCAACACTAACCTGAAGGGTGTCTTTCTGGGTTCAAAGTATGCCATACCAATGATGCTAAATCAGGGTGGGGGTGTCATCATCAATACTGCTTCTGCTGCGGGCATAATAGGAGCCCCCAATTACGTGGCTTATGCTGCTTCCAAGGGAGGAGTCATCCAGCTAACTAGAGCAATGGCTTTGGAATATGTTGCGCAGAACATTCGGGTAAACTGTATTTGCCCCGGTGCGACTCAAACGCCAGGAGTGGAACGCAAGATAGTGGATGATCCGAAAGCTCAAGAAACCTTTGCACAGGCACTGCCTGGGGGGAGGTGGATACAGCCAGAGGAAGTCGCTCGAGCTGCCCTCTACCTGGCATCTGATGATTCATCATCTGTGATCGGATCAGCCTTGGTAATCGATCTTGGCCTCACAATCGCGTGAGGAAGATGGGGGTTCTAGTCATCAGGCGACCCAGGCTGGGGCACAGTCAGGCAGTATTGGACCTAGACTACACTAGATTGAAAAAGGCAGGAGACAAGAGATGATGGTAACAAGTACGATGACAAGGAATTTCGTGCCTTTAATCAGCCGGTTACAGGTTCGAGTCCTGTGCGCCTCACTCTCCCATTCAGCCTTGCCAAAACAAGCCCACAAGGCTGGGCTACGGCTTCAAGATTTGTGCAATCAGTTGGCATGAAAACCTCTTTTTTTGACCACAGTTGACCGAATATTTACTGAATTCTTACCCCGTCGTTTACTTTGTTTACCTGGATGTTTACCTTGGCGTGGTAACCTGTTGTCGAGGGCAAAGGCGATGGACGATGAGTTTGTCAAAAACCTAGTTTCCAATGTGAAGTGTAGGCGTTGTGGCCTGCCCTATGAGCCAGGCAATACTGATTTGCTGGCATACCGACAGGATTTGTGGTTCCTTTCTGTATATTGCCCTTCTTGTAAGAGCCAAGGCTTACTAATTGCTGCTACTGGAAAAACTGAATGGCCTGACGTTGATGCTGAGATAGCCGAAGCGGAGAAGAGTAGGTTTTCTGCACCAATCAGCTCAGATGATGTGATAGACATGCATATGTTCTTGAAGGGTTTCGGCGGCGACTTCTCCTCCCTATTCCCTGAAAGATGACCTGCTACACGAGAATGGGTCTCCCATAACTAAGCCCTCAAATTATTCGAAAGCTTCGGCAGCGGTTCATAACCCACATTCATACCCACTTGCGAACCCGTCTTTCTTCCCATTGGCCATCACAGCTTTGTCTGACTACACACCCCGCTTTTGGGAAGATGAACCGGCGTCTACTTGGCCAGGCTGGGGTGGATGGGAGACTGAATATTGCGTCTTGAAAGCACATCCAAACCGACCTGCCGTGGTATAATCTCTGGTAGGACTTAGTACTGTAGGGGTTTAGTCTGGAGTATAAGGAGCATCACAATGTATGACTGGGGGAGCTTACCGACGACGCCTTGAAGACTTGGGTGCGGTTGCGCCAGGCCTCGGACGCCGTGGAGAGAGTTTGGGAGACCGGGCTTGATAAGCATGATGCCACACACCACCCCTGGAAGATGTCCTTCTTGTCACTTAAGGTTTTCCCCGGGGAGAGGGAGAGCTAAGTGGAAAACTTGGGGAAAACCTGGAAAAACCTGTGGAACAAACCGGAGAAAGTGGAGAAAAGGTGAGCGCCAGAGTGGAGAGACCAAGTGGAAGAACTAGTAGATTCATGCCTGCACATAAATCGACAGTGTGGAACTTCAAAGCTCCACTGTCGTCCTACGTGCCCACGTACCTGTGCTCACGGCCAATCGCAGTGATGGCCAGGAGAAAACCTCAAAGAAGGCGACCGGTCAACCTGTTAAGAAGGTCAGCGAGCCACTCATCAGAGGCGCGCACCATAGTGGCAAGACGCGGTAAGAGGCCTATGGCTATCTCAGGATGCTCCCGCACCGCAACCAGGAACGCATCTCGTGGCAGCTTGTAGCACTCCATCGGCTGTGTAACAGTTACATCAGCAGTGCGGGGCCTGCCGTCAATGAGTGCCACCTCACCGAAACAATCACCGCTTTTCAGCTCGGCAAGGACTATGCCAATCTCGTCTGATCCAGAGGACGTAGTTACACTGGCCAGCCCAGACTTGATAATGTATAGAGCATCGCCGGGGTCTCCTTTCCTTACCAGCGGTCCTTCAGGCAACGAGACAAGTTGCACCTTTGTCGCTAAGTGAGACAGGCTTGCTCTATCGAGGTCCTTGAAAAGTTCCACTTTGCCAAGAAACTCTTCGGTTTCCATAAACACCTCCTACTGCCCTCTCGGGCCGGATTCCAAAAACCCCCTTTGTAGTTGAGAAAGCCACATGGCCAACCGGAGCAGATAATCGATATCCGTAGCGAACCTGCCAAATTCCCGGGGTCAGGCTTTACCTATGCGGAATACCTTGGTTCCGCACTTGGGGCATGTGCCACTTGTGGCAGGGCGCTTGTTCTTGAGAGTAACCTTCTGGGGATTCTTAATTTCAACCTTGTTCCTGCATTTTACGCAATAAGCCTGTGCCATAGTTTTCTACCTCCTCGTTTGTAGGACTTATGCAGAGACTATCACACAGGTGATTGCCTGTCAATGACTAGACAGCGATTTCAAAGGGGATTTGTTTGGGTATATCGTGGGCCTATCGTGACTTCCCAGAGGTGAGAAGGCGAACTAGACCCATGGGCTTCTCCCCTCATGAGGAAAGCGCCGCCAGAATCTTCTGCGGAGCGAGCAATGGGATTCAGCAGAATGGGCCTCATCCCCTACCTATAAAGTCAGCACAGATCCTGACATGACCAGAAGGATCATCTACTAATAGCGGGGCACGCCAAAGGGCTTGATGAGGGTAGACGGCTGACTATGGCTCAACCAGGAAGATAGACTCTGCTTTCTGCCGGGACAATTCCTCGCCTAGCCATATGACACAAACGAGCCACCCGGTCTGCTGCGAAGTGTCTTCATTCTTTGGAGGGGCAACATCAACGCAGTTGCCCGACTTTCTTACCTTGCTTACTCAAGGCCTAATAATCAACTACTCCTTCTATTGCGTAGTCTATTGAATGCCCCATACTCTCTAAATAAGCTGCTACTTGCCAATCACCTGCTTCTAAGCCTTCAATTGTTATCTCCTCAACCTTGTTTGCCAAGGAACTCTCATCAACTTCTGCAACCATTTCCCCGCTAGGGTCATAAACCCTTAGCCTGAGATCACCCTTAGTGCTCCAAGTTAGTTTAACATACATACTTGCTGCTCCGGGCGATAATATGCTAACTGTATACCTTGACTCTGTCTCTTCTTTTCTCGGGAGGCTTCCGGTAAAAGTAAATTCTCCTACTACCGCCTCAGCCCAGAAGATGATTTGGGCTGTCTCCATGCCAGCGGGATAACCCTCAGGCATGTGGATCTGCGCCACCGGGTAGGCTGTTTGGCCATCCGCCAGCACTCTGCTGTAAGTTACAGCCAGTACTTCGGGCGGTACCGCCGGGTCATTCAGCGTCATGTTGGCACTGTAGCAGGTCGAAGACGCCTCGTAATCCATGGACACCAGAGCCCCGCCTGCGGGCGGATCCGTGAAGGTTACAGTACCAGCCACGTAGTCCATTGTGTAACTAGCTGGACCCTGCGCCACGCCGTTCAGCCTTACTGTCTCCGTGCCCTCCCCGATGGGTCTGTAGTCTGAAGGGCCAAATACCGCCTGTACACCGTCGCCGTGGCCCAGGGCTTCACTCGACAGTACTCGCTCCTCACCCATTATGTCGGTGGTTACTAACGCGTCGCAGTTTCCACTGTTTTGCACGGTGATGGTCCTGTCCCCTTCAGGCACCGACGAAGAGTTACCGGGCAGAACAGAGCCGAAGTCAATGCTGGACGGAGAGACGCTAACCACCAGGGTAGGGGGCTCAGAGGCAACGACGCTGTCAACCAACCCTGTCTCACCGAACATGGGGACAGTTGCCACTATGAGCAGCAAACTCGCGGCTATGGTAAACGCTTTTCTCTTCATCCCTTCTCACCTTTCCCCAACCCTGTAATATTTTAGGCGTATACAAGGGAAATGGTCAAGCTTCAAAGCATGCGAGGGTTACCTGGCAAACACAAGAAAACAATCCAAAAAGGATCGCTTGGTCTCCCCTCCCCAGCGGAGCAGACAGCGCTACAGATGTCGGCGTACGCGTTTAAGAGGGAAATGGGGAACTCAGACTGCGCTCACAGGGATTCAACCACAGTAGATACTAACGCTTGCCACGGTGGCTGTCAAGCTCACTACGGCTATGCTTTGAATACGTCCCGGCGTCCCACCCCGGTATGCTCTCTCTCATAAAGCGCTGCTATGATGCCCGTGACAGCGAAGAAGCCAGCGGCCAGATCAGCAATAGGAATAGGCAGTCTCACCGGCCTACCACCTGGCTCGCCACAAAGGCTGTATGCGCCGCTCAGGCCTTCAGCCATGTCATCGAAAGAAGGGTAGTCGCGGTACGGGCCTGAGGGCCCATAACCACTAATGGAGCAGGAGATGATGTGGGGATTGATCTTCCGCAGCGTTTCGAAATCAGCCGCCAACCTCTCAAGAACCCCTGGCCTGAAGTTGTCAAAAACTACATCCGATACTTTGACCAGGTCGTGTAGAGCCTCCTTCCCTGTCTCGGTGTAAAGATCGAGGGTTACGCTTTTCTTGTTTCTGTTAATAGCGAGCTGGTAGAAGCTCTCTCCTCTAAGTTTGGGAGCAGCATCTCTCGTTATGTCACCTATTCCTGGCGTCTCAATCTTGATGACCTCAGCTCCCAAGTCTCCTAAAAGCTGGCTGCCCGAAGGGCCAGCAACAGCTATCGACAGGTCTACTATTCTTACTCCTTTGAGAGCACCTATACTACCCATGTCTTTTGCCTCCTCAGTGAGTCTGCTAATTAGTTTCCCTTTTGCCCTTTCTGTGTCTCCTGTTACTTAGGTGATTAGGGGTGATATTCCGACTTATGCTATTATTAGCCCTGGCAAGCTGTATGACAAGGTTCAGGCGTTATGGTTCACGTGAGGGAAGTAGCTCAGAGCACATATCTCCTTGATTGCGGAGAGATCCCTGTCTTTCTGATGCCCCAGGTGGCCTACCTGTTACTCGACGACGTGTCTGTTCTGATTGAGCCCGGCTGCACAGCAGCAGCGTCAAGACTGCTCAGCGAATCGAGCAAGCTCGGCATTGATCTGGAAAAGCTATCATATATCATCCCCACTCACATCCACGTGGACCACGGAGGAGGAGCAGGCTACCTGGCCCAGAACCTCCCCCAGGCAAAGGTGGTACTTCATCCCAAGGGAGCAGCACATATGGTGGAGCCTTCAAGGCTTATCGAGAGCACCCGGCTCATCTTTGGGGAAAACTGCCTGGAAGCCTTCGGGCCTATTCTACCAGTTCCCCAGGATCAGATACACACGGCCAAGGACGGTGAGGTGATCCCCCTTGGGAAAAGGGATCTGAGAATATCCTTCTCGCCAGGACATGCCTCACATCATATTTCAATCCTTGATAGCCTAACCAACGGGCTGTTTTGCGGCGAGGCACTTGGGTTTCCTCTAGACAGTATGTCCGACATTCTCTTGCCTGCCGGAGTCCCTCCCTTTGACCCCGAGCTCTACGTGGAAAGCATATACAAACTGGAGAAACTCTCGCCCGAACTGCTCTTCTATTCCCACATTGGAGCAAGGAGCGATGCAGACAAACGTATTGAAGGAGTAAAGAAAAACAGCATTGCTTTTGGCGAAATCATCAGTAAAGCTGTTGAAGCTGGGGAAGACGACCAGCGAATTCTGGAACGTCTCTCAGAATATGTGAAAGGATATTCGTCGAAGGCAGAAATCAGCGGATTTCAGTTAACCCTGTCTGGCTATATAGACTACTTCAGGAACAAGAAGTAGCCGCAGGTACTCGAAGTTGCCAGAAAAACGCACGGCAAGCAAGTGACAACCAAAGCGTAGCACCTCCCCAACCAGGCAAACTCAGACTTGGCGAACCTCTTGCAGCAGACGATTGCCGGCTGCTTTCTTACTCCCTGAGTTCCTGGGACGGGGCTACCGGTATCTCTCTCCGCTTGCCACGTAGCTTAGAAAACCCAAAGTAGGCAAGCAAGACGGCTAGACTGAGGAGAACAATGGTCGCCCCAGATGCCACATCGGATTCGTAGGAAATCCACAAACCGCCGAAGGTAAGGACTGCACCGAAGAGGATGGAAAGAAGCATCATCTTTCGGAGGTCATAGGTAAATTGTCTTGCCAGAGCGACGGGGATAGTGAGCCAGGCTATGACCAGGATAACGCCCACCACCCTTATCAATACAACAACCGTCAGCGCGATCATGCACAGCAGGAGAAGGTACAATGTTTGGACCGGCACCCCGACCACTGTGCCAAACTCCTCGTCAAAGGAAAGCGCCATTAACTCCTTGTAGAGAGCTATGACTATCGAGACTATGATAGCGTCCAGGACCAACATCAGGATCAGATCGGAAAAGGTCACTGCCAAAATGTTGCCGAAGAGATAGCTGATCGGGTCCGCAGTGTAACCCGAGGTCAGACCAATGAAGATTACTCCCATTGCCATGCCCGAAGCCCACATTATTCCGATGGTGGTATCCTCAGGCAACCTTGTTCTTCTGGTAACCAACCCCATCCCCAGCGCCGAAGCCAGGGCGAACAACGTGGCTCCAAGAACGGGACTTATTCCTCCCACCAGGTATCCCAGCCCGATGCCGCCAAAGGAAGCATGGGCAATGCCGCCGCTGATGAATACGATCCTCTTGACTACCACATAGACCCCGACAATGCCGCAGGCTACAGCACCCAGGAGCCCGGCGATGAGGGCATAGCGCATGAATTCGTACTCCAGGAGCGCTTCCAGCATCCCTTAATGCTCCCTCAATACCCGGTGAGGAATGGTACCGTGGGCTATCATCTGTACCGGGCATTTATAGGTGGCTTCCAGTATCTCGGGCCCGATTTCCCCGGAGCCGTGGAAGTACAACTGGCGATTAAGACAGGCTATCTTGTCTACATAAACGGAAACGGCGCTGATGTCGTGCGATACCAACACTATTGCCATCCCTTGTTTCAAACGTTCCAGCAGCTCATAGAACTCGGTCTGCAATGTGGGATCAACGCTGGCGGTGGGCTCATCAAGAAGCAGCAGCCTGGGCTCGGATACCAGCGCCCGAGCTATGAATACCCTTTGCTGCTCCCCACCGGAGAGTTTCCCTATCTGTCGGTCCTTACAATCCAGCATGCCCACCGTTTGCAGGGCGTTTTCCACCGCCCTGGCATCTTTCTTGCCATACCGCCTGAGGAGTCCCGCTCTGCCAAATCGACCCATCAACACCGTGTCCCAGACACTTATCGGGAAGTCACGGTCAAAGAGATTGTGTTGCGGAACATAGCCCATGTTATGTCGACTTCTCCCAGGCGGTTTGCCCAGAACCAAAACCTTCCCGTGGCTGGGGGTAATCAGCCCCAGGATGACCTTGAGGAGCGTAGTCTTCCCGCCTCCATTCGGTCCTATGATGCCAAGGAAGTCATCCTGTTCTATCGACAGGCTGATTTCCTCTAGTACAGGTACACCGTCGTGATGCACCCATACATCTTCCAGGCTAACGACTTCTTGATGACCCATGTCTACTCCATCGCTTGAACCAGTTCGCCCAGCACGGTGCGCAGGTTGGCAATATAGTCCCCGGCCAAGGAGTCGATAAGCACCACGCTTCCCCCTATTTCGTCGGCGATAACCTCGGCGCTACGCGGATTGAACTGAGGTGAAGCAAAGATCGCCTTTATGTTATCCTCCTTCGCCTGCTCTATCAAGTGGACGATACCGGCCGGCGTTGGCTCTTTGCCCTCCTCTTCGACAGGTAGCATGGTGAGATTGTACTCTTTGGCAAAATAGCCGAAGGAGGGATGATAGACCATGAACCTCCGGTTTGTCACGCCGGACAAACCTTCCCTAATATCCTGGTCAAGCTCTGTTAACTCCTGGAGATAGGCATCCCGGTTTTCTTCATAGAAGGCCCTATTCCCCGGGTCAACCTGCACCAGCCCATCGCAGATGTTCTGCACCATGATTTTGGCGTTCAGCGGAGACATCCATATATGGGGATCCATGGCACCAGAATTGTCATGCTCTTCTTCGGGTTCCTCGTCCTCGTGATTGTCGTTTCCTGCCATTTGTATGAGATGGACTCCTGTTGAGCAATCAACAACTACAATTTCTTTGTTTGTGGACACCAGCTTCTCTAACCAGACCAACTCGAACTCTACGCCCGAGCCTACCTTGGCATACATTTCGGCCCTGGCCAGAGCTTTCATCTGGCTGGGAAGCGGCTCATAAGTGTGAGGGCCCGCTCCCAGTGGCACCATTACGGTGACATCCACCTTCTCCCCACCCACATTCTCCACAAATTCAACCTGCGGTAGTATGGTCACCACTACCCCTATCTCGCCGGCTGGGTTCGCCGCTTTTCCACAGCCAACCGGAACGGCCAGCCCCACCGCAACCGCCAGCAGAGATGCACGAAACCACCTAGTTCTCACCGTTTGCCCCTATCTACTGTTACCCTTTTCTCCGTTTCCCTCAAGAGTCGTTGGGTTGCAATTCTGCCTTCTCTATCGTCAATCACTCCACCTTCTGGGTGTAGTTGCAAATGATTTTCATTTAATCTCCTAATTGTACGCGTGGCAGCACCAATGTCCGGGAATCATCTAGTCTACAGCTACCTTCTGGCAATCTGGACAGCGACCGAAGAACTCCAGAAGGTGCCCCTCGGTCTTAAAGCCGGTCTCCTGAGACAGCCTCTGCTCCAGTTCACTGAGATCACAGTCCGTGAAGTCAAGGACTTTGCCACAATCAGAGCAGATGAGGTGATGGTGATGCTCTGAAGGTCTTCTGAGCAAGTAACTGCGGCAGCTACCTCCGGCGTGCACCTCACAGATCAGCCCTAACCCGGCGAGTATGTCAAGTGTGCGATAGATGGTAACCAGCCCGATGCCAGGGTGCTCTTGATGCACCCCTTGATATATCTCGGCAGGAGTAAGGTGGTCCTGGCTACGGGCAATTACATTCAGCACCGCCCGCCGCTGCGGGGTGAGCTTATAACCCCGCTGCCTTAGTATGGCCACTATCTTCTTCTCTGTAAGTGTCATAGCGATGGCTAAATGAAAACGTTTTTCACTTGTCATTATAACAAGCTCCCCATTCTTGTCAAGAGGCCACACACGCCCCCAGCTCGGCAATCGAAATCCTCCAGACATAGGCCGGGGCTCTGTCCCCTGCCAAGCGGGGGCGGGTGATCGAAGATCGGCCTCTGGCGGGCGGAGCACCCGCCCATGGCAAAGGCGGTAACCGCCGATTTCGGGTGGTTTTCTTCCACTTGCCCTGCTCCGGTCCCCGGGAGTAAGATAAGGATGATTTACCAGTCTGTGGGTGTCAGGTCCGCGACCTGACCCAGCCCGTGGAAGCGATGCCGGTTCAGAGGCGAGGTAGAGCAGGTGGATACGGAGGAGCAGACGGTCATCGACAAGTACGATTCAAGAAGATTTGACATCAAGCCAGAGGATGCTATCGACGTTGACGTTCTCGAAGCGATCGCCTTTGACTACCCAGGCTCGGCTACGGAAGTGGTATATGAAACCGATGAGTTTACCGCGGTCTGCCCGTGGACCGGGTTACCGGACTTGGGTCGACTGCAGGTACGATATGTTCCCCGCCGCCACCTGGTAGAGCTCAAATCATTGAAATACTATCTGACTTCATACCGCAATGTAGGCATACTGCAAGAGCACGCTGTAAACCGCATCCTGCGTGATCTGGTGCAACTGCTAGAGCCAGTCTCAATGGCAGTAGAGGTGGACTACAAGGAGAGAGGCGGATTGAGGACGAAGGCGGTGGCCAGGTACGACGGAAACAACGTGTGACTTGGTCAGTCGCAGTGCCTGGTAACAGGCACTGCGTTCAGTCTAGGCAACAATCTGCATTTTCTTCACACGGTTAGCTGCATGCCATCATAGGCAAAGCGGATCCTTTGATCCCTCGACTCCAGGGCACGGTAGTCGTCATAGCTCCGGTTCCAGTATTCCTCCAAATGAACAAACAGGACCCTTTTGGCCCTGAGGCGGGTCACCAGATCAACGGTTTGCTCAAAGGTATAGAGGGTGGTCCTGGAGACATGGTCGGCCGGGTACTTGAAACCATGTTTCAACCCTTCCTCAAATATCCCCGGCTGGATGATCAACAGATCGGCTTCTTGAACCTCTTTGCGATGCTCGGGGAAGGGCTTCATATCGCAGGGAGCATAGACCACCTTGCGCCCTGACTGTTCAAAAACGAGAACGAAGGACAACTGGGAACCTCGGTCCACCGGGATGGCGGTGATGCGAACGTCTCCGATCTGCAGCTCGTCCCGAAACGGCATGAGGCGCACAAAGCCGCTTTCCTGGTAGAAATCGACCACGGGACCATACTGGGATTGGATCGCCCTTACTCGTTGGCTTAGCTCTTCGGGGAGGAGCAAGCAAATCTGCTTTTCCGGATAGGCCCGCCAGGTGCGAAAATCCAGGGCGATCTGCTCCACCGCCCGGAATCCTTCCACGTGGTCAGGGTCCAGATGACTGAAGAGCAGATAATCCACACGGCGGATAGGCGAACGGTTCAGCAGACTTATGATCTCCGCCGGTGTGTCGATCAGCAGATTTATGTCATGAAGGAAAGCAGAGGGGCCTGCTCTGGCATAAGGAACGCCCTTCTTCCTGGCTTCCTGGCACACCCGGCACCGGCAAAGGGGTTTGGGGATGACCATGCACCCCCCAGAGCCCAAGATAGTCCATTTCATGACACGCGAGAGTCGACCTTACGTCACCATACTCGTTTGATCTCCACGCTGTTGTGCTCTGCAAGCTCAACTTCAGCCAGTTGTTCTTTCAGCACTATGGCTGAAAAGCCACCCAACATACCAACAGTCAGACGCAGGAACAACAGGGCGAGCTATGTTCACGAACTGAAGCTATTAGAAAGCCTTCTCCAGACTGCGGAAGAAGGCTGGCCTCAAGGGGTCCCATCTGCCTACCAGCCGGTCGAAGCAAGGATCTGGCAACGTCCTCTTGAAGATCCGATAGTAATACAGCTCCTCCACAGAGGACAAGAAAGGATTACCTTCTACCCTGTTGAACTCCGCCAGTTCGCTTTCTGATATTGCCTCCTCAGCCTGTGCGCGCATGATATATGCTACACCTGAACCCTGGGCAAAGAACCGCTTCGTCTGGTATATGATGTGATCGGGGAGGCAACCCTCGAAGGCTTGGCGCACAACCCACTTCCCAATCTGCTCCTCACCGTGAATCTTATGTTCTATAGGAATCTTAAGGCTGAAATCCATGACCTTGGCATCAAGGAAAGGGGTGCGGCTCTCATAGCCATTGGCGGCGTTCAGTCTATCCAGCCTCTGCAAGGCTGTATTATGGGCAACGTTCAAAAGATTATCGACTATACTGGCAACTTCCTCCGGGTTACTCCCCTTTCTGAACTGGCCATCATAGCCGGCCAAAAGCTCGTCTGCGCCCTCCCCGGTGAAAACGCACTTGGCGTACTGAGTAACATACCGCCCGGCCAGGAAATTGGCAATCGCCCCATGCACACAGCTTTCCTCATACATCTCCTGGTGATGGATAGCCAGGGGCAGTATTTCGTTTATCTCCTCTTCGCCGAACATCAAAATGTGATGCTTAAGGCCCAGGTATGCGGTTACATCTTTAGCCAGCGGTAGGTCCTGTCCTTCCTCCATGCTCGCGGTAAAACATTCGATATCCGGCTTTATCTCCTTGGCCATGTAGGTTATAAGGCTGCTATCCAGCCCTCCACTGAGGAGAACCCCTGTCACCGCATTGTCCTTCATCCTTCTCTCTGTGGCCTCCATCAGGAGCTGACGTACCACCTGCTTGGCCTGCTCGAAATTCACAAACTCAGGGGTCTCCACCGCCTCGTCGGTAGGAAACTTCCGGAACCCCAATTCCCGGGAATAGACATAACCAGGCGGAAACTCCTTGACATCATTAGCTATGCCTACCAGACCTTTTGCCTCAGAGGCAAAGCATAGTCTCCCCTCGTTGTGCCCATAACAGAGAGGCTTTATGCCCACCCAATCACGAGCCAGTATCATGTGGCCGTTGTCAGATATGGCACAGGCAAAGTCGCCGTCTATCTTGTTGGCAAAGTGGCTGCCGTACTTCTCGTAGAGGGCCAGCACTGCTTCGGCATCGGTCTTGTTACCTTTGTCTGGATTGTACACGCGTCCGTCAAGAACAACTGCTCTCTCACCATCGGAGGCATGATGTGACCCATCCTTGCAGTCTGCCCCCATATTCAGCTCGTTACACCCGATATTCACCTTGTTCTCTCGGCTCGTCCAGGTCTCGTGCGGACCTCTGTGTTTGATCGCCTCAAGCATACGACCCAACTCACCATTGTCAACGCCTTGAATTCCGGCAATCCCTGCCATATACTCACTCTCCTTTCTTGAATATCACCATCTCTGGACTACGCTTTCGCTTCCTGGAAAGCGTCGAGCACCCTGATGGCTTCGAAGCCATCGACGCAATAGGCATCTGCGCCTATTTCCTGGGCATACTCCTCAGAGACTGCCGCTCCCCCGATCAGCACCTTGACCTTGTCCCTAAGACCATTCTCCTTAAGCGCCTCAATTATATTGCCCATCTCCACCATCGTAGTAGTCAGCAAAGCGGAAAGACCCAGATAATCGGGGTCTTCTTTCTTGACAACCTCGATGATCTTTTCGGCGGACACGTCTATGCCCAGGTCGTTTACCTCGTAGCCTGACCCTTTAAGTAAGATAGCCACGATATTCTTGCCGATATCGTGGACATCCCCCTTCACCGTAGCTATGGCAAATTTCCCCTTGGTTTCAACGTCTGAAGCATCAAGATATGGCTTGAGAACATCCATAGCTGCGCCTACTGCCTCAGCAGAAGCCAGCATGTCCGGGATAAAGTATTCCTTGGTGGAAAACTTCTCTCCCACAACCTGCATTCCTGCCGTCAGACCCTGCGTTATTATGACATCCAGAGAGACGTTCTTCTCCAGCGCTGACTGCGTCAGCTCCAGCACCCCGGGCTTCCCGGTCATATCCTCATCTATTCCTTCGTCATCTTTGGTCGTTCTTCCCTGGATAACGTTTTCCTTGATCAGGGCAATGATATCATCGCTCATTAATCTCTCCCCTCTTCATACACGTTTAGCCTTGGCAACAGGCCAGGAATCTCCTGGAATATCCGACTAGTAGTAGCTCGATCTATGTGCTCTACAGGTTGTGCCAGAAGTTGATTCATTCTTTCGTAGGCTAATGCAAATACATTATCCGTCTCACCGTCCCCTTCAAAGGGATAAGGCATTGAGAGTTGCCCACTACGCATCATGGAGCGAATATAGCGAATGTATAGCTTCTGTGGCGTCGCCACCACTTCTCTAAGCTGTTTCAGCGTCTCTGCAATCTCTGTTTCGTCGATTCGCGGTGGCCTTAGAAAGAACTTGATCATCTTGAAGTGGGCGTCGTCCAAAACAGCCTGGAGTAAACAGAAAATAGAATTACAGTCGAGGAGACCGAAGGCACAATGCAAGTACTGCGGCCCACTCAAAGTGACTAATATGTCTGAGAATAATCTTTCTACCGAGGTTTGCGCTCCCGGTTGCTTTGTGTCGCAGACACCTGAAGTAGCGTAGCAGGGCAACTTGTAAAACCGCGCCATTTGAACGCAGTCAACGTTGTACTGGCTGGTTTCAGGAGCACCATAGGAATCGGCAAGGTTATCCAGCCTGGCCCTTACGGGCACACTCCCGTAGATCAGCGGTGTTCCCGGATTTACCAACTGGCCCAATGTTATCGCTGCCAGGACTTCGGCATTTATTTGAGCCACAATGCCGTCTTCCTTCATAGGAGCAGTGCTTCCAGCCTGAGGTGCTGAGGAAACCACTACGGGTAGGCCTCTCCTGCAAATCTCGATGAAGGTCTGTGTGGTATCCTCAACAAATTGCAGAGGGCTCTTGACCAAACAGGTGATAAAGGAAATGATGGGGTTTTCCTTCAGCTCCTCCTCCCCTCCCACTATTAGCTTTGCCATGTTCACCACGTTATCCAGTTGTTTCAGGCTGGTTAGCCCCGACATAACATGCTTGGTGGTGTTATTTAAGGAGGCAAAGTACTTGTTAACATCCTTATTATCTTCGGTAATGTCTTTATCCTGGATGTTTACAGTACGGATGTAGCCATCCAGGGTCTCCAGATGCTCGCAGACATGTGCTGACTGGCAAAGGTCCGCAACAGTACCGCGTCGCGGGTGAAATTCGGGCACCTGAATCTCGGTAGTGGGGTCAGATTTCTTTACATAGGTTGGAAAATCAACATCCAGCCAGATATTGGTCTCAGAGCCAGAAATCCAGTGTACCCTTGGCTCTTCACCGTTCATTATCAGAGTATTATCCTTGTTCCTGGCACCCAGCTTGACTGTCTTAGGTGCGCTATCGAGAGCATCGAGAACAAGCCTCTCTGGAATCTTAACCAGCCAGCACGGATGTTCGCTGGAGGAAACTGAGGCAACCTCTGCGCCTTTGCTATCGAATATCTCAGCAGCCTCCCGATTGAAACATATCAAGCCAGGATCCCTCAAGATCTCCATAGAAGCCTGGTGAATTAGCGTTATCTGTTCCTTGGTTATCCTTTCATAAGGGGTATCAATTAGGATTCCTTCTCTGGGCACTTCATTCCTCCTCGTCAGATTCTCAGTTTCGCTTAGATTGACATCCCACTTGCCAAAAACCTCCGTATTTACCTTTGAATCCTAAGTGATTGTAGCGCGAGGCTTTAGCCTCGCCCGAAGCGACCCTAAAGGGTCGCGCTACTGGGCAAGCCAACCGCAGGCATCAATCTCACACATTGCCTCACACCTTATTTCTTCCCAGCAGAGGATAGATATTCCACTACCCGTAGTGCGTCAAAACCGTCCGCCCCATAACCATCAGCACCTATACTTCTCGAGAATTCCTCTGAGACCGGGGCTCCGCCAACGATAACCTTCACGCTGTCCCTGAGTCCACTCTCCGTAAGTGCCTTGATGATATCCCCCATGTGCATCATAGTGCTGGTTAGCAATGCCGATAGACCCAAGAATTGGGGTCTCTCCTCTCTCACGGCATTCACGATAGTTTGAGCATCGATGTCGTTTCCCAAATCCTGGACGGTATAACCAGCCCCTCGAAGCAATATAGAGACTATGTTCTTCCCGATATCGTGGAGGTCACCTCTTACCGTAGCCACAATTATCTTGCCCTTAGGCTTGATGCCGCTCTTAATAAGGTAGGGTTCCAATATCCCCATGGCTGCCCCCACGGCTTCAGCAGAGGCCAGCATGTCTGGGATATAGTATTCCTTAGCCTCAAATTTCTGCCCCACAATGAGCATGCCTGCGGTAAGCCCTTTGTCGATTATATCCTCCGCACTTATGCCCCTGGCAATGGCTTCCTCGGCAAGCTCAGTAACTCCAGGCTGGCCTTCCTTCCCCTCCTCCAGCCCTTCGTCCTCGGAACTTACTCTTCCCTGGATAACGTTCTCTTTGATTAGGCCAAGTATATCCTCAACCATTACCATTACTCTCCAATTCACTAGACTCGCTCAAGGAATGCACCCCCACCACAATACCCCATATATGGCCCTCCTCCCCACGCCACCACACTCTTTCTAATCTACCAGAATGCCTTTTCTGTGGGCCCTGATATACCCTCTGCATGCGGGGTCTTTTCCAGTGAGAACTTCGGCCACCTTGACAAAGCTCATGATCTTAGCATCAAGAGGGTTCAGGATGGCGGCATCGAGGCCCGCAGACGCTGCCATCAACAGAAAGGCTCGGTTTACCATATCCCGGTGAGGTAGCCCATAGGAAATATTGCTAAGTCCCATCACCGTCTTGGCGGACGGATAGCGGGACTTGATCTGCTCGATGGTCTTCAGCGTGACCAGTCCCTGGGTGGAATCCACCGCAATGGGGAGCACCAGGGGATCAAAGAATATCTGCTCCTGCCTCAAACCCAGCCGGGTCAAGTGCGTCATTATCAGCTCACAGGCAGCCAGTCGCTCCTCAACGCTGTTAGGTATCCCCCCCGTTCCCATAGCCAGGGCCACCAACATAGCCTGGTGCTCTACTGCCAAAGGACCAAGGGATTCTAGCTTCTCGGGCTCAGCATTGACCGAGTTAATCATTACCTGATCACCACGGTATTTGCCCAGGGCAGCCTCTACAACACTGGGGACGTCGCTGTCAATAGACAGCGGCTTATCCGTGACTGCCTGGACCACCTCCACCAACCACTCCATGATGACCTCTGCATGCGCCCAGGCACCCCGGCCAAGGCCAACGTTAACATCGATGAAATCGGCCCCAGCAGCAGCTTCGGCTCTGGCAAGGTTTTCCAGGAACTCCCGATCTTTGCCAGAAATGGCTTCGCCTACAGACTTGTTTGACGCATTAAGGTTTTCACCAACTACCAGCATGCTACCTCGCCTTACTCAACGATGCCTGCTATCTCCGACAGCACCCGACCCCTTACGTCGGCAGGCAAGCTGTAGCCATCTTTGGCCATAAGCTCCTCTACTTTTCCCGCTGCCCTCTCCCAGGTGGTCTTTCCTCCCCTAGCCTCCCAATCCTCCCGGCTATCTCTGTTGCTGAGGGAGGGTTGATAGTGCTCACCCCGCATGAACCGCCTGGTATGCTTGGCAGTAACAAAATTCCCCCCGGGTCCCACCTCCTTGATGAGGTCAAAGGCCAGGGTCTCCTCACTCACCTTTATGCCCTCGACAGCTCTCATCACCATCCCGAGTATTTCGTTATCTACAACATATTTCTCGTAGCAGGCAGTCAGAGCGAATTCCATTAGCCCCGCAGCATCGTGGATGAAATTAGCTCCTGCCAGAGCACACAGCAAGCTGGTAATGGCCGATTCATAGCCGCTCTGCGCATCCAATACCTTGGAGTCGGTCATGCCGCCAGTGGCGTAGAAAGGGAGCTTGTAGAACTGGGCCATCTGGGCCCCGGCGGCATTGATGAGGCCCATCTCAACAGAGCCAGCCAGATACTTGAGGTCTCTGAGGTCTGTAGTGCTGGCTACCGAACCAAAAATAACCGGTGTCCCTGGATTAACAAGCTGCGTCAGCATTACGCCCATCAAGGAGTCTACAGTCTGGATCGCCACGTTCCCAGCGAGCGTCACCGGTGAGGTAGCTCCGCACAGCGGCTCAGCGGGGCAGACCACAGGTATGCCACTCCTGGCAATGGCTATCATAAAGTCCCCGTATTCCTTATCTATCTTTAACGGGCTTATGGTGCAGGCTATCATGGATATGATAGGACGCTGGCGAAGTCTCTCGCTGGAACCAGCGATGGTCTCTGCCATCTTTAGCACCTGTTTCAACCCGTCTATGGTGTAAAGGCCCCCCATGATATGCTTGCTGGTATTGTCCAGACCAGCAAAGAAGCGGTTGACATCCACCTGATCTATGGGTAAATCGTTAGGGTAGGTGGGCAGCAGAAAGAGGTGAATATTGTCCAGTTGATCCACCAGCTTGGCGATGCGCTTCAAGTCATCCAGGGTGGCCAATGTCTTTTCTCCGGTGGCCTGGTGGTAGACGTAAAGAGCAGTGCCCCCGGTCCCGGTGTAAACGCGGTTTCCCCCCAGCACAGCATCGTGCTTCTCATCCCGCCCACAAAGCCTGATCTCGGACGGTGCCATGTCAATGAGTTCCATGGCCCTTTCCTGAGGCAGGCGTACCAGGTGCTTTTCCTCATCCACCCAAGCTCCCGCTCCCTTGAAAAGCTCCAGCCCAGTCTCTGAATTCACCTCAAAGCCAACTTCCTCGACTATCCGCATTGCGGTCTGGTGAACCATACGTATAGCTTCTTGGGTGAGTGGCTTGAAGCTGCCGCCGGCTAGTCCTCTACGAACCATACCCCTGAGGCTTATCTCCTTCCCAGGCAATCGTCTTCGTCACAGGTTATGCAGGGATTGTAACTCTCTACGTTGCCCTGGGAGGGCCCTATACCAATGATGCCCGAAATTGACTTTCGCGGCATCATCAGACACTGCTCAGTTAAGTGAACCCCTATCGAATCAGCGTCCACAGCCCGAAAGACCATCTTCTGCTGGCTTACGTCCCAGTCACAATAGCCGGGGCTGAAACGGTTGCTGATAACGAATCCATCCGCACGAGCCATCTCCCTTGACATGTCTTGAACATAATCGGCTACCCTCTCGACAGCTTCTGACCCTATGGAATCCAGCACAGAGGCCTGAAGGATGAGTCCATCCTCGGCTAGCCTGCCGACTGTTTCCTCCAGGTGCCTGCCGATGGTTACTAACAACACTGCAACCATACAGCACCGTTCCAGCAACCGGGCAATGACCTCGCTTTCAAAAACAATAGAATCGTCAATGATGGCAACGGAGCCGTGAACCGAGTCTACGTTCTTGATGACATATGAATGTGAAGGTTCAATGAGCTGGTGAGCATTCTCTATGTATTCGTCAACCAAATACGAGATCCGCGCCGGCGGCTCACATTCGGCACAGTATCCTATGTTCGTCCACACCCGCCTCCTGTCGATGTCAATATCAATCGGCTTGCCAGTAACCAGCATCTCGCTCTCACCGCCCTTCTATTCTAGACACCACGAATACTCGACTGCTCTTCCCCTATATAACAACTGTCTCAAACCGATAGCTGTCCACTGCAGGAGGTTGTTTTAGGGAGAGTGTTCCAGGAGAAGGAGATTCTTGAAGAAACAAAGGGGGATTTCTAAGTGGGGGAAAACGGAGTAACCAATCAGGTTAGTGCAGTATTACTTGGAGAAAAGTGGATCTCTGTCTATCTGCAGTGAAAAGGACAGATAGGAAACTCCCAAACCGTATATAGTTCTTGGTACTTTAGACTGCCCGCTGCCCTCCTTGGTATAATTCTCAACCCGTGGCTCGATTCTTGGCGTCATTCTATCACATCGCCCACCTGGTGTCTAGTTGTGGTACGCGAAGGTACCTGTCCCGATGCCGTCTGGTGAGGTTGTGGCAGCGACTGGTTACAGCAGGATGCAAAAGCGCTGTGCTTTCATTTCGGCCAATGTGGATGGACTTCCCATCTCACCATCACAAAGCCTTGGGTACATGTATCCCCAGAAAGCAGCGACACTTTGCCACCCATAATTCAGCGGGTTTGCTCGTTGACTACTAAGCAAGGAGGTCAGGGCGGTTTAGCCCTAGCATTATGTGGACGCAAGAAAACCTATCTGGGAACTCTCCAGACTTGCTTATCCCCATCTGCAAGCTTGATAGTTCCGATCAATTGCCTCACGAATATCTTCGGCCGTGCCGACTACCGGCTCAATCCTTCGCCCTGTATGAGACTCCAATGCTGCAACGGCCTGGGCATCTCCAGGATCCTCCATAGCCGTCAAGATTGCCCCATCGACAATGCCCAAAGGTAAAACACCGTAGTCCCTGGCCAACGACTCAGGAATCAGCTCCAATGCCTCAGGATCGACAGGTTGTTTTCTTACGTTGACGAAGGGTATGTTCAACTCAAAGCCGATAAGCATTGCCAGTTGTTGTGACGTAAACAACCCCAACCCTACCAGGGTACACCCAACCCCACAGCCAATCTTGCCAGATAGCTTCGAGATGGCCTGGAGTTGCTCATCGGTAATCAGCTTCGCCTCAACCAGCATCTCGCCGAGACTCGTCGTTTGTACTGTTGCTCTTCTCGATACGTCCATTCGTCCCCTTCCGGGCCTATTCTCTTGTCCAGTGTCTCACCTTTGTCGCTTGCCGCTTCGATTTCTTTCGCAACAAGGTCTAACTGTATCTTATCAAGTAAAGGTAAAAATCCAGGTTAACAAGGTAAATGACAAGGTAGAAATCAGGTAAATCTTGGGTAAAAAAGGGTAAAAACTCCGTTACAAACCCTCCGGCAGAGGACGCAAGGTCAGCCAGATAATACTGGCGATTGGATGCTATAATAGGGTGAGGCATGCTAGACCTAGCAAGGCTGCCTTTGCAGAAGCAGAAAACGGAAATGTGCCATATGGCACAGTGGAAAACCCTAGAATGATGTAGCATAGGAATTACGGGAGGAAATTGTTCTGAGAGGCGGTGCATGAAAATAGAGTTTGTCCATCCCAATCTAGGCGAGGAGGTGACAGCCCGCGCTGGTTATTACGTTCTACTTGAGGAGAACATATTGCCCTATAAGGGCCAAGAGGTCATCTATATATTAGGGCACGCATGTCTCGAGGCCTCGTGATGTGGCAGCGGTAGTTGGGGCTACGTGGTAGTCCCGGGGTTCGTGGTCAGGAGACACATCCGTGGTGGGAACGGCTCACCGCAAGTCTCGGAAATAGAAATCATCCAAGATGAAGAGACTCGCAAGAGCATCAAGCGGTCTCTGATGGAAAAGCATCCCGGTCTCCAGATAGAGATATGGACAGCAGCGTACGCTCGATCTCCATCGGGTTCGACGGCTGTGGCGAAGTAAGAATGTAGGGACCGAGCTTTAGCTCGGTCCGAAACTGTCGCTAGAGAAACGTAGAGGTCATTAACAAAGTAAATTGACGTTTTCCTGAAGGATGAAGGAATCACTTCCTT
>Ga0114930_10001597_pt1 | contig 21364 bp, 17 predicted proteins | sample AnhtaG_FD_87300 | JGI IMG/M metagenome (GOLD analysis project Ga0114930, IMG submission 87300) | Deep subsurface microbial communities from Anholt, Denmark to uncover new lineages of life (NeLLi) - Anholt_01485 metaG | ecosystem: Environmental > Aquatic > Marine > Oceanic > Sediment | place... | reverse complement strand
CCTACATCCCTAAACATAGCTACAGTTATGTCAATCTGATGTACGTACCGCACCGCTGCCTGGCCTGCGCCGATCTCACCAATGAACTGGCCGACATCTCCGTGGGAGATACGTGGCTGGAGGAATACGCCGGCGGCTGGTCCACCGTCATCGCTCGCAGCTCGCGTGGAGAGCAGATGCTGACGGAAGCCACTGCCAACGGTGTCATCAGGATGAATGAGATCACGCGAGAGGACATCTTGCGCTCTCACGGACATCTCATCGCCTACAAGAAGCAAGGGTACTTTGTGCGCCAGCGGTGGCTCCGCGTCCCCTTGACCTACCGCTTGGCAAAGCCGTCAATAGGCAAAGGGCGCTGGTTACAGCAGTCGTTGCTACTGGCGCTGATCCTCATGCTCAGCAACAGTGTAGTGAGAGGTCTGGTGCAGCGATTGCCCTTGACCTGGCTGGTCAGGATCTCTTCCTGGGGCGACAGGAAGGCGAAGACACATTCTCGCGCGTGAGAAGCCATGGGACTGATCAAGAAGCTCGTCCGTCTACTGGGCCCGCTGATATTCCTATTCATCCTCTCCAGGATGGACCTGAGGCTTCTGGCAGAGACTATTGCCGATGTTAGGCTGGACTTGCTCCTGGCAGCGATGCTCCTCTACCCCGTCCTGATCATGTTGAAAGCCTGGCGCTGGCAAATGCTTCTCCACCGGCAACGGATCGACTACGGTCTGGCGCCAGCGTTCGTCGTCTACAACAGCAGCCTGGCCGTTGGCTACGCTACACCAGGCCGGTTGGGGGAATTCGTTAAGGCACTCTACCTGCGTCAGGACGCAGGAATCCCCCTGGGCCAAGGTCTGTCCAGCATGTTGGTGGACAGGCTACTTGATCTATTCCTTTTGCTCATCACGGCGGGCGTGGGCGTTTCGGTCTTCTCGTTGCCGGGCGGTCTCTCCAGCCTCGCTGTGGCCACCCTGCTCTTGGTGGCCCTGGGACCGCTCCTGATACTTGTTCCCGCTGCGAGGCGAAGGGTCATTGCCCTGCTCACAAGGACTCTATCCGTCCTGAGCCCCGAAAGGTACGAACAGGAGACCAGACTGGGTCTAGGTGATTTCCAGCAAGGGTTAGAGCAGCTACTGGGCGTCCAACTTCTGATCCCCGTGGGCATCACATTGCTAGCCTATGGCCTTTTCTACTTCCAATGCTACTTGACTGCCCTCGCCCTCGGGTTGCCGATTTCCTACGCCTACTCAGCTTTCTGTGTGTCGCTCGCCAGTCTGCTATCTCTGCTGCCGATATCTGTTTCCGGCCTCGGTGTGCGAGACGCCACCTTCATCGCACTCTTGGTACCCCTGGCAATCACAGCAGAGATGGCGATCGGATATTCCCTTCTGATCCTTCTGGTCTTCAACATCTTTGGAGGAGCACTAGGTGCGTTGGCCTGGTTCTCAAAGCCACTGAAATGAAAAGCCGACTTGTCCATCCAGCAACGCTAGTACTCTTCGTCATCGCTCTCGGTTTCGGCCTGCGACTCTTTCACCTCGACGGGCAGAGCTTCTGGTACGATGAAGCGTTCAGTGCAGGCATTGCCAGAGCAACAACGGCGCAGATTCTCAGCAACGAGTTTACCGATATCCATCCCCCTCTCTATCAGCTGATCCTTCATCATTGGCTCGTGTTTGGTGGAAGCGACTTCGCGATACGGTTTCTGTCCACCACGTTGGGAGTTGCGGCAATCGCGACGATATACTCCCTTGGTCGAGCCCTCTTCGATGACACCGTTGGCTTGGTAGCTGCCGCCATCGCCGCTCTCTCTCCCTACCAGGTCTTCTATTCCCAGGAAGCCCGCATGTACACGCTCCTACTCCTGCTGAGCAGTATGATTCTGCTCAGCTACGTACGGACCCTGCAAACCAACTCGCGACGTTGGTGGTTCGCCTACACGGCCTCAGCGGTGCTCGGTCTCTATGCGCACTATCTGACTGCGCTCCTGCTAGCGAGCCTACATCTTCACTTCGCCGTCCATAGAACCACACGACGAAAGCCCTGGCGCAGACTCGCCACCAGTGACGGATTGGTCGTCCTCGCCTTTGCGCCACAACTCCTGATCTTCGTGACCCAAGCACAACGCGTCGCTGGAAACGACTGGATCCCCCAGCCGAATCTGGCCCAACTCCTCTCGGCGCCTTATGCCCTAGTCCTGAGCCAGTTCACCAGCGAGAATCTGGTGCCTTTGGCCTTCGCGGCCACCCTCCTCCTTTTCATCATCACACATCTTCAGGCCGCACGTGAACTGCTCAGGCGACGTAGGGAGAGTACACCGCTTGGCCTGCTCATGTGCGCCCTCTGGGGTCCACTGCTCCTGTCTTACGCCATATCGCAGTGGCGTGCCGTCTACTTGGAGCGAAGTCTGATGGTGGCGGTGCCCGTGCTCTATCTGTTGCTCAGTTGGGGGGCGGTACGGACCAGAGAACGTTACGCCAACCTCGTTCTCCTGCTTGTCGTTGGCCTCTTCGCAATGAACGCTCTGCAGAACTGGTATTTCGACCCCGACTTTGGCAAACCTCCCTTCCGCGCCGCAGCCCAGTTCCTACAGCAGCGAGCCGGACCCGGAGAATCGATTCTGCACACCAGCGATGGTGCTTTCTTGGCATTCCTGCACTATGCAGACGGTCCGGAGAACTACCTGCTCGAAGGCGACCCGACACCCCATCTACCGTTGGAGACCTATCGCCACTTCGGCGGCAAGACCATCCCCAGGGAGGAGGTAGCGGCTCCTCACTTCTGGCTGGTGGTCGCGTTGGACAATAGCATTGACTTCCAAAGGGAGCTGGTGGATTGATTCGACGCACACTACACACTGCGTGAGAGCTACACTCTTGATGGGATCTACCTTCGTCATTACGATGGCAGGCAGAGTGACCAGGAATAAGCGGTCATGCCCTCAGGCGCAGGCGAATCCACGAACCAAATCGCCGGCTTCGTTCCACCATCAGGGTCCTGTTCTGGTAGACCAGGTAGGCAAAGGTAATTGCCGTCAGTAGGATGAAGACGTCGCCTCCCCTGCCCGAGAGGGCGACGTAGAAGAGTAGAAGGTACGATGCAGACACTAAAGATCCCAGCAACTTCCAGCTGCCCCTGGACAGAGCTGGGATGAGCAGCAATACCAGGTCGTACGGTTTCATGTAGACTGGCAGGAGAAGACCAGTCGTCAGTACAAAGGCGAAGCTTCTATTGAGCAGCAATGAAGTCAGGAGGCCCAAGAACAGAACAACCGCCAACCAGTACTGCGAAGTGAGGAACCAGGAGAGACCCCAGACGGTGGGCACGGCTCTTCCAGCTTCTCGTGTTATCCAGCTAGCATTCATCCACCACTGAGCAGGCCAATCGGGCATGAGGCCAAAGGCGATGATCAACATCGATACGAAAGTTGCGGCGAAGGTCGTGAGCCCCTCCCGTCGGAGCCGAAACAGGGTCACCAGCACCAATATGGCTACTGCTTGTGGCTTGATCAGGCTGAGGGCCAAGGCCGCTCCGGCCAGGCCATGGCGCTCCGTTTTCAAAGCATAGTAGACCACTGAAAGCAGAAACAGGACAAACATGGAAGTCTGCTGATCGAAGAAGGCGATCAAGGTGGGCACGAAAGCAGTGCAAGCGAGAGTCGCAAGAAGGAAATCCCTGGATCTGGGCCTTCGTCCAATGACCAGATACACGGACAGTATGAAGGCTATCTCGGAGATGGTCAACCAGATGTTCTTGGCCGTCTCCAGGTCGAAGAGTCCTAGAGGCACGACCAATACGGCGATGAAGAGAGGATAGTTGAAGTTTGCCGTACCTTTGGGAGCGAGGATATCTTGGATCACAGCGTAGTCGTAGGGATTTCGCCCCTGGAGCAGAGCTCTCCCTGCCCCCCAGAAAGAGTTGAAATCGAAATGGGGCTCAAAGTAGGAGTTCAAGACGAAAAGGATGGCCATGCAGAAAGCAAGCAGAAGAACATGTGCCAGCGTCCTCTTCACCAACGCCTCCCTACTCCCACCCGTGGCGCCACTCGCGTACGGACTTCCGAAATCCTAACACGGCTCGCAACGAAGAGCAAAGTTGATTTGTGACGCTGGCAATGCTAGAATGGCCCTACCCAGCGTTCATCTACAGATGGAGCTCAGTCTTGAGCCCCGTTGACACACGCCAACCGCACTGAATCCGAACGAGAAAGCTGTAATGCCCAAGAAGCTAGGGTTCATGGTGGCGATCCTGCTGCTGGCATTTTGCCTACGCCTGTTTCGCCTCGACGAGCGGGAGATATGGTATGATGAAGCTTTCGCCGTCCTCTACGCAGAGAAAGACCTCGGTGCCATTCTCTATGGAACCGTGACCACGGTCGAGGGCGCAGCAGCGGACATACACCCCCTGCTATACTACTTCTTTCTGCACCACTGGATGAGCTTCGGGCAAGGCCCCGTCATCGTCCGTTTTCCTTCGGTGGTCTTTGGCATGCTCAGCGTCTGCCTAGTCTTTCGCCTGGGTCGGGAGTTGTTCGACCCCCGAGTTGGAATCCTGGGAGCCGGCCTGACAGCGATCTCACCGTTCCACATCTGGTATTCTCAAGAGGCGAGGATGTATGGCCTTCTCTGCCTCACCAGTCTGCTCTCCATCTACTTCTTCGCAAAGGTCTGGAAGCAGGGCAAATGGTTTCACTGGGCAGCATTCACCATCTTCACCGCACTGTCCCTATACGTCCACAACTTGGCCTTCCTGATACTCCTCACCCTTGACCTCCTCGTTCTGCTACGGAGAAGATGGGAACTTCTGAGACCCTTGTTCGTCTCTCACGTAGTAATCGGGTTCCTTTTCCTGCCCTGGCTGCTGCTGGTGCCGGGTCAATTCGCAAAGGTGCAGCAGGCGTACTGGATACCCAAGCCCGGCCTCAGTGAGTTGGTACGCACGCTCATGATTTTCACCTTCAATCTCCCGGTGCCAGATTGGCTCCTACCGTTCTGCTTGTTCTTCAGCCTGCTGCTGCTCTGTCTGACACTGTACCGTGCTATTCGGCTACCCGCCGCGCTGAACGAGAGAGCGAACTGGGCGGAGCGCCTGGCGCTGAGTCTCTCATTCACGCCCGTGATAATCATGTTCTTGATCTCACAGGTCAAGCCCGTCTACATCGAGCGCGCTGTGCTCGTCTGCGCGCTCGTCTACTATGTAGCCGTCGCTCAGTCAGTGCTCAAGGGAAGACTGCCCCGCCCGGTCATCCTATCTCTAGCACCCGTCCCCATGCTGATGATGGCTTCGCTCTGGTACCAATACAACTACTCCGGCTTCCCACGTTCGCCTTTCAGGGAAGCCAACGCCTATCTCCGGGAGCACTATCAGCCTGGAGACATGATCATCCACGACAACAAGCTATCATTCTTCCCAAGTCACTATTACGACCGTGCCCTCCAGCAGGAGTACATTGGCGACTTGCCAGGGTCGCCTACCGATACCCTGGCCTTACCCACCCAGGAAGTACTCGGCCTGCTGGCTCAGCCAGACATAGCTCGCGCAGCACAAGAAGCACAAAGAGTGTGGTTCATAATCTTCCAACGCGCTCTCGATGAGGCCGACGAACTGGGAGAACCGAATCCCGGCAAGACCTGGTTGGATAGCCAATATCGCTTGACCGACATTGTGCGATTCAAGGATCTGAACATCTATCTCTATCAATCGTCCTGATGACCATTCAAGAACACTGTAATGGTGATTTCGGACCAACTCTGCTGGTGGAACACGGAACGAGCCACATCTTTGACGATTCCGCCGAAAAGCAGACGGGACCATTCGATCTTTCACAAGCTGGATTCTTGTCAACAGCAAACACGAATTCGGCTGGAGGTATCTATCGAGTCGATCTCAGTGATGGGTTACCTGGCAACCACCCATGACATTCGCTAGCGGGAAAAGGCAGTCATTGAGAGCGTGGGCCAAGAAAGCTGCCTCCGACCCTGCCCTCAGGTATGCTGTCCTGGTCTTCATAGTGATGAGAGTTGTCATCTCCCTCTGGATGTCCCTCATGCTGGCGGTGAGTGGTGCTCCCACGACCCCCGACGACGTCCTGCGACCCTACCAGGGCATCGAACAGATCACTGGCGGCATAGGCGAGCCATTTCTAGGCGTCTGGCAGCGCTTCGATACCCTCTGGTATCTCAAGATTGCCACCGTGGGGTACGCCCCCGATGACGGGAGCACGGTCTATTTCCCCCTCTATCCCCTGCTCATCAACCTTCTGGGCAAAGCTGTGTTCGACGACTACCTGCTGGCGGCGTTAGTCATCTCCAGCGTGGCCTACATAGGCGCCTTGTACTACCTCTACAGGCTCACCGATATGGAGTTCACCAGAGCTGCCGCCCGGCGTAGCGTGATCTACCTTTCCATTTTCCCCACCGCCTTCTTTTTCCTGGCTGCCTATACCGAATCTCTGTTCCTGCTTCTTACCCTGGCCGCCTTCTACTGCGCTAAGGAGAAGCGCTGGTGGTTGGCGGGAGTCTTGGGCTTCCTCTCCTCCCTGACCAGATTACAGGGCGTCGTCATATGCATCCCTCTGCTCTACATGTACCTCCGGGACAAGGAGTATCAGGTGTCGAAGCTGCGTCCCGATCTGCTAAGCCTGATCCTCATCCCAGGTGGAGCGGCTCTCTTTCTCACTTACCAGCGCCTCGTCATTGGCGCGGCACCGCTATTGAGCACCTACCAAATGCAGTTGTACGCCCAGTTCGTGTGGCCTTGGGACAACATCATCGCCACGGTGCAGAAGATCATGTCATCTGAAGGCTCTTTCATCAACATCTTGAACTTGGGCATGACCGGCCTGTTCCTGGCGATGACCGCTCTCTCATTTCGACACCTGTCGCCAGAGTACGGCATCTACATGGCGGTCAGTGTCTTCGTCCTCCTGTCGCGAAGGACGACGCTACAGCCGCTGGTCAGCATGTCCAGATACGTTCTGATCCTGTTTCCGGCGTTCATGATCTGGGGTCGCTGGGGAAGGAATCCCCGCTTCCAAAAACTCGTGGTCTATCCTTCGGTGGCCCTGCTGCTCTACCTGAGCGGGCAGTTCGCCATGTGGGGATGGGTAGGCTAGAGAGGTCACGAGTGTGAAACGTCTATCTCCATCGAGGCTGTTGAACATCAGCATGATCCTCATCTTCCTGCTGCTAGTGCTGCCTCTATACGTCAACCGCGGTGTAAGTGACTCGCTGGACCACGCCCGCGATACCGGGACTGTCGGGGGCATAGATTTCAAAGCCTACTACATCGCGGCCGACCTGATGCGCAGGGGACAGGACTTCTACGACGTAGAACTACAGACCCAGGAAGTACTGGCGCAGGGCCTGCCGCTGAACCAGAGCTTCTACATCTATCCTCCTCTTTTGGCCATCGCCTTCGTGCCTCTGACCGCGCTGTCCATGCAGACGGCAGCCCAACTGTGGTTCTTCGTCAACCTGACCCTCTACGGACTCTCATTGGCGGTGATCAGTCGCGCGCTTAGGCTGGACAGACTCACCAGGATGCTTCCTCTCCTCTGGGTCCTGGCCTTTCTCTTCCCCCCAGCCCTATTCACGATGTACAAGGGCCAGGTGAACATCCTGCTGCTGCTTCTTCTGGCCCTGACCTACTGGCTGTACCGCAAGGGGCGGGAAAGGATGGCTGGCGTAGCACTGGGCCTGGCTGTGATGATCAAGATAGTCCCCCTTCTCCTCCTGCTCTACTTCCTGTGGAAGCGCAGGTACGTGCTCAGCCTGGCGGCCATCTGCACCATCATCGCCATCGGTGCGTTGGGTCTGGTGATCGTTGGGCCTGGCCCGCACCAGACCTACATTGGAGAGGTGATACCCCTGCTGGCTGAGCCACGCCCTAACCCCGCCAACCAATCACTGGGAGGGTTCCTCAGCCTCCTGTTGGTGGAGAACGCCTACACCGACCACGTAGTCCACAGCCCAGGCTTGTGGAAGGCCCTCACCTGGATCTTCTCGCTGGCATTTGTCCTCGCCGCAGGTGCCATCACCCGCCCATCCCGCACCGAGGGGCTGAGGATGGAGTTGGAGGTTGCTCTGGTCATCGCCACTATGCCCCTCGTCGCCAACATCGCCTGGGTGGATATGTTCGTGCTCCTACTGTTCCCGTATGCTGTGCTCCTCAACTACCTCCTGATCTGGCGAGACTCCGAGCTGACAGGCAGGCTCGGTGCGCACCCTGACCGCCGCCCACGACTGAGAAGGGCACTGCTGGCCTGCGTGTGCGCCAGCGTGGTCTTCGTTGGCTCTCCCCGCTTTCTGGATCTGCTAGCCGGCTTTGCCGGGTGGCAGAGCTGGTTGACGCGAAACGCGCTGTTCTTGAGCCTACCCTTCTTCGGATTGCTCATCTTGTGGATGAGCTTGGCCCTCATCTTGACGAGTCCAAAAGGGATTCCGTCCTCGTGTCGCAGCCCAGTCCCAGCAAGGTAGCACTATGCCCCAAGTCGGAAAAGGTGAGCTGCTGACCGTCGCCATCATAGCCCTGATGGCCCTGGGCATCACGTCCCTGCCCTACATCCTCGGCTATGCCTCAGCGACGGCCGACATGCAGTTCGGCGGGGTGGTGATGAACTTCGAAGATGCCCACGGTTATCTGGCCAATATGCGGCAAGGCGCGGAAGGCAAGCTAGTCTATCACATACCCTTCACCTCAGAAGACCATGAGGGAGCTTTCGTCGGGGGTTTCTTCCTCGCCCTGGGTTGGGCAAGTGCTCTCACCGGCCTGCCCGTGATGTGGACGTGGCACCTCTCGAGAGTCGTCTTCGGGTTTCTGCTCCTCTTCTCCAGCTACCTGTTCATCGCCTTCTTCCTAGAGGAAAAAGCGCAGCGGCTGGTGGCCTATCTCCTGACCTGCTTTTCCGCCGGGTTCGGCTGGCTCGTCCTGTTGACCGGTCGCTTCACCATCTTGGGCTTCGATCTCATCGACTTCAAGATGCCCGAGGCCCACACTTTCTTCACGATTCTCACCTTCCCCCACTTCGCATTGGGAGCCAACCTATTGCTCGTCATCTTCATGTTGGCCTTGCTCTTTCACCGGACGCAGCGGTTCAGGCACATGGTCTTGGCAGGTGTGGCCAGCTTCGTCTTGGGCGTCGTTCACCCCTACAACATGTTGATTGTGGCTGCCACCCTTGGCCTCTGGCTCCTGGTCATCCTCTGGCGGGAGCGCAGGTTCCCGACCCGCGAAACCCTGGGCGCGATCCTCGTAGGATTGATGGCCCTTCCCCCTTTCATCTACTACTTCCACGTCTTCTCGACGAATCCGGCCTTCATGGCCTGGGCGGCCCAATCCGGCAGTCCTTCACCGCACCCCATCCATTACTTGCTGGGCTATGGTCCCCTGCTCGTCTTGGCGTTGCCCGCTATGGTCCAACTGGCCCGAAGGGGAAGCGTGATCAGCACTCTGCCCCTGATATGGGTGGTGGTAGTAGCGGCCCTGATCTACACTCCCCTGAAGCAACAGAGACGCATGGTGGAAGGCGTGCACATCCCCTTGAGTATCCTGGCCACCATGGGTCTCTATTCCTTCTACCTCCCCCGGTTGGTGACATCAAAGACTCTGAGAAAGTTGGCGACGCTTAGAGGGAGTTCCTATACCCTACGCCGGATGAGGACATTCATCATCTTCTTGGTGCTCATCATCACCATACCGTCCAACCTCTACATCCTGGCCAGCCTCGCGGTCACCGCCCTCGCACACCCCTATCCGTTCTTCCACGAGCGGGCGGAGAACGAGGCCATCGACTGGCTTGCGAACGAGACGGAGCCTACCGATACCGTCCTCGCTGCCTACGGAACGGGAAGCTACATCCCCTCTCGGATCAATCACCGCGTATTCCTCGGGTATTGGGCCGAGACGGCTGAGTGCGAGGCCAAGACAGCAATGGTGGATCGCTTCTTCCGCGCAGAGACGCCCGACTCCTGGCGCATGATGCTTCTGGAGGAATACAACATCGCTTATCTGTTCTATGGTCCGCGGGAGAAGGCCCTTTCCGGCTTTGAGCCAAAGCACGAGCCTTACCTGGTGGAGGTCTATGCCAACCTTGAAGTATCGATCTACGAAGTCCACCTGGAGAGTCAGGGGTGGAGATGAATCGCATACTAGGTGCCCTTCTGGCGATCATGCTCCTACTCCTCCTTGCCTTGGCTTTGCCGAGCGCCCAGATCCAGATCGGTAAAGGTGACTTCGTTGCTTACTGGAGTGCCAGTCATCTGTTATCAAAGGGGGAAAACCCTTACGACCTCGCGACTCTATTCTCCGTCGAACGAGCCATAGGTTGGACAGAGGAGTATCCCTTCGTGTCTTGGAATCCGCCTTGGCTTCACGTTTTGCTCCTCCCCTACGCCTTGCTCCCTTTTAGCACGGCAGCGTCCTTATGGTTGATCACCAACATAGCACTGATCTACATCTGTAGCATTTCATTGTGGAGACTTCTCAGTGCCCACGAGCGACAACGAGTGTGGTGGGTCGGCCCCTTGGTCGCATTCGCCTACGTGCCCACCCTCGTTACCCTCACGAGAGGGCAAGTCGACACCCTAGTCCTTCTGGGAATTGTAGGGGGTGTTCTATCCGTCGCGCAACGCAGGGATTTTGTCGCTGGCTTCATGCTCTTCCTCACTACAATCAAACCTCACTTGGTATACCTATTCCTGCCCGTGACATTCCTTTGGCTGGTGATCGAAAGGCGCTGGAAGCCCTTCATCACCTTTGGAGTAAGCCTCCTGGCCGCCGTCTTCTTCCTCTTTTGTCGGTTGCCTTCCTGGCTCGATTCCTACCTAACCGTTGTGCGTAGTAGGCCCCTGTTGCGATGGGAAACGCCGACCATCGGGGGGATCGTCAGCCACTATTTGGGCACGGACCTCGCCAAATACCTGGGGTTCATTGTGCTACCCGTTGTTCTCTGTCTACTCATTCTCAATAAGAAAAAGCTAGACATTAGAACAACTACTAGCATGATACTGCTCGTGTCACTGCCCACCTCCATCTTCGGGTGGGGTTACGATCAGGTCATTCTAGTGTTCCCTCTGATGCAGATCGTTGTCTGGATTGTGGAAGGCGAGCTAGGAATAGCCGATGCGTCCATCGTCGCTTTCTCCCTGGTACTTAGCAACACCGTTCTACTATACCTACGAATGGCACAGACTCCCAACGAACTTTGCTATTTCTGGGTTCCCATTACCATGGCGATCACCTATGTTTACTCTTTGGTGAAGATTCACAGGAGAGGTACATCGACAGGAGCGGAAGGCGACTTGAAGTAGCCCAATAGGACCGCGTTACGTGAGCGAAGGAAAGCCATTGGCTACGAGGTTCTTACTGGAAAATCGAACTTTGATCGGGGTATTCCTCCTATCACTGAGCGTTAGGACATTCACCGCGCTGCCCCAGCAGCAACCGCACTACTTCGATGCGTACTACTACTCCGACGTAGCGGAGAACCTGCACCTGGGTCGTGGCTTCGTTGTGGATTTCATCTGGAACTACCTGGAAGCGCCGCACACAGTCACCCACCCCAGCAACCTCTACTGGATGCCCCTCCCGTCCATCCTCGCCTGGTTTTCCTTCACCATCTTTGGCGCCTCCTACCGGGCCGCCCAGATGCCCTTCATCCTGCTTTCTGCGCTCCTCCCAGTGATGGCCTATTGGCTCTCTTACCGCATCTACGCCAGGCGAGACTACGCACTCCTGGCCGCCATCCTCACCGCCTTCGCTCCTTTCTACATGAAATACTGGGCATCCCCCGACAACTTCGCCCCCTTCGCGGTAACCGCTGGCCTGACCCTGATCACTCTCTACTTGGGCTGGGATAAGCGACAAGGTCGCTATTTCCTGGGATCTGGCCTGCTGATAGGACTGAGTCATCTGGCCCGCGCAGACGGGTTCCTGCTGTGGATCCCTCTCCTGGTATTGATGGCCGTGGCCTGGCTGCGAGGGCGTATGGCGACGCCCGACCCTGACTCCCCGGGCACTGCTAGCATCGAGCCGGTGGGCATCATGACGGCGCTCTCCTGGCTCTCACTTGCCATAGCCGGCTATCTGGCAGTGATGGTACCCTGGTTCTATCGCAACTGGACCTTGATAGGCGCCCCCTTGTCCAGCGCTGGGATCAAGACCGTCTTCGTGCGCAGCTACGCCGACGTCTTCAGCTACTACAAGGAACTGACTTGGCAAAGCTACTTGGGCTGGGGCTGGGGCAACATTCTTCGGTCCAAGCTGGATGCTGCCATCCACAACCTCACCGTTGTCGGCGGGGCCCTCCAGTTCCACCTGGCACCATTGGCCATCATCGGCCTCTGGCAGCTACGGCGCCGTCGAGAGTATGCGCCTTTCTATGTCTACGCTGCCGCGCTCTATCTGGCGATGACGCTGATCTTCACCTTCCCCAGCACCCATGCCAGTATGCTACACTCCACTGGTGCTCTCCTGCCCTTCCTCTACGTCGCCGCAGTACCAGGCATAGATGCGGCCGTGGGCTGGATAGCCGCTAGACGTCGGACCTGGCACCGTCCCACCGCTCAGAGAGTGTTCCGCATCGGCCTCACGGTCATCGTCGTCCTGGTGAGTCTCTTCGACTACTGCCAGGGCGTTTTTCTGTCCCTGAACCCTCTCGCGATTCGACCTCTCTGGAACGAGGCCAACATGGGCTATTTGACAGTCTCGGCCTGGCTGGCTGAGAATGCCGAAGAAGACACGCTGATCATGGTGGTTGATCCTCCCGCCTACTATTACCTCACGCATCGCCGCTCCATCGTCACACCCAACGAGGAGATAGAGGACCTCCTGGCAGTCGCCCAGCGGTACGGGGCCGAGTACCTAGTCCTGGAATACGACCACGTGGCATCTCTGGATGGCCTCTACCGTGGCGAGGCCAGACACCCTCTTCTGCAACTCCGACATGCATTCGAGGACAGCAGCGGCAACCTGATTCAGATCTACGAGATTAACAGGTAGCGAAGACATGAGGCGTCTGAGTTCAGCTCATATCCTGATCCCGTTGCTCGCGGCTCTGAGCGCCCTGCTGTATCTGGCATACGCTGTGCACTGTGGGTTTCTCGGCTTCCCTCTCGATGACGCCTGGATCCACCAAACATACGCCCGTCATCTGGCGCTGTACCGTCAGCTTGCCTACAATCCCGGCGAGCCAAGCGTGGGCTCTACATCCCCATTGTGGACACTGCTCCTGGCGCCAAGCTACTTCCTCCCCGTGGATCACAGGCTCTGGGCGTACCTATTGGGCGGTGTGTTCCTGACCTTGACAGGCTGGACGATTCAGCGCCTCAGTAGCGTCGTCTTCCCGAAGGATCCTCTTTCTCCGCTGCTGACGGGGGCGTTCTGCATTTTCGAGTGGCATCTGGCATGGGCGGCATTCTCTGGCATGGAGACCATCCTCTTCGTCTTTCTATCACTCCTGGCCATGGAACGACATCTGAGTGGGGAAAGGCCCTTTGTGACGGGTCTGATTGTCGGCCTGCTGACCCTAGCCCGGCCTGAAGGGATGATGCTGTTTCTCCTCCTGATCCTCGACATCCTGTGGAGGCGCAAAGTGGGGAAGCGTGCACTCGCCTGGCGGAAGGCAGGAATAGCCACAGCTCTCTTGCTCCTCGGCTTCCTTCTGCCGGTCGTTCCCTACGTTGCTTTCAACCTCGCAATCACGGGACAGGTATTCCCGAACACGTTCTACGCCAAGCAAGCCGAATATCGAGACATCATAGCCAATCTCCCGCTCTGGACTCGCTGGGCACAAGTGGTCGCGGTCACTGCGGTTGGCGCTCAGGTGCTCTTGATCCCCGGTGCCATCTATGCAGCCTACAAGATGGTCAAGCTCAGGCGAGGACGAGCTCTGCTACCCCTTGCCTGGTGGTTTCTCCTGGTGACCGTCTATGCCGTCAGACTGCCGGTCACCTACCAGCATGGTCGGTACCTAATCCCCACCATACCCATCCTCATCCTGTACGGCATCTGGGGGACGAGAAACCTGTCCTGGCTGCCCCGCATCGCCAGGCAGGTCTTGCTCATCTCTACTCCGCTGCTGCTAGTCATCTTCTGGGTGCGCGGGGCTGAACAGTATGCCGTTGACGTGAGAATCATAGACAGCGAGCTGGCCACGACGGGGCGTTGGCTAGGAGAGAACACGGCCCCACAGGCCCTGGTTGCCGCCCATGACATCGGCGCCATCGGCTACTTCTCCGAGCGCGCTCTGGTGGACACTGCCGGATTGGTGAGCCCAGAAGTCATCCCCTTCATTCGAGATGAAGAGAGGCTACTAGCCCACCTCAAGGAGCAGAAGGTTGACTATGTGGTCATCTTTCCCTCTTGGTACCCGTGGATGGCGAACAGCCCTTCTCTGCAAGCCATCTATCGGTCCACATCGCCGTGGATTGTGGAGGCTGGTGGCGACAATATCGTGGTGTATGAGACTCTCTGGAATCACTCGCCGTAGACGCCCCCCTCGTGAAATCATGTCGGTAGTCCTTGCTCCATCCGGCGTCAGCGCGCCTCCGGGGGCAAGTTGCGGACAAACCACAGTGATGGTATACTTGCTTGGCACTGGGTCGATGGAGTCGTCCCGCAACTGTTGGCGTGTGGCAGGGGTAAAATGGCGGACAAGATCAGAGTAATGATCGTGGATGACCACCCGCTGTTCCGCGAGGGACTGCGCCGTGTCCTCGAGGAAGAAGACGACTTGGTCGTCGAGGCAGAGGTGGCCGACGGTGAACAAGCTATCGTGCTGGCCCGTGACATTCGTCCCGACGTCGTCCTACTGGACATCAACCTGCCTTCCATGGACGGCCTGCAAGTCACGCGGGAGATCACGGCTAGCCTGCCTGAGACAGCGGTGATAAACCTCACCGCCTATCATGACGAAGAACAGATTATCCGTGCCATCAATGCTGGTGCATCTGCTTACTATCCCAAAGAGGTCATGCCTGACAAGCTCATATTCGCTGTGAGACAGGTCGGGCCAGGCCGGCACGTCATTGACGACAGAGTGCTAAGCAGGTCCGAAGTGAACTCCTGGCTCATCGAGCACTCTGCCCGGATTGCTCCATTGGGCGTAGCTGACGATGCCCGCCTAGTGCCGCTCTCTCCCCGGGAGATGGAGATCCTGCAACATGTCGCCAGAGGAAGCAGCAACAAAGAGATCGCCCACGAGCTACAGATAAGCCAGCAAACCGTCAAGAACCATATCTCCTCCATTCTGCGCAAGTTGAACGTGAAAGACCGCACCGAAGCCGCCATCTATGCGATACGTCATGGTTGGATCAGACTGGAAGATACGAAACCAGACGAGTAACACCCTGCGGAGAAGAACCAGACATCTGGCATGGCAGAGCACACATCGAGAAAAAGAGATGGAAGACGGCGAAGAGAAACAGGACCCTATCCGAAGCCTGGTCGAACTGGTGCAGGAGAGCAAAAGGGAATACACCCGCATTCAGAACGACCTCAAAGAGCTGGAGGTTCTGATCGAGCAAACCAGCGGTGAGGTTCAGAAACTCGACCATCGTACGGCTCAGGTCACGAACAAGCTGCGTCACATAGAGTCGAACCTGAACAGCTATCCCCGCGAAGACATCAGGGAAGCTTACTCCGCCTCTCAAGCCTCGCAACTCCGGCTCGTGATGTTGAGGGCGCAGGTAGAGCAGCTACAAGCCAAGAAGGAGACCTTGGAACCCCAGGCCGAGTATCTGCGTCGGTTTCTGGAGATCGTTGACCAGGTCCCCGGTCTTTCCACCTACGGAGAAGACGTCGTCTCGTCCACGGTTCCTGGTGACAGCGTTGTGATGCGAGTTATCGAGGCCCAGGAGGGTGAGCGCCAACGCTTGGCCAGGCAGATGCACGACGGCCCAGCGCAGTCACTGACCAATCTCATGCTCCAGGCAGAGATAGTCGAGAGATCATTCGGTGTGGACACCGACCAGGCTCGTTCCGAACTGACGAACCTGAAGAACGCGGTGAACGCCACTTTCCACAAGACGATGGACTTCATCTTTGAGCTGAGCCCCATGATGCTTGACGATCTGGGGGCTGTACCCACAGTGCGCCGCTATGTGGACGACTTTCAGGAAAAGAGCGGCCTCAGCGTCGCCTTGGACGTAGTTGGCGAGGAGAGAAGACTCGCACCCTACGTGGAAGTCACGATTTTCCGGGTCATCCAGGAACTGCTGCACAATGTGTTGCAACACGCCCATGCCAGTCACGTCCAGGTGAATCTGGACCTCCGCAGCGCTACGATTGGCATCATCGTTGAAGACGACGGAAGCGGCTTCGATCTGGACGAAGCCGTGGCCGGCGCCAAGGAACGGAAGACCCTGGGCATCACGACCTTGCAACAGAGGGTCGACATGCTGGGCGGCACCATAGATTTCGAGAGCACCCTCGGCCGCGGCACCAAAGTCACCGTCAAGGTCCCCGCTGCTTGACCCTCGGTGTGCATTTTGGCCACTTATGCACAGTATGGCGCCTCCAATAGTACTATAATCCTATTGCGTTCTCAGTGGCCTTGCTATATAATGGACATCAGAGCGCAGCCTTTAGTTGGCTGCAACAGACTGGTAGGTGGAAAGGAGGTGAAGAGGGATGCTTTACTTGCCGCAAGAGGAAGGGCAAGGTATGGTCGAGTATGCGTTGATATTAGTCTTGGTGGCCATTGTAGTGATCGCCATCCTGCTGCTCCTTGGCCCGCAGATCGGCAATATCTTCAGCCGGATCACCAGCGGCCTTGTGAGCGCTGGCTAATATCCAGACGGTACCAACCTTGCGACGCAAAGAGCCCTATCCACACGGTAGGGCTCTTGTTCTGTCCACACTACTTCTTCTCCCTCCTGGCGACGTTCTTCACCCTTGTTCCACGCTGGTGCAAGCAGCTTTGCACTGAGCAAAGTCAAATGCACTGAGGTCTTGTGGTACTATATTCCTATTGTCTTTTCGACAGCGATACTGTATCATTTAGGTGCGTCGCGGGGGCAAAGTGCCGTCGTCATTTCGTGATGCGCTACCGGGCGAGGCTATCCCTTCCTCCCAGGCAAGACAGCAGAGCAAAGAGACGAATGCGAGCGTACTTCCAGATCTGGCTTTGCCGATCCGGAACTGTGCCCATTCAGGATCAAGTTGCCGGGCAATTGTAGCTGAAAAGGAGGAAGGGGAGATGTTGTACTTGCCGCGCGAGGAAGCGCAGGGCACGGTCGAATACGCGTTGCTACTAGTCATGGTGGCCATGATTGTAATCGCCATATTGCTACTGTTGGGGCCTCGCATCGGTAACACATTCAGTAGGGTTACCAGCGGCTTGATCAAGGCGTCGGGCTAGCAGAACAGGTGCTCCAGCCACATCTGGTCGCATTACAGCTTACTACCGAGAGGCCTCACAGCAACACGGATTCGGGAGAGTCGATCAGGGAGTTTTGGTGAGTCGTAACCACGTGGGTCCAAGCCATTGGTTCGAGCCCAGGGCTGGAGAATCGAGAGCGAAACGGTGACTGTGCGGGGGAGCCACACACGCCAGGAGGGAGGCCGATGCTGAGGAGGTGGCCAAGAGGCCAAGCCTTGACAGAGTTTGCAGTCATCCTGCCGATTCTGCTCGTCACCATGTTCCTGATCATCGAGACGGGCAGAATCTTCCAAGCGTACGTCACCGTTCAGAACGCCGCCAGGGAAGGTGCCCGCTACGCCATCACCGGTCAGGGGGGTTCACTCCGGGTCAGCAATACCAAAGAGGCGGCGAAGGCCATACTAGCCGCAGGGTTGCCGCTGATGGAGGAATCCGGCTGCGACGACTTGTGCTGCGACAATAACTGGGAACCCGAGTACTACTGCATCGTCGTCTGGTCAAGAGGACAGTACGATGACGCTGGCTTGCCAGGCGAGAGGGTACAGGTGCAGGTGAAGTACAACGTCAGGGTAATCACCCCCATCCTCTCCGCAATTGCCCCCTACCTCTCGCTGACCGGGCGGGTGGAGATGATCAACGAGCCCTTCGGGCCGACCGGCATGACTCACGCGGGCATTGTCCCGCCCACTCTGGGCATCCCCCCGACCTTTACGCCCACTCATACTCCCACGCCGACGTCCACGCCCGTTCCTGTCACCATCAACGAGCCTCTACACCCGGGGGACACGGTGGTGACGGGTCACGCAGAGCCAGGACATGAGAGTCTGATTGCAATCTGGGATTGGAGCACCAGCCAACAGATCGGGGCTGGCAACCTCCAGGCTGACGGAACATTCCGTATCACAGTGTCGCCGGCCCTGGAGGCAGATCATATTATTCGAGCCATTGGCACCTATAGCTATGATGATGCGGTGGTGGGCGCCGCGACCAGCACGCCGGCCGACACACCCACCGCCACCAGTACCTCCACTAGCACTCCTACTTTCACTGCCACGCCTACGGGCACCACCACACCAACTCCTACCGAGACTCCCCTGCCCTACGAGATCCGAGTGACTTGTGGCGACGACCAGGACTACACGGATGGCGGGGGCAACCTCTGGCAGGCGGACCAGCCGTACTCCTCGGGAAGCTGGGGATACATGGGCTTGGTCAGCCAGAACAACCGGTCTCAGGGCGCGTGCGGCACGGTGGCAGGCACCACAGAACAGGACCTCTACAACTCCTATTCCTTTGGCGAATTCATGACTTATCAGTTCGACAACGTCACCAATGGCGAATACCAGGTTACTCTACTTTTCGTAGAGCCAGACTTCTCAGCTGCGGGCATGCGCGTATTCGACGTTTCTATCGAGGAGAGTACAGTACTCGATGACCTGGATCTCTACAGTCAGGCCGGCAACTGCACCGCGTATTCGCGATCTTTCACCGTGAACGTGGCCGACGGACAACTGAACATCGACCTGGCACCAATCGTGGACGAAGCCATTATCAGCGGCATCGAAGTATCGTTCGGCGCGTATCCTCCTACCCCAACGCCAACAACCGGCCCTACCAACACGCCCACGCACACTCCAACGCCCACCAACACCCCGGTAGTGCGGCCAGACCTGACAATAACCGACCTGTCCGTCCCAGCCGGTCAACCCATCGCAGCCTGGACGCCGATTACCATCACCACTGAGGTCTCCAACGTCTCCACCGGCCCTTGCAACGAGTTCTTCTGGACCGATCTCTACGTCTACACCGATACTGCCAGGACTCCGCTGCACAATGAAGGGGGTGTGGCCTGGTACGCGCTGAGCAGCCTGGGTCCCAGCAGCAGCACGACTGTCACTTTCACGCACACCTTCACTATCAGCGGCACACAGTACCTCTATACACAAGCTGACAGCTTCCAGTTCGTCAATGAGCTAGACGAGGAGAATAACGTAAGCGAGCCCCTGACGGTGACAGTGTACTATTCTGGGCCGGCGCCCACTCCCACCCACACCGCCACGCCGGACCCCAACTGCGGCGATATCAGCGGCACCGTGTGGGCCTTCATCGGGGGCCAGCTCGTGGTGCCCACCGACCGAGTTCACATGTCCCTTACCTATGACGGCAGTCCGGTAGGTACCACCGAAACGGATCTCGAGGGACGATATCGTTTCGACTGCGTCCCGGCAGTGCCGGGCTATACGGTGAGGGGTACCTTGGATATCGGCGGCACGCCGTATGTGGGGACTGAGAGTGGCATACAGGTATCAGCCGGTCAAGAAACGAGCAATGTTGACATCATTCTGTACCCGTTGTAGAGAAGGTCCACAAGGAGGGCGTCATTGCGGCGCTTCTTCGCCTTGAGCTTCGCGATTTCAGGCATGTCCGCCGTCATGCTGGCCGCCACCTTTCTGGCGCAGGCCAGGGGTCTGTCCAGGGTTGGCGTCTGGTGGACCCCGCAGGAGGTTTCCCAGAGCGGCGTCGCCGCCTCTCGTGGCCCTCGCTTGGTCGCAGATAGTAGTGGTTACCTTCATCTGCTCTGGATGGACGATACACTTGGACAACCTGATCTGTACTACGTCAAGTCCGGCGATCAGGGCAACACCTGGTCCGACGCCGAACACATCCCTACCAGCCTAGACTCGTACCAGGGTTCAGTCGCCGTCGGCACCAATCAGACCATTCATGCCTGCTGGTGGGATGGGACCCCACCGTATCCGCCGTACGAGCTGTTCTATGCACAGAGGACGTCAAGCGGGTGGACCATAGATGAGCCAAGCGTCGTGGTGACCAACAGCCAGATCCAGGAGCCTTTGGTTGCCGAGGCTAGCAACGCCATCCATGTTGTCTGGTCCAACTGGCTGCAAGCCGCCCCCGACCTCTATTATAGCCGAAGGCCCGTCAGTGGTGGCGAGTGGCTCACGGCGACGGTGATCGCGGACACCGATCCTAACTCCCAGCACGCCAGAATGGCCATCGACAAGGACGGGAACCTGCACCTGGTCTGGCAAGAGAACACGTCACCCAATGAGATCATGTACATCTCCGGCACCGTTGGCACAGCGCAGACTACCTGGTCTTCGCCTGTCACCGTATCGGCCGATCTAAGTCTGCGTGCGACCAGCCCGGACATCGTCGCGGGCGATGGCGTGGTGCACATAGTCTTCGGCGTTGACGTAGCCGACCAACAGAGGACCCAAGACGTCTACTATGCTAGCTTCCCCATCAGCAACACCGACAGCATCTCACCCACCGTTATACAGGGGAGCAGGGTTGCTATATCGCAGCAGCTACCCACGTTGGCCAGCCCTTCCATAGCCCTGGATGGCCAGAATAACGTGCACGTGGTATGGAACGGCATGAAGGGTACAGAAGATGTTTGGGACCGTATCTACTATGCGATGTCTGAGAATCAAGGGGTGTCGTGGTCGCCGCCGATCGCTATCTCCCCTGACGATGCGTGGCCGGATTGGTTCCCCTCGATTGCCACCGACGGAGTTCTGGCCCACGTTGCGTGGCAACAGGGGGTACCACTTGGCGACAACGACGTCTACTATGCCCACAGTCTCCCAATCAACAGGTACTTTGCGTTAGCGCTGAAGGACTACCAGTGAGGATGTCTTGAAGCTCAGGTCTCTGGTTATCGCCCTTGGGTTGCTCGTGGCGCTCACTTATGGAGCCCTGGCCATCGTGCTAGTCAGGCTGTCTGCCAACAACGCCTCGGGCCAAGCAGACTTCACGGCCAAGGAAGCGTATCCTGTTGCTCAAGAGGCGGCCCAAGCCTGGCAAGGGGATGCCCAGTTGGTCAGTGCCAATGCCAGTTGGAGGGATCTCAAGCCGGAGGAACTGTTGGAAGAAGAAGTGAGTTGGGGTTTCACTTTCTTCTCGCCGCAGGCGCGAAGCATAAGGATCTTTTCCGTGACCCCTGAGGGTGCCCAAGGGGTGGAGAGCATT
>Ga0114930_10001596_pt1 | contig 21376 bp, 20 predicted proteins | sample AnhtaG_FD_87300 | JGI IMG/M metagenome (GOLD analysis project Ga0114930, IMG submission 87300) | Deep subsurface microbial communities from Anholt, Denmark to uncover new lineages of life (NeLLi) - Anholt_01485 metaG | ecosystem: Environmental > Aquatic > Marine > Oceanic > Sediment | place... | reverse complement strand
CGACCACCGCATCAACCTGACGCTCTACAAGATCGACAAGGTGATGGAGGGCGAGGCGCTGGACGAGATCGTCGACGCTCTGATCGCCGACGACCAGGCCAGCAAGCTGGCGGAGCTCGAGTGAGCGGCACGCGGCGCGCGCGGCTTGAACGCCCGCTCCCCCCACCCCACTCCCGCCTCGCGCGATCGCCGCGGCGATCGTACGGCGGGAGGGAGGATTTATTTCTGCCGTCCCCCCTCCCCCCGAGGGACGGGGGAAGGGGGAGGGCGAGCGGCGCGGCGCCGCAGACGCTGCTCGCCGCCGCAGCGGCGGAGCTGAAGTCCGCCGGCGTGGACAACCCGCGGCGCGACGCGCGCATCCTGCTGGCCGCGGCGCTAGGCCTGGCGTCGAACGCCAACCTGCCGGACCGGGCGTTGACCGCGGCCGAGGCGCGCAGATTCAAGGCCTGGGTCGCGCGGCGCGCCAGGCGCGAGCCGGTGTCGCGCATCCTGGGCCGGCGCGAGTTCTGGACCCTGACGCTGAAGCTGAACAGGGACACGCTCGACCCCAGGCCGGACAGCGAGACGCTGGTCGAGGCGGCGCTGGCGCGCATTCCCGACCGGGCCCGCGCGTTGCGGATTCTCGACCTCGGCACGGGCACGGGCTGCCTGTTGCTGGCGCTCTTGAGCGAATTGCCGCACGCCACCGGCCTGGGCGTGGACCGCGCCCCGGGGGCGGTCAAGGCGGCGCGCGCCAACGCCAAGGAAGCGGGCCTGGCGGCGCGCGCGCGTTTCGCGCAAGGCGATTGGACCAAGGGGCTGGACGGAAAATTCGACGTCGTGGTGTCGAACCCACCCTATATTCCCGCCCGTGCGATCCCGGGGCTGATGCCCGAGGTGGCGCGCTTCGACCCCAGGGCGGCGCTCGACGGCGGGTGCGACGGGCTTGCCGCCTATCGCGCGATCATCGCGGACCTCGCTCGCGTGCTGGCCCCATATGCGCTGGTCGCCTTCGAGATCGGCGAGGGCCAGGCCGGCGCGCTGGCGAAATTGCTGAAAGCCGGGGGATTGCAAGTACTTGAGACCAGGCGCGACCTGGCCGGAAGCGAACGGTGCATTATCGCAACAGCCGGGTAGAATCGTCACAGTCGGGGGGACGATCCGTAAAAACCCGTTGGAATGTAGGGCATCAGCGTTCTAGGGTGCGCAACGAAGAAAGAGCGGCCCGACAAGCCGCTGCTCCCTCCGATGAGGGCTTGAGGTCACGCATCTCGGATACCGTCGCCGGTCGGCTCGCATCAGCGGGCCGGGTGCGGCGCGTCATGACGGATCGTTGGACCGGACACGAAAGACCGATGGAACCATGAGACCAGGTGGCAAGAACCGCTCGCGCGGGCGCAACGGCCGCAACGGCCACAAGCCGCAGATGCCGATGCGCATCCAGACCTTCGACAGCGCCGGCCCCGACGTGCGCATCCGCGGCAACGCCTGGCAGGTGCACGAGCGCTACCTGGCGCTGGCGCGCGACGCGGCGGCGGCGGGCGACCGCATTGCCGCCGAGAACTTCTTCCAGCACGCCGACCACTATTACCGGATGGTGCACCTGAACGGCGAAGGCCGCCCGCAGCACGGGCCGCCCCCGCAGCACCAGGGCCAGCATCCGCAGCATGGGCAGCACCCGCAGCATCCGGGCCAGCCGCAGCCGCACCAGGCGCCGCAGCAACAGCAGCAATTGGGCCAGCCGCCGGTGAACCAGGGTCAGCCGATGCCCCAGGGGCAGGCGGCGCCGCAAATGGCGCCCGGCCAGATGCCGCAGGGCCAGGTCGGCTATCGCCAGCACCCGCAGGATGCCGGATCGGGCATGCGGGACGACGAGCAGCCCGAGCCGTTCCGCCCGCTGCCCCACCCCGCCGGCGAGTAGCGCGGCTTTTCGCCCGGCCTAGGCCGGCGGCGTGAGCATGTCGCCGCGCGCGATCTCGCCCGCGTTCAGCACGCGCGCATAGATGCCCATGTCGGCGTTGCCGAAACCGCGTTGCAGCGCCGGCACCAGCTTCAGGTCGCGCTCCGCGGTTTCCGGGTTCACGTGCGTGGCGGCGCAGCGCTGGATGCGCTTCATGACGCCGAGGCGCACCTTGCCGACGGCGATCTCCTTGCCGACCCAGCCGTTCTCGATCCAGGCCGGGGCGCCCGCGAGGTAGAGGTTGGCGCGGAAGCGCAAGGGGTTGACCGGCGCGCCCGCGACTCGCTCCAGGTCCTTCACGCTGGCGAGGTTGATGATCGACAGCACCTTGGCGTCGACGTCGGAGAAATTGTGGCCCGGCGCCGAGACCAGCCGGGGCTGGCCGCGCGCCACGTCGCGCATGTAGGCGGCGAAGAACTGCTCGATCACTGCGCGGCCCATCGCGTCGTCGAGCCGCCCGCGCGCCAGCCGCCTGCCGTTGCGCACGATCGTGAGGGTCTGGGTCTCGGGCTCGAACGAGCATTCCAGCGCCGCGAGCTTTTCGTCGCGCATCAGCATCAGAAAATTGGTCTTGGGCAGGTGCTTGGGATTCTCCGGATCGAACGGCGTGGCCGCGAGCGCCAGGGCGAAGGCGCGGTCCCAGGGCAGCATCTCGCCCGGCTGGACCGGCGCGCGGTCGAGCTTCTGGGGTGTCAGGCCCTTGACGGGATAGCGGTAGATCGCGTCGACGGTGATCGGGCCGGTGGGGTTCGCCATGGGGGCCGGAGCATAGGCGGGCCCAAGCGCGGCTTCAATGCTAAGTCCTTGATTTGCGTCATGGGCCGGGGCCGGCCCCCGCCCTAGCCTGGCTTGCAAACGACTTGGGCCGCTCCATATAGCAGGGACAACGCTTTCGGGCGGGCGCCGCTACCCAAGGGCCCGCCAGCCGTCCCGCCTCGCGCGCAGGGGGACAAAAGGAGCCGGGGATCATGGAATTCGAGAAGTTCACCGAGCGGTCGCAGGGATTCGTGCAGGCCGCGCAGGCCCTCGCGTTGCGCGAAGGCCACCAGCGCCTCGCCCCCGAACATCTGCTGAAGGTGCTGCTGGACGACAAGGACGGCCTTGCCGCCGGGCTGATTCGCGCCGCCGGGGGCGATCCCGGGCGCGCGCTCCACGCCGTCGACGGCGAGCTGGCGAAGCTGCCCAGGGTCGAGGGTTCCGGCGCGGGCCAAGTATACCTTTCGCCCGAGATCGCGCGCGCGTTCGAGCAGGCCAGGCAGGTGGCCGACAAGGCCGGCGACAGCTACGTCACCGCCGAGCGCCTGCTGCTGGCGCTGGCCCTGGCGCAGGGCACGGCCGCCCAGCGTATCCTGAAAGACGCGGGCGTCACGCCGCAGTCCCTCAACAAGGCGATCGAGGAGGTGCGCAAGGGCCGCACCGCCGACACCGCCACGGCCGAGCAGGGCTACGACGCGCTCAAGAAGTACGCGCGCGACCTGACCCAGGCGGCGCGCGACGGCAAGCTCGACCCCGTCATCGGGCGCGACGAGGAGATCCGCCGCGCCATCCAGGTGCTGGCGCGGCGCACCAAGAACAATCCCGTGCTGATCGGCGAGCCGGGCGTGGGCAAGACCGCGATCGTCGAGGGCCTGGCGCTGCGCATCGTCAAGGGCGACGTGCCGGAATCGCTCAAGGACAAGCGGCTGCTCGCGCTCGACCTCGGCGCGCTGGTGGCCGGCGCCAAGTTCCGCGGCGAGTTCGAGGAGCGCCTGAAGGCGGTCTTGCAGGAGATCACCTCGGCCGAGGGCGACATCGTGCTGTTCATCGACGAGCTGCACACCCTGGTCGGCGCCGGCAAGGCCGAGGGCGCGATGGACGCCTCCAACATGCTGAAGCCGGCGCTGGCGCGCGGCGACCTGCACTGCGTCGGCGCCACCACGCTCGACGAGTACCGCAAGCACGTGGAGAAGGACGCGGCGCTGGCGCGGCGCTTCCAGCCCGTGTTCGTGACCGAGCCCACGGTCGAGGACACGATCTCGATCCTGCGCGGCCTCAAGGAGAAGTACGAGCTGCACCACGGCGTGCGCATCACCGACGGCGCGATCGTCGCGGCCGCCACGCTCTCCAACCGCTACATCCAGGACCGCTTCCTGCCCGACAAGGCGATCGACCTGATCGACGAGGCGGCGAGCCGCCTGCGCATGGAGATCGACAGCAAGCCCGAGCAGATCGACGAGCTGGACCGGCGCATCGTGCAGTTGAAGATCGAGCGCGAGGCCCTGAAGAAGGAGCGCGACCCGGCCTCGAAGGACCGCCTGGGCAAGCTCGAGGGCGAGCTCGCGGAGCTGGAGGAGAAATCCGCGGGCCTGACGCGCCAGTGGAAGGCGGAGAAGGACAAGCTGGCAGGCGCCACCAAGATCAAGGAGAAGCTCGACCACGCGCGCTCGGAGCTCGAGGTCGCGCAGCGCCAGGGCAACTTCAACCGCGCGGGCGAGCTTGCCTACGGCATCATCCCCGGGCTCGAGCGCGAGCTGAAGGCCGCCGAGAAGGCCGGCGAGAAGCGCATGCTGACCGAGGCGGTGAGCGAGGACCAGGTCGCGGCGGTGGTCTCGCGCTGGACCGGCATTCCCGTGGACAAGATGCTGGAGGGCGAGCGCGCGAAGCTCTTGCACATGGAGCAGAGCCTGAAGAAGCGCGTGATCGGCCAGGACGACGCGATCGTGGCGGTCAGCAACGCCGTGCGCCGCGCCCGCGCGGGCCTGCAGGACCAGAACCGGCCGATCGGCTCGTTCCTGTTCCTCGGGCCCACGGGCGTGGGCAAGACCGAGCTCACCAAGGCCTTGGCCGAGTTCCTGTTCGACGACGACCAGGCGATGGTGCGCGTCGACATGTCGGAATACATGGAGAAGCACGCGGTCTCGCGCCTGATCGGCGCGCCGCCCGGCTACGTCGGCTACGACGAGGGCGGCGCCTTGACCGAGGCCGTGCGCCGGCGCCCGTACCAGGTCGTGCTGTTCGACGAGGTGGAGAAGGCGCACCCCGACGTGTTCAACGTGCTGCTCCAGGTGCTGGACGACGGCAGGCTCACCGACGGCCAGGGGCGCACGGTCGATTTCCGCAACACGCTCATCGTCCTCACCTCCAACCTGGGCAGCGACATCCTGGCGAACCAGCCCGAAGGCGAGGACACCGACACGGTGCGCGCCCCGGTGATGGAGCTGGTGCGCGCGGCGTTCCGGCCCGAATTCCTCAACCGGCTGGACGAGATCCTGCTGTTCCACCGCCTCACCCGCGCGCACATGGGCGGGATCGTGGAGGTGCAGCTCCAGCGCCTCAAGAAGCTGCTGGCGGGGCGCGAGATTTCGCTCGAGCTCGACAAGGACGCGGCGGCCTGGCTCGCCGACAAGGGCTACGACCCGGTCTACGGCGCCAGGCCCTTGAAGCGCGTGATCCAGTCCGAGCTCCAGAACAGGCTCGCGAACCTGATCCTCGACGGCTCGGTCCGGGACGGCGAGACCGTGCGCGTGTCGGTCCAGGGCGGCGAGCTGCAGATCAAGGCGCGGCGGCAGAAAGCCGCCTGACCGAACGCGCGCGCGAAAGCGGCGTAGCGACGAACCCTCCCCCGCCGGGAGAGGGTTCGGCCCTACACCGCCACCGCGTGCTTGCGCGCCGCGGGGGCGAGGTAGGCGTCGAACACGGCGGCCACGGCGCGCACCAGCGGCCGCGCGCCCTCGGTCATCCGCAGCTTGAGGCCGTCGAGCCGCACGATGCCCTGGTCCTCGAACGCGGCGAGGCGGTCGAGCTCGGCCGCGAACGCGGCGAAGGCGTCGGCGCCGAACGGCCGGCACGCGACGCCCAAATCCACCTCCATGTCGCACATCAGCCGCTCGATCACCCAGCGGCGCAGGCGGTCCTCGTCGCTGAGCGCGATGCCGCGCGAAGCCGGCAGCTCGCCGCGGCGCACCGGCGCGCGCCAATCGTCGATCTCCGTGGGCGACTGCGCGTAGCCCTGCGGCAGCGCCGAAATGCCGGACGGGCCGAAGGCGACCAGCGCCGGACAGGCGTCGGTGGTGTAGCCCTGGAAGTTGCGGTGCAGCCTGCGCGCGCGGGCCGCCAGCGCCAGCGCCTCGCCCGGCAGGGCGAAATGGTCCATCCCCGCGCGCTCGTAGCCGTGCGCCACGAGCCGCGCCTCGGCCGCGCGGGCCATCGCCCAGCGCTCCTCCGTGCCGGGCAAGCCGTGGCGCTCGAGCGCCTTCTGCTGCGGCTTCATCCAGGGCACGTGCGCGTAGCCGAACAGCGCCACGCGGTCGGGCCGCATCGCGGCGGCGAGGTCGACCGTGCGCTCGATCGAGGCCGCGGTCTGCAACGGCAGGCCGTAGATCAGGTCGAACGAGACGTGGCCAATGCCCGCGTCGCGCAGCGCGGCCACTTTCTCGGCCACCAGGCTCGCGGGCTGGATGCGGTTGATCGCGAGCTGCACCTCGGGGTCGAAATCCTGCACGCCGAGGCTGGTGCGCGTCACGCCGCATTGCACCAGGGTGGCGATCATGTCGGGCGCGAGGCTGCGCGGGTCGATCTCGACCGCGAACTCGGCGTCCCGGGCGACGGCGAAACGCGCGCGCAAGGACGCGGCGATCGACGCGAATTCCCGGGGCGGCAGCGCGGTCGGCGTGCCGCCGCCGAAATGCAGGTGGCGTACGGTCATGCGCTCCGGCAGCGCCGCGGCGACCAGGCCGATTTCGTCCAACAGGTCGGCGACGAACTCGCCCACCGGCCGGCTGCGCGAGACCACCTGCATGTTGCAGCCGCAGTAGAGGCAAAGCCGCCGGCAGAACGGCACGTGCACGTAAAGCGACAGCGCCGCGGCGGGGTCGAGCGCGCCGAGCCATGCCCTGAACCTGGCCGCGTCCACGGCCGGGGTGAAATGGTTGGCGGTGGGGTACGAGGTGTAACGCGGCACGCGCCCGCCCATGTGCGCCTGCCATTCGCGCGGGAACCTGGCGGCGAACGGGGCGCTCATGCGGGCCGCCCCTGCCCCTGGGCGCCCAGCTTCAGCAACGCGCCCATGCGGTGGCGCCACTGCTCGTGCCAGACGTAGAAGCCGTTGCGCACCCAGTTCATCTGCACGGCGCGGCGCGGCCCCTGGAAGCTTTCGTGCCCGTGCCAGGACGTGTCGCTGCGGCGGAACGCCAGCAGCGTGCCCTCGTCGGGCGGCACCTCGGCCGCGTAGTCGTCGAGGTCGGGCGAGCGCAGCAGGCGCAGCCGCCCGCCCGGCGCCTCCCAGGGCGGGTTCATGTAGATCAGCACGGTGACGATCTTGCTGGCCGAATCGGGGTGCACCTTGCCGTCCTCGGCGCGGCACTGCGCGCGCACCGTGAACATGCGCGGGCGGTGGTAGAGCGCGACCTGGAACTTCTGCTCGAAGGCGCGCTCGATCGCGGGCCCCTTCAGCTCGTCGATCAGCTCCTGGAACGCGGGGCCGTGGGGCGCCACGCCCAGCGGCACGCTGCCCGGAACGTCGAGCCTGGGGTAATCGCGGTTGATCGCCGCCAGCGCCCCGGGCCGCACGAAGTTCGGCACCACGACGTGCTCGAACGGCGCGGTCTTGAGCGGCGTGTCGCGGAACGCCTGGAGGTCGATGACGCTCACGGCGCCCTCGCCGGCGCGGGCGCGACCGGGCGGTCGGGGAAGGCGAGCTCGTGGCGCGCCCGCCACTCCGGTCCCACGTAGTTGACGATCAGCGACCGGCGCACGGCCGGAATCGGGCGCCGCTTGAAGCCGTGCCAGGTGTCGGCGCCCGGCACGAAGATGAGCCCGCGGTTGGGCGCATAGGGCGCGGTTCCCAGCACGTTTCCCTGGGGGTCCATCAGGTCGGTGCCCAGCCCCGCGCTGCCCGGCCCGCCGGAGAGGTAGATCAGGAAGGTCAGCTTCTTGACGCCGATGTCGGTGTGCGGCTCGAGCCAGAAGCCGTCGCTGTCCTGGCAATACTCGATCCGCAGGTTGGTGCCGCCCAGGCCGACGCCGCAGGTTTTCTCGATCGCGCGCAGTGCGGGGCCGTCCTGCAATGCCTGCGCCAGGTCCTCGCACACCGGAAAGCGGGCGCGGTTCTCGGCGTTGGCGTAGCTGCGGCTCGCGTTGTTGGTCTCGCGCTTGCCCAGGGTGTCGGCGATGAGCGGCGGCGCGATCGGCAGCGCGGTCAGCGCCGCGCACATGCCCTCGGGCAGGATGTCGGACGGCAGCCAGTGCCGGAACGGCGCGTCCCGGCGCACCGCCCCTGCCACGGCCCGCGCCAAGCTTTGCGCGACCCTGTCGCGGGATGCCATCCCCGGCCTCCTTGCCTTCCCGGGACAAAAGTCGCCGCGCCCGCGCGCGCCGGCCATGATCTGAATCAATATTTCTCGCGGCGCGCCGGGGCGGCTAGAGGGTCTGCTTGCCGAACAGAAGGTCGGGCAGGAAGGTCGAGATGACCGGCACGTAGGTGACGATCACCAGGAACGCCAGCAGGATGGTAAGCCACGGGAACGCGGCCTTGACCACGTCCCACAGGCTCATGCCCGTTATGCCCGAGGTCACGAACAGGTTGAGCCCCACCGGCGGGGTGATCATGCCGATCTCCATGTTGACCACCATGATCACGCCCAGGTGGATCGGGTCGATGCCGAGCTTGAGGGCGATCGGGAAGAAGATCGGCGCCAGGATCAGGATGATCGCCGACGGCTCCATGAAGTTGCCGGCGATCAGCAGGATGACGTTGACCACCACCAGGAACAGCCAGGGCGGCATGTTGGCGTCGACGATCAGCCGCGTGATGGTCTGGGGAATCTGCTCGGTGGTCAGCACGTGGGCGAACAGGAAGGCGTTGGTGATGATGAACATCAGCATCACCGTCACCTTGCCGGCCTCGACCAGCACGTGCGGTACGTCGGCGAGCTTGAGGTCCCGGTAGACGAACACCGCCACGATGAAGGCGTAGACCGCGGCCACCGCCGCCGCCTCGGTCGGCGTGAACGCGCCGCCGTAGATGCCGCCCAGGATTATGACGATCAGCAGCATGCCCCAGATCGCCTCGCGGAATGTCTCCCAGAGCTGTTTCAAGGTCGAGCGTTGGGCATAGGGCAGGTCGATGAAGCGCGCCACGATGTAGATCGCCGCCATCAGCATCAATCCCAGCACCGCGCCGGGAATGAAGCCGGCCATGAAGATGCGCCCGACCGACTGCTCGGTCGCCGCGCAATAGACCACCATCGGGATCGAGGGCGGGATCAGGATGCCCAACGTGCCGGCGTTGCAGATCACGCCCGCGGCGAACTCCTTGGTGTAGCCGGTGCGGATCATCCCCGCGATCACGATCGAGCCGATCGCCACCACCGTGGCGGGCGAGGAGCCCGACACCGCGGCGAAGAACATGCAGGCGATCACGCCGGCCATCGCCAGGCCGCCGCGCACGTGCCCGACCAGCGCGATGCCCACGTTCACCAGCCGCCGCGCCACGCCGCCCGTCGTAAGGAAAGCGCCCGAGAGGATGAAGAACGGTATGGCGAGCAGCGTGTACTGCTCCATCGTGGTGAACAGCTTGAGCGACAGCGACGCCATCGAGTCCTGGGCGAACAGCAGGATGGTGAGAACGCTGGCCAAGCCCAGCGAAATGGCGATCGGCACGCCCATGAACATGAAGGCGAACAGCAGGACGAACAGCGCGATGGTGGTCATCGCCCGCGGCCCTTGGTGCCGGGCGCGGCGTCGGCCGGCTTGTCCATGTGCAGCTGTTCGATCGCCTCGCGCGCTTCGTCGGCGAGCCTGAAGCTGGTCTGCGTGCCGGCGAGGATGCGCCAGGTCACCTGCGCCAACCGGATGAACAGGAGCCCGAAGCCGATGGGCAGGATCAGGATCAGAAGCCAGCGCTGGATCGGCAGGTCCTCGGCCTCGACGCCCAGCAAGTACATCTTGTCGACATAGATGTAGCCGCCATAGACGATGATCCCGGCATAGAGCATGCACAACAGGCCGGCGAGAATGCCGACGATGCGCTGCGCCGGCGGCGACAGAACCTTCACCAACACGTCGACGCCGATATGCGAGCCGACCTTGACGCCGTAGGACATGCCGAACAGCACCAGCCACCCGAACATGTAGGTCGTGGCCTCGAGCGCCCAGAACAGGCCGGAATTGAAGCCGTAGCGCAGCACCACCTGAACGAAGGTCAGGACGGTCATGGCGGCGAGGAGGAAGGCGATGACGCCTTCCTCCAGCTTGTTGATGACCGCTGCCATCGGTCCGTCCCGCCCCCCTTGGGGCGGACCTTGGGGCTGGAGCGCCGCTAGCCGGTCAGCTTCCCTTGTTCGCGGCGAGCGCCGCGTCGATCAGGTTCTTGCCGATCTCGGCCTCGAACTGCTTGTAGACCGGCGCCATGGCCTTGCGCCACTGCCCCTGCTGCTCCTTGGTGAGCTTGATGATCTCGGACGTCTTGGCGTCGATGATCTTCTTCTTGTCGGCTTCGTTGAAGTCGTTGGCGATCTTGTTGGTCTTGGCGGTGACGTCGGCCATGATCGCGTCCAGCTGCTTGCGGATGTCGGGCGGCAACTTCTCCCAGAACGTCGTGTTGGCCACCACTATGTAGTCGATCACGCCGTGGTTGGTCTCGGTGATGTACTTCTGCACCTCGTGGAACTTCTGCGAATAGATGTTGGACCAGGTGTTCTCCTGACCGTTCACCGTGCCGACCTGCAGCGCCTGGTACACCTCGGCGAACGCCATCTTCTGCGGGTTGGCGCCTAGCGCCTGGAACTGCGCCAGCAGCACGTTCGAGGGCTGGATGCGGAACTTGAGGCCCTTGGCGTCCTCGGGCACGCGTAAGGGCTTGGTGGCGCTCAATTGCTTCATGCCGTTGTGCCAGAAGGCCAGCCCCTTGTAGCCCTTGGCCTTGATCGAATCCTCGAGCAGCGACTGGCCGAGCTTGGTCTTCTGGAAGCGGTCGATCGCCGCGATGTCGTCGAACAGGAACGGCAGGTCGAACACCTGCAGCTTCTTGGTGAACTTGTCGAACTTGCTGAGCGACGGGGCGATGATCTGCACGTCGCCGAGCGCCAGCGCCTCCATCTCCTTGGCGTCGCCGAACAGCGCGGAGTTCGCATAAACCTCGACCACCACCTTGCCGGGCAGCTTCTTCTCGACCTCCTGCTTGAACAGCAGCGCGCCCTGCCCCTTGGGCGTGGCCTCGGCCACGACGTGGCTGAACTTGATCTTGATCGGGGTCTGGGCCTGGGCCTGGGCGCCGAGGGTAAGCCCGGCGGCAAGCGCGACCGCGGAAACGGCGGCGACGAATAGGCGCATCGTAAGATTCCTCCCTATATCACGCAGACCGGCGGCGGGCCGCTCGGGCCGCCTAGGACCCGCCGGCTCTTGTCTTGGCTTCGATGATCCCTGGAACGTCCGGCAAAAGCAAGCGGTTGGCGGGTAGCCCGCCGGCGCCCGCCAGGAAGCGGTCCAGTCCGCGGGCCGGGCCGGCCGCCAACCCGTTCAGTCGTAGGTGGAAACCTCGATCAGGTTCAGGTCGGGGTCGCGGAAATAGACCGAGGTGATCGGCCCGGTGGCCCCGGTCTTGGCCACCGGGCCCAGCTCGATCGCCACGCCGCAGGCCTTGAGATGCGCGACGACCCGCGGCAGCGGCAGCGCGGAGATCAGGCACAGATCCGCGGTGCCGGGTTTCGCCAGGTGCGCGCGCGGCGAGAACTCGGCGCCCTGCTGGTGCAGGTTGATTTTCTGCCGGCCGAAGGCCAGCGCGCGCCGTCCGCCGGCGAAGGTCACCGCCTCCATGCCGAGGACGCGCGTGTAGAACGCGACGGTGTCCGCGACCAAGGCGCAGGTCAGCACGACGTGGTCGATGCGGTCGATCTTCATGGCGGTCCGCCGCTACTCCTTTTCCGTCATGCCCCGGCCCCAGAGCCGGGCATCCACGCCGAACTCCCCGCACGGCCCAAATTGATGAAGCGTGGATGGCCGCGTCAAGCGCGGCCATGACGATACGCGAATTGACTGCCGCCTTCGCGTTCCCCCAGACTCGGGGCCATGCTGGTGCACGCAACCACGGTCGCCATCGGCGGCAAGGGCATCCTGATCCGGGGGCGCCCCGGCAGCGGCAAGTCGGACCTGGCGTTGCGCCTGATCGACGGCGGCGCCCGGCTGGTGGCCGACGACCAGACCGCGATCGCGCGCGAACGCGGGGCGCTGGTGGCTCGCGCGCCCAAGGCGATCGCCGGCAAGCTGGAGGTCCGGGGCCTCGGCATCGTCAACGTGAAGGCCGCGCCCAAGGCCCGCTTGGCCCTGGCGGTGGACCTGGTGGCCGACGCGGCCGTGGAGCGCATGCCCGCGCCCACCTGGGTGGAACTGCTGGGCCTGCGGCTGCCCCTCGTCCGGCTGGCCGGATTCCAGGCCTCGGCCCCTGCCAAGCTGCGCCTGGCCCTGGTTTCGCTGTGGCGCACAAAAAGGCTATAATTCGCCGTTCTTAGCCTTGCAACGGAAGCTCTGGGCTGCCCGAAGGCTTCATGGCCAAAGCGTCTGCCACCGTCGAGCTCGCGGCCGCGCCGCGACCGCCTGACCGCGCACCCGCGCCGGCGAAGACGCGCCTGGTGCTGGTGACCGGCATGTCGGGCGCGGGGCATTCCTCGGCGCTGAAGGCGTTCGAGGACATGGGCTACGAGGCGGTCGACAACCTGCCGCTGGCGCTGCTGCAGGGGCTGACCCCCGCGGGCAACGGCGCGCCGGCGGGCCGGCCGATGGCCATCGGCATCGACGTGCGCACGCGCGGCTTCGGCGCCGAGGCGTTCCTGCGCGAGCTCGACCGCCTGGCGCAGCACCCCGAGCTCGACACCCAGCTTCTGTTCCTGGATTGCGACGACGTGGTGCTGTTCCGCCGCTACACCGAGACCCGCCGCCGCCATCCGCTCACCGCCGACCGGCCGGTCGCCGACAGCGTGCGCCACGAGCGCCAGCTCGTGCGCCCCTTGCGCGAGCGCGCCGACCTGGTGATCGACACCACCGAGCTTACGGCAGCGGACCTGAAGCGCGCCCTGCACGGCCATTTCGCGCTGGAGCGCCAGGCGGCGATGGCGGTGTTCGTGACCTCGTTCGCCTACCGCAACGGCGTGCCGCGCGAGGCCGACCTGGTGTTCGACGTGCGGTTCCTGGACAACCCGCATTACATCGACGCCCTAAGGCCGCTGACCGGCCGCGACGCCGCGGTGGCCGAGCACGTCAGGCGCGATCCGGGCTACAAGCCGTTCTTCGAGGGGCTGGTCCGCCTGCTGGAGCCGCTCTTGCCGCGCTACGTGCACGAGGGCAAGAGCTACCTTACCATCGCCCTGGGCTGCACCGGCGGCCGGCACCGCAGCGTGTTCGCCGCAGAAAGCCTGGCGGCGTGGCTGAACGACCTGGGCTACCCGGTGGCGGTCGCGCATCGCGACATCGACCGGCCCGGGACGGCGACAACGGACGCGGGACGCACGGGAGGCCGCGCTTGATCGGAATGGTTCTGGTGACGCACGGGAAGCTGGCGACGGAGCTGGTGAACGCGCTCGAGCACGTCGTGGGCCCGCAGAAGAAGATCGCCTCCGTGTGCATCGGCCCCGAGGACGACATGGAGCAGCGCCGGCGCGAGATCCTGGACCAGGTGGCGCAGGTGGACGAGGGCCAGGGCGTGGTGGTGCTGACCGACATGTTCGGCGGCACGCCGTCGAACCTGGCGATCTCGATCATGGACAAGGCGAAGGTCGAGGTGATCGCGGGCGTAAACCTGCCGATGCTGATCAAGCTGGCGTCGGTCCGGCAGAGCTTCGACCTCAGCAACGCGGTGGAATGCGCCCAGGACGCGGGGCGGAAGTACATCAACGTCGCCTCGCGCCTGTTGAACGGGGAAGGCTGATGGCCGGCCAAGCCGCGCCGCCAGCCGCGAAAGCCCCGGCGGCGGCGCCGGCCGGGCCGTTGAGCCGCACCGTCGAGATCACCAACCAGCGCGGCCTGCACGCGCGCGCCGCCGCGCGCTTCGTGAAGCTGGCCGAGCAGTTCCGCGCCACGGTCAGCGTGGTGCGCAACGACGTGCAGGTTTCGGGCCTGTCGATCATGGGCCTGATGATGCTGGCCGCGGGGCCGGGATCGAGCATCGAGATCCGCGCCGAGGGCAGCGACGCCGAGGTGGCGCTGGAGGCGCTGGTGGCGCTGGTGGAGAACGGCTTCGATGAAACGTAAGTCCGCGCACGAGCCCGCGGGCGAACGGGTGCTGGAAGGCCTGGGCGTGGCGGCGGGAATCGCGATCGGCCCGGCCCACCTGCACGATTCCGGCGCGGTCTCGGTGCCCGAATTCCCGATCGGGGCCGAGCAGGTCCCCGCCGAGCACAAGCGCCTGGCCGAGGCCGTCGCCGGCGCGCGCAAGCAGCTCGCCAAGCTCAAGACCAAGTCGGGCGCGCTGCACGGGCCGGCGGCGGAGGAAATCGGCTACCTGATCGAGGCCTACCTGCAGATGCTGAGCGGCTCGCGCCTGATCCGGGGGGTGGAGAAGCGCATCGCCGAGCACAAGATCAACGCCGAGGCCGCGGTGCAGGCGGAGATCGAGGCGATCGCCGCGGGCTTCGCCAAGATGGACGACGCATACCTGGCCGAGCGCGCCGCCGACATCCGCGAGGTCGGCGGCCGGCTGCTCAGGCAATTGACCCGCGCGCCCTACCAGTCGCTGAAGGACCTGCCCGAGGGCGCCGTGGTGATCGCCGAGGACCTGTCGCCCGCCGACACGGCGCTCCTGGACCCGAAGAAGGTCGCGGGCTTCGCCACCGTGCTGGGCGGGCCCGAGGGCCACACCGCGATCATGGCGCGTTCGCTCGGCCTGCCCGCCGCGGTCGGCGTGCCGGGGCTGCTCGCGGGCGTCAAGCCCGGCGACATGGTGATCGTGGACGGCATGCGCGGCGAGGTGACGCTGTCGCCGACCGAGGTGACGCTGGAGCGGGCGCGCGCCCGGCAGGAGGCCCTGCGGGTGGAGCAGCGCCAGTTGCAGCGCGTCGCCAAGCTGCCGAGCGTCACGCGCGACGGCACCGCGATCGCGCTCGAGGCCAACATCGAGCTGCCGGCCGAGGTGGACCTCGCGATGGCCGCCGCGGCCGAGGGCATCGGCCTGCTGCGCACCGAGTTCCTGTTCATGAACCGCGAGCGCATCCCCGACGAGGACGAGCAATACAAGGCGCTGCGCGACATCGTGCGCGGCATGGCCGGCCGGCCGGTGACCATCCGCACGCTCGACATCGGCAACGACAAGCTGATCGGCGGCGGCGCGGAGGAGCCGGCCGCGGCGAACCCGGCGCTGGGGCTGCGCGCGATCCGCCTGTCGCTGAAGAAGCCGGAGCTCTTGGAGGCGCAGCTCGCGGCGATCCTGCGCGCGGGCGCGCACGGGCCGGTGCGCATCCTGCTGCCGATGATCGCGTCGACCGCCGAGATGCGCGCGGTGCGCGCGATCCTGAAGCAGGTGATGAAGCGGCTGAAGCGCCGCGGCGTGCGTCACGCCGAGACGCCGCCGCCGCTAGGCGCCATGATCGAGGTGCCGGGCGCGGCGCTGGCGGCCGACGCGCTGGCGCTGTGCGCCGATTTCTTCGCCCTGGGCACCAACGACCTGACGCAGTACACGCTCGCCATCGACCGCAGCGACGAGCAGGTGGCGCACCTCTACAACCCGCTGCACCCCGCCGTGCTGCGGCTGATCCAGTTCTCGGTCGAGGCGGCCTTGCGCGCGCGCATTCCCGTCAGCGTATGCGGCGAGATGGCGGGCGACCCGCGCTTCACGCCGCTGCTGCTCGGCCTCGGCATCCGCGATCTGTCGATGGCGCCGGTGCACCTGCCCAGGGTGAAGCAGCGCCTGCGCTCGCTCGACATCGATTCGGCGACGCGCCGCGCGCGCACGATCATGGAGCAGGCCGACCCGGTCCGGATCGCGGCGCTGCTCGACGATTTCAACGGCGGCGCCGCCTGAGCCGCCGCGGCGCCGCCCCGCCGCGGACCGGCCGCGAACCCCAACAATTCCGCGCTACATAAAGATATCTTTATACTTGCAAGCGTGCGGGACGGCTGGTACAACCCGCGCCTTGGCCGACCGGCCACGGCCGTTCCAGGTTCAGCGGAAAGCGGATCATGACCAGCAAGCACGACCACAGCGTCGCCGACATCAAGCTCGCGGATTGGGGCCGGCGCGAGATCGCCATCGCCGAGACCGAGATGCCGGGCCTGATGGCGATCCGCGCGGAGTTCGGGCGCCAGAAGCCGCTGAAGGGCGCGCGCGTCGCGGGCTCGCTGCACATGACGATCCAGACCGCCGTGCTGATCGAGACGCTCCAGGCGCTGGGCGCTGAGGTGCGCTGGGCCTCGTGCAACATCTACTCGACGCAGGACCACGCCGCGGCGGCCATCGCCGCCACCGGCACGCCGGTGTTCGCGATCAAGGGCGAAAGCCTGAAGGACTACTGGGACTATACCCACCGCATCTTCGAGTGGCCCGCGGGACCGGGGGGCGGCAGGACCGCAAACATGATCCTGGACGACGGCGGCGACGCGACGCTGCTGGTGCACCTGGGCGCGAGCGCGGAGAAGGACCCTTCATTGATCGCCAAGCCCGGCAACGAGGAGGAAGAGGTCCTGTTCGCGGCGATCGCCAGGACCAACAAGGAGCGCCCGGGCTGGTACGCCAAGCTGGGGGCGACGATCCAGGGCGTCACCGAGGAGACCACCACGGGGGTGCATCGCCTCTACCAGATGGAGAAGGACGGCCGCCTGCTGTTCCCCGCCATCAACGTGAACGACTCGGTCACCAAGTCGAAGTTCGACAATCTCTACGGCTGCCGCGAGAGCCTGGTGGACGGCATCCGCCGCGGCACCGACGTGATGATGGCGGGCAAGATTGCGATGGTGTGCGGCTTCGGCGACGTGGGCAAGGGCTCGGCCGCCAGCCTGCGCAACGCCGGCGCGCGCGTGATCGTCAGCGAGATCGACCCGATCTGCGCGCTCCAGGCCGCGATGGAGGGCTACGAGGTCGTCACCATGGACGACGCCGCGCCGCGCGCCGACATCTTCGTCACCGCCACCGGCAACGTCGACGTCATCACCATCGACCACATGCGCCGGATGAAGGACCGCGCGATCGTCTGCAACATCGGCCATTTCGACAGCGAGATCCAGGTCGCGGCGCTGCGGAACCTGAAATGGCACAACGTCAAGCCGCAGGTGGACGAGATCGAGTTTCCGGACGGCCGGCGCATCATCCTTCTGTCCGAGGGCCGGCTCGTGAACCTGGGCAACGCCACGGGGCATCCGAGCTTCGTGATGTCGAGCTCGTTCTCGAACCAGACCCTGGCGCAGATCGAGCTGTGGACCAACCAAGGCAAATACCCGCGCAAGGTGTTCACGCTGCCCAAGCACCTGGACGAGAAGGTGGCCGCGCTGCACCTCGGCAAGATCGGGGCCAAGCTGACCAAGCTCAGCCCCAAGCAGGCCGCCTATATCGGCGTGAAGCCCGAGGGGCCGTTCAAGGCGGACCATTACCGCTACTAGCGCGGCCGGGCGGCCCGCGACGGCCGTTAAATCCTTGTTTTAGCTTCGTTAACGGGCCCATTTCGGGCCCGGGCGTAATGTTGCCGTCATGCCCGGCGGGGAGGATTCGGCTGCCTTCCGTGATGTTGCCGCCGCCCCCGCCTAGGCTTGCCTATACCCGAACGGGGGCGGCGGCGCTTTTCGCCGGAGACCGACGATCGCCCCCCGCCCCCTTCGCCTGGCCGCGCTGGCCGTCGCGGCGACGATTCTGCCCGGCCTCGGCGCCGGCGCGGGCGAGCTCGTGCCGGGCGGCATTCTCGACGGGCAGGCGATGATCGTGCCGCTCTACGGGCCGCCGATCTTCAAGCCCTTGGAGCTCGCGCCCATGCCGGCGCTGGCGCCGCCCGCGATCCCGCCGCAAATCGCCGAGGCGGCACCCGGCGATACGCAGGCCCCCGCGACGGCGCCCGCGCCCGGCGGCGACGCCGCGAACCCGGCCCGCGCGCCGGGCGAGCCGGTGATGAACGGCGACTACTGGCTCAACTATTTCTACAACATCCCGCGCTTCTTCACCGCGCCGGCGCGCTTCGACACCGAGGATTGGATCAAGTTCGGCGCGTTCGTCGCCGCGGTGGGCGGCGCCTACGCGCTCGACACCAAGGCCAACCGCTTCTTCCACGACCACCGCAGCAACGCCAGCGACGACCTTGCCGCGGTCGGCTATCGCCTCGGCGACAGCAAGACCATCGTCGCGGGGGCGGCGGCGGGATATGCGCTGGGCTATGCGTTCGACGACCGCCGCGCGCGCGAGACGGCGCTGCTGGTCTTGCAGACCTGGGGCCTGGGCGCGCTCGGGTCCGAGGGCATAAAGCGGCTGACCGGCCGCGAGCGGCCGAGCTCGAACAAGAACCACGACGATTTCGATTTCCTCGGCGGCAACGACAAGTCGTTCCCCTCCGGTCACGCGGTCAACGCGTTCGGCGTGGCCTCGGTGCTGGCGGAGCAGTACGGCGACGTGGCGTGGGCGGCGCCGGCGGCTTATGCCGTGGCGGGCCTCGTGGCCTGGGCGCGGCTCAACGACAACGCGCACTGGCTCAGCGACGTGGCGTTCGGGGCGGGCCTGGGCTACGCGGTCGGCAAGATCGTGACGCATTTCAGCCCGTTCCGCGAGAACCCCGACCTGAGCGTCTCGCCCATGGGCCTGCCGGGCGGCGGCGGCGTGGTTCTCGGCTTCCGCTACTAGGCGATAGCGCGTACTCTCCCGGCCGCCGGTCGCGGGTGCGGGTCGAACGACCGATGCCGAAAGGTCCTGCTTCCGGGGAACGGGCACATGCACATCCTCTTGGTCGAAGACGATCCGACGCTGCGCCAGCTGGTGCGGCGCAATCTCGCCGCCGAGGGCTTCGCGGTCGACACCGCCGCGACGGTGGCGGAGGCCGACAGCGCGCTCAACGCCGCGCAGTTCGACGCGGTGCTCTTGGACCTGTCGCTGCCCGACGGCGACGGCATCGAGATCCTGAAGCGCCTGCGGCAGAAGCGCGACCCGGTGCCGGTGATCGCGGTGACGGCGCGCGACGGCGTGGACGACCGCGTGCGCGGCCTGAACCTGGGCGCCGACGACTACGTGGTGAAGCCGTTCGCCACCGAAGAGCTGGTGGCGCGCATGCGCGCGGTGCTGCGCCGGCCGGCCGAGGCGCTCGGCGTAAAGCTCGCTTGCGCCAACCTGGAGCTCGACCCGGCCTCGGGCTCGGTCGCGGTGGACGGGCGCGCGGTGGCCGTGCCGCGCAAGGAGCTGACGGTGCTGGAGATGCTGATGCGCCGGGCCGGCCGCGTGGTGGCGCGCGCGGCGCTGGAGCAGAGCGTCTACTCGCTGGGCGAGGAGATCGGCTCGAACGCGATGGACGCCAACATCTCGCGCCTGCGCCGCCGCCTGGCCGAGGCCGGCGCAAGCGCGACGATCCACGCCGTGCGCGGCGTCGGCTACATGATCGGCGCGCCGGCCGCGCGGTGACCGGGCCGTGACCCGGGCGACACCTTCGCTGGCGCGGGTGCTGCTGCTCCGGCTGGTGGCCGTCTTCAGCCTGGGATTCGTGGCTTCAATCACCGGATTCCTGGTGCTGGCGCGTTGGGATCCGATCGTCGATATCGAAACCTGGCCGGCCGGCCTGGCGGACCGGCTGGCCCTGGCTGGACGTCCCGACGACGCGCTGAACCGGGCATTGCGCCGCGACGGCCTGCGCCACATCGCCATCGACCGCACGAGCGGCCGGGTTCTGTCGCAATCCGACCCGCCGCTTGCCGACTATCTGCCCGCCCTGCCCGCGCAGGGCGAGCGGCGCATGGCGTTTTCGTTTCTTGCGCACGTCGAACGCTCGAGCGTGCGCTTCGACGGATTCGTGGTCGAGCGCGGCGACATACTGGCGGCCGTGGCGGTCGAGCGGCCCCAGCGCTGGGAGCTGCTGCGGTGGATTGCGGAGGAACTGATCGAGGACGTGCTGCCGGTGGGCGTGCCGCTGTTCGTGCTGACCTTGCTGGTCGCCGGCGTGACGATCGGCCGCACGCTCAGGCCCGTGGCGCAGCTGTCGCACCAAGCCGAGGCGATCACCCCGCGCACCACGGGCCTTAGGCTCGACCAGGCCAAGGTGCCGGCGGAGGTGCTGCCGCTGGTGGCGGCGTTCAACGCCGCGCTGGACCGGCTGGACCAGGGTTTCCTGATGCAGCGCCGCTTCACCGCCAACGCCGCGCACCAGCTGCGCACCCCTTTGGCGATCCTGCGCGCGCGCCTCGACGGCATGGCGGCGGCGCCCGAGACCGCGGAGCTCAAGCGCGACTGCGACCGCATCGCGCGGGTGGTTTCCCAGTTGCTGGCGATCGCGCGGCTGGAGGCGCACGAGATCGAGATCGCCGAGACGGTCGACCTTAACTGCCTGGCGCGCGAAACCGCCGCCGCGATGGCGCCCCTGGCCATCGCCGAGGGGCGCGCGGTGTCGCTGGATGCCGGCACCGCGCCCGTGACGGTGCGCGGCAACAGCGCGGCGCTTTCCGACGCGCTCGGCAACCTGATCGAGAACGCGCTGCGCTTCACCCCGCCCGGCGGAACGGTGGAAGTGGCGGTCCGGCCGGGCGCGGCGCTGGCGGTGCTGGACCGCGGCCCGGGCGTGCCGCAAGGCGAGCATGCGCGGGTGTTCGAGCCGTTCTGGCGCGGCGGCGACCCGCGCGGCGCGGGCAGCGGGCTCGGCCTTGCGATCGTGGCCGAGATCGCGGCGGCGCATGGCGGACGCGCGCTGGTGATCGACCGCGCAAACGGCGGCGCCGAGTTCCGCATCGAGCTGCCGCAGGTCGCGCTGCCGCTGCCGCGCCCCGCCCAGCCTCTGGCGGCGCAATAGCGGCCGTGTCGCCGCTGCGGCAGGTCGCCGCCGGGCTTCAGCCGCACGGGCTGATCCTGCGCGGCGGATTCCACCCCCAAGCCGCGGACGCCGTGCCGCCGGCGGCCGGCCGGCGCGCGGCGACGGTCGTGATGATCGGCAACGCCGGCGCGGCTTCGGGCGACCCGATGTGGCGCGCGTTTTCGCAAGCGCGGGCGCGCCATGCGGGCGCCGATCCGCTGAACCACTGGACCCGCGACGCGGTGACGCCCGTCGCCCGTGCCGCCGGAGCGGCGGCGCTGTTCCCGTTCAACGGTCCGCCTTACCTGCCGTTCCAACGCTGGGCCATGCGCGCGGAGCCGGTGTTCCCCTCGCCGCTCGGCCTGTTGATCCACCCCGTGCACGGACTTTGGCATGCCTATCGCGCGGCGCTGGTTTTCGCGGAGCGTATCGCCCTGCCGCCGCGCGCGGCCGTCCGATCGCCCTGCGAGCGCTGCGCGGAACGGCCGTGCCTGGCCGCGTGCCCGGTCCATGCCTT
>Ga0114930_10001590_pt1 | contig 21395 bp, 19 predicted proteins | sample AnhtaG_FD_87300 | JGI IMG/M metagenome (GOLD analysis project Ga0114930, IMG submission 87300) | Deep subsurface microbial communities from Anholt, Denmark to uncover new lineages of life (NeLLi) - Anholt_01485 metaG | ecosystem: Environmental > Aquatic > Marine > Oceanic > Sediment | place... | reverse complement strand
TGAAAAAATCTATTTTTGTGTGTCCGGAGAGCTTTAAACTCGTTTTAAAATCGTCGATTTTGTATTTATCTAAAAAATCTTTATACGATTGAGACATGGTTAATTAAAAATACCATATAGGCTATATATAAGTTTTTGTTTTAAAGATAAGCTCAAAATTTGTGGATAACATTACAGTAGAACATTGATGGAATACATGATTTATGTAGTAAGGTTTAAATTACCTTAAATATGTAAATTGGAGCGTTCATTGGTTACTTTAAGTATTTTTTCAACTAATCCTTGATGAAAAAAGATTATGTAAGGGAGAAATTTAAAAAAGACCCCTTTTTTTAAGAAAGGTTGACTCCTGTCGCCAAGACCTAATAATAAGGTCCAAATTAAAATAGGGTAAGAATGGCAAAATACGCGATTAGTTCGCGCTACCAAAAGACAAAAATCCAGGGGGCGCAGGAGTCTTGGTTGGTTATGTTGGTTATGTCTTTTCCCATTTTACTTTAATTTTCTAATATTAGGTCTATTCACATTAACAAACTCTTGAATTTTATTTAAATCTCTTCACTAATATGATTTATCGTAAATCCATAATTTCTTTCTTAAATATTAACCTATTAATTGCTAAGTCATAAAAACCTCCGATATTTATCGTGGGAATTCAATCCCAATTGTTAAGATATATTTAAATGGGTTAAATTTATAAAGTGAAATCTTATTAGTGGAACATACCAAATCCCAATAATATAACACCAATTAAAGATCCCTTAATATACAATTCATATTTTAACAGTTTTATGTCTTAAATTACATTTTACTAATAAATAATACGATTTTGTCAAGAAAATGACTAATTTTGAGAGTAATTATTCAAAATATCTCTCTGTTTTATACAATTGATAAATTTAGATCCTTGTACAGAAAGTTTGTATTTCTATACAAATGTCTGACATCATCCTTTAAATAGCCTCCGATCTAATTTTTATTCAAGATAGATAATATTTTGGAATAATAGGAGATAGCGTCACAATAAAACAAAGTTTAAACACTACATGTAGTCATAATGTTTGGAGTAGTGTTGATAACAATAAAACACTCATTCATAAAGTGCTTTTCTGAATAGATTATAATTATAAAATAGAACAAGCTAAAATGGAGGTAATTATTAATTTTAAGAGCAAAAAAAGTAATTCCAAGAACTTATGAGCAAATGTGTTTAGATAAATTAAAAGAAGTAGGAAAATCTACCGCCAGTGAATGGGCTAGTGCTATGGGATACGATACACACAATGCCCTTAACAAAGTTATTAGAAGGATTGTGAACGATATGCCTGGAAAGCTTTTAGTCGTTGCCAACCGGAAACCACGGTATTATCAAGCAATATAGTCAATTTTAATTTATTTTTCATATATTTTTCTTTTTTTTACTAAGGAATTAAATTTTGAGAATACGCCTAAAATTAAGTTTAGCTCTTTCTTTGAAACGAAAGCTCTCTCAAACACATTTTTAAAGGCAAATATAACATTTTCTGCAGTATGCGTGCGAATTTTAAGACTTTTATTCAGGCTTTTTATTGTATTGTAAAGTATTTGTTTATCGTTCTTAGTTGCTAATAATACCGGTTTAATTCCTCTCCCTATAGTGATGTTATGTATTTTGTTATAAATTTCATATAGAATAATTCCGCACGCGTGAGAAATGTTTAGCGTAGGGTAATCATCATTAGAGGGTATTCTAACTAATAAATCTGCGATCTCTATTTCTTCGTTAGTAAGTCCGTGTGATTCTTTCCCAAATATTATAGCGATTGATAATGGTTTTTGAGAGATAGGTAGCGTTAAATCTCCAGGAAAGGTAGCTAATCTTCTAATATTTTTATAATGCATCCCTTTGGCTGTTGATGCAATAATTAAATCAAATTTATGCATCAATTCCTTATACTTGTTTAGGTGTTCATTTTGATTATCAAGTTCTATAATGTCTGCGTTAAAAAGGATTTCTTTACCGTGCATGGCAAACCCTTGAGTATGACGACTTCGGATAATTTCTGCGCTTTCAATAGGATTAAACACAACTAATTTATGGAAATTAAAGTTTTTCATGAGTCGGGCTATAGAACCAATATTTCCCGCGTGTTCAGGCTGGCTTAACACTACAGTGAAATTCAAATTTTGATATTCCGGTGCTATTTTTGTTAGTTGAAAATCTGCTACATCCTTTTTTAGTTGTTTTTTATTCATAGTAATAACTTATATGCACATTAATTCATGATTACCAAGTTAATTAGACTATTAAAGTTTGTTTTAAAGAAGTAATGTCTAAATAAAAGAAATTGAAAAAATTCGATTAATTTCAGATGTAACAAAATTAAAGAAGTTAAGATTCTAAGAAACCAAGAATCATCTTATTAACTTCTGAAGCTCTTGAGAGCGTCATGAAGTGACCCGCTTCATTTATGATTTTTAATTCGCTATTAGGGATTCTATTATTCATTTCACTCATGACTGAAACAGGTGTCTGTCTGTCGTGAGAAGCAGCAATAAGCAGAGTTTTGTTTTTAATTTCACCTAATTTTTCCAAAGTGTAATGAGTTTTCATAGCTTCTGCTTGATTTATTATGTCCTGCGGTCTTGATGGATTTATCGTACTTTCTCGAATTAAATCCTCCATTGAAAATATATCATAAAACTTTTTGGTTGGATTTGCTTCCATTTCTTTTCTAAACTTAATATGAAAAACCCATTTTGATTTTTTTTTGAATGCCTTCAATGGGTCATGTTTTAAGGTTTCTACTTCTTCAAGACGACCATTTTTAGGGATTTCAACCCATTCTGTGTCCACCTTACCGTAATTAGTAGCAATTAACACTAATTTTTCAACTTTTTGTGGAAAGAGAAGAGCAAAATTTTGAGCAATCATACCTCCAAAGGATCTACCGATAATATGAGCCTTTTCTATCTGAAGAAAATCTGCTAATCCATTAACATCTTTTGCTAGCATTTTCATCGTGTAATGTATATTTGGTCTGTCACTTTCTCCAGTTCCACGAAGATCAAATGCTATTATTTTGAATTTTTTACATAAATCTATTATTTGAGGTTTCCATATTTCTTTTTTCGCGCCGTACCCGTGGATTAAGATGACAGGAAATCCACTTCCATAAATTCGATAAGATAATTTTACACCATTTACAATCGCAAAACTCATGATTTCATTTTATACTTTTTTGATCGCTAATGTAATATTGTTAATAATTTTTTAAATTTTAGACTATACATATTTTCGTTTAACTACTTATAAAAGATTAAATAAGAAAGCTCAGATATATTTACCAGAGTTTACATGTAATAGTTAAATATTAAAATTATTTTTTTACAGTAATAAATATCAACCAAAATAAATTACAATCATTGTTTGAATATTATGGCAGATTATTCACGAATTTTGCAAAATCTTGAATTTATCAACATTAGTACTGATAAGTTCAGTATATTTGAGTGGAAGCCACCAAGTTCATTTAGAAGTTATATTTTGGATTTGTATGTCGTTAAAAAAAACCCCATAAGTAATATCTTTTTTCATATTTTTAAAGGGGAAATGAAAATTGTCCATATCCGTTTGAAAAACTTGATTTATACTGCAGGCTCAAATAACGACGTCCAATTTCAATTGTTAGAAGCTTTAATTGAGCGGGTTTCTGTAGTTTTTAACGAAACTTATGATATTGAGTCTTACATAAAATACGATAACTTTTCTGCTACGACATTCAGCCCATTTAAAGAAGAAATTGATAATATTATTAATAATTTTAACTCGCTAAATTCTGTTAGGGATCTTAAGGTTCCGTGTATGGTTTGTAATACCGTGCTTCCAGTAATCGTTAAAAGAAGTTTTGTTGAAAATGCTGAGTCTTATCCTGTGCCACTCGTTTATAATCACAAAGGACATGCAATTTTGTGCTTCATAGATAAGAATTTTGATGTACGGGGAGTGGAACTCGTTAACATTACCGGATGACATATACAACACTTTAAAGATATGGAAGATTAATGGATCAAACAAGCCTTTAATAAATTTACTTATTTGGATGAAGAAAATGATGAAGAAAATAAAAAACAATTTTTCTTAATAATAAACATGGCAGAAGAAAAGAAACAAGAATCTGATCTCTTTTTTGAAGGGGTTTTGAAGAAGACAAAAATGGGTGTCACCTTTCCAAAAGAATTAAGAGAAGCGTTATTTGACGAAAATGAAGAAGTTTTCTTTAAAATTACTGTACCTAACGAAAAAAACAAAATTATTTTAGAATTTTTATCTGAAACAGAAGCTAAGAATCTATCTGAAAAAATTCAAAGCTCTAAACCAAAAATACTAAAAAAAACTCCTGCAAAATTGAAGGAAACAGCAAGTACTGAAAAAATCGCCCCAAATTTTAGCGAATATTTTATATATGATTTTAAAAATAGAGAAAAGGTTCAACCAATTTTAGAATCAGCGTTTTATAAATTCGCTGAAACACCGGTAAACTTAGACGATGCAATGGGTAGGATCAAATATGCTCTGGTTTCGTTTTTAACGGCAACCAAAACAGAAAACGCTAAGTTATACTTTTCTATAATAAAACTCCTCATTGATGTTATAGAAAGATTTAATCAACCCAACCTTATTGATTGGATCTTTGAAAAAATAGTTCCCAATGTGAAAAGTAAATTCCTATACGAACAAGCGCTTCTCGAATTATTAGAAATAAGTTTAAAAATTAAACGTTATGAAAAAGCGGAATTATTCATATTCTATGTTTTAAGGAACATAGATGATTATCCCCGTTCTGAACTTTATAATATTTTCAATTCTTTTAACCAACTAGTTAAAAAAGTACGCCACATTGAAAGAACTGACAAGATTGATCTTTTATTGAAAGAAAAATTGATGGAATACGGAGAAGGTATTACGGACAACGATTACAAAATCCAAATTGTCGAATTTTTGGAAGATTTGAATTATATTGAGCTTGCATACGGACTTGCTAAAGCAATACAAAAAGGTTTGCCCCCTGACAGCATAAAAGTAGATGAGATTAGGAAAATAGTGAAGCGGTTATATACTGCTCCGATAACAGAAGATAAAATCAATTAAACGTTTACATATTGAGTTAATTTTAAATACTCAGTCTTTCTCATTTTTATTATCGTCATCCTTGCTTTTCTCGTCAAGTTCTTGAAATTCTATTATCGATCTTCTTATTTCGGTTTCTATCATTTTTTGCTCCTTTTCTTTAATTATTTTTTGTTTTAATTCAATTTCTGCATGAGATAATTCGCTTTCTTTTTCTATTAGCTCTTCCTTTATTTTTAACGCTTTTTCTTTTTCTTCTATTGCCATCTCCTCAATTTCGCGTTCTTTAAACTCTAATTCTAACTTTTTCTTTTTGATTTCCAAATCTTTCTTCTTAAGTTCGATCTCCTTATCGATAATCTCTGATTCTTCTTTTTTTAATTGTTTCTTAACCTTTTTAGGAATAAGATCTGCATCTGTTGGAGCAGATGTTTCTTGTTCAAGAATTTCTTGCTCAAGTATTTCTTCTTTTAATTTGAGTGTTTTTTCCTTTTCTAATATTATTTTCTCTTCTAATTCCTTTTCTTTTTCTATTAATTCTATTTTTTTTTTCTTGATTTCAAGTTCTTTTTTCTTTAATTCAAGTTCTTTATCGATTATCTCCGTCTCCTCTTTTTCTATTAAATCAACTTCTGAAGGAGTTTCCTCTACTATTTCGTCAATTTTTTCAACAGTTACAATTGATTTTAAAACTGCATCTACAGCGTTTTTTAATTCTTCATTTTCGGGATGTTCCTTAGCATAGTTCGTAACTGCTCTGGTGACCCATAATGGGTGTTTTTTTCCTATCGATATTAAAGCTTGAGTTGCTTTTTCAACTACGAATTCTTTTTCATCAGCTAAGGTATAAGCAATCTTCTTAATAAGCGATTCATCATCAATTTCTACCTCTCCCCCGGCCATAAAGATGATCAGCTGAAGCATAGCTTCTCTTACGTTTGGATCGTCTGAATCTAATAAATCCTCGCTGTGAGGGAGAAATAAATCGCACTCGTTTTCACATAAGGTTTTTAATAATAACAAGAAAGAATAACGAAGAACGGAATCTCGTTTAGAAAGGTTTTCCAATAATGATGGAATGTCAATAACTAATTGCTCTATTAGGAACCTTAAAACGATTCTTCCACCGTGAAGTAATAATAGCAATTCAAAAATATCTTCTAACCTTTTAAGATAATCATCTTGAGTAGAATCTCCACGGTATAGTGCGATAATATTTACAGCATCGTCGATTCTTTCATCTTTTACGAAATCCTTAATTTTAGTAATCTCTGGATTCTCTTGGTCTTTATCAGTCATTTTAACCAACTTATTAATTATTTAATTATTTAATTTTTTATTATTTAACATTTACACATGTAAGATATAGAAATCATTGTACAAGCGATACATGATGTTGAAGACTAACCTTAAATCTCGATAACGTAGTAACGCGCTTGAATATTTATTCATCCGTACTTCTGGTTCTACACCAATATTTAGTCTTATTGCTAAATTTCCTTTTTTATCCGTATAAATACTTATTTCCTTACAAAATTGACTTAACGCATCTAAGTCGCTTGGAAATACGTTCCAAATGTAATTATCTCGTTTAGATTCCTCATCTGTGGGGGAGACTTTGCTTATTGTTAATAAAGTATCCTTAGGAATAATAATTGTAATTTCCACACAGTTCGAAGGAATTAATTTCAACTTTACCTCTGGAAAATATATCCTTGCAAACAGTTTACATAATCCATATAAGAGTTCTAAATCAGTTATTTTTTCTCTGTTAGCGTTACAGAGAGCGTAATTTTTATCGATAAAACAAACATGGATTTTATCGTCGTACTTAAATATCTCAAACCTCTTTTTATCAGATAAGAGATATTGGAAATCTTCATCTCTGTTATTTATTCTATCGTCAAAAATTTTATTAGCTCCTTTAAAATCTTTCTTTGAGAAAAACTTGTTTAGTTTTCTGTAATCACCATGGAAAAAAACATCAAAAAAATCTACTAAATATATATATGCATCGTTAGGTTTGTAAATGACCGTTTTATTTCTAAAATCACGAAAAATGATGTTTTTATGAACACTATAACAAAAACTTGGCTGATCTTCAATTGTAAGTCCATTTAATAACCGAAGCTTTAATAATATTCTACGGGTACAGAGAGGGGTTAATGTGCATTGTATTCTATCAATCTCACACTCTTTAAAACATAAATTATCGATTCTTTTTCTCAAAAGTTCGAGTAACTCTGATTTATATTTAGAATCGATTTCTTCCTCTAAGAATTTCTCAATATGTTCTGGCTGGAGCGGCATTTTTCAGAGCTTTTTCAACTAAATTTATCGAAACTTACAATTTACATAATATTAAACACAGATTCTAAACTTTTCTATTGTGTTTCAAATAGTCTTAAAGAAAATTGTAAACTATATTAATATGAATTTAAATATATATAATTAAAGCTAATAAAAAGATTCCATGAAAAAATAAGAATCTAAAGAAAATGCTTCGCCAAATCCATATATTTCATAAGAGTGATTGTATTTATAACCATACTTATGCACTTGCACTTGGAGACGATGAATTGAACAATGTTATTAAGATTATTCAATCCTATATAGAAATACCGATGGTAGGCAAAACTTTCCATAGGCCTGTATCAGAGTACTTTCAAATCTTTCATAGATCAGAGGAGAATGTTTTGTTTTTATTTATTACCGATTTAGTTGACAGACTTGATTATATTGGGCCAATAATCGATAACACAATTAAAAAGTTCAATGAATTATTTCTAAATCCGAGCGATTTTAATACCTCAACTAACCTTAAACGAGAGTTTGTAGATTTTTTAAGAGAAAAGCAATATGATTTGCACTCTAAGATCGCTATAATTGGACCACATAATTCCGGAAAAACTATGCTATTTAACATGTTTAAGGGGAATGGAGCGCGACCGATCATGAATTTCGCCAAAGCCTCTATTTATTCTGTAGATAACTTAAAATTTGATTTATGGGATTTTGAATTAAAGGATAACGCTTCTCTTTTGTGGTCGAAATTTATCCAAGGTTCCGATTTGGTAATTTTGCTTTTCGATTTATCGAATTATCATTTACGGGTTATTAATCATTTCTTAGATTTACAAAAACAAGAAAGTAGGTTTTCAAAACTTTTAATTATTGGTAATAAGCGTGATTTGGTTAGAAAAGAAGATATTAGAATAATTAAAAACGAGTTAAATATAGCAGATTTTGAAGAAATATCTTTGAATGAAGCGGGCGCGAAAGAAAGGATTAGTACCTTAATTTCTCAAGTACTAAATCTTAAAAAATTACTCCCTCATAATTTCACAGAATTGTTTAACGAAGCTAAGAAAGTAGAAAGCGAAGGAAATTCTATACTCGCTATCGCAAAATATAAGGAATTAATAAAAATATCTAACGAGTATCAAGACTTTACTTATGTGACTACTCTCAAGAACAAATTAGGGAGTTTACAGGAAAAAGTCGACGAACAAGCTAAAATTAGAAAAGGAATTGAAGCAAAAAAGAAATTTGAAATACCGGGGAGAAGACAATTTACTCGAAGAATTCAAGTACAGCCCTTACCCACAAGTAAAACATCTGTACAAGCACCCCCTATTGAAATACCAAAAACCTCTGCAAAAATCAAACAAAAAACAGAAGATTTAATGTTATTTACAGAAACTGATTCTTCGGATGGGGAAGAAATAGATAAAGAAGATATTACACTTGATATAAATAAAGTCATTCCTGAAGAAAAACGTCCAACATTAGAAGTTATTGAGAAGAAAGACGAAGAATTTCCTGGTATCCTCCAGCAAATGATAGAAAAGCGAGGTAGTTCGTTATCCTTAATCTTATGTGAGCAATTATTAGCTGAACTCCAAGCAACTATAGCAAGGCCTCTCACTATTGAAGACTTAGATTTAGCAGCAGATGTATTTGTTAAGCACGATCTCTCATAAAAATTCTATTCCTTTTTTGAATATTATATAGATTAGTTTTTCTTAGATAAAATAAAAGCAAAATTTTTTTATCTGCCTAAATTAAAGTCGCATATATATATTATAAGAGAATAAAAATCAAGAGTATAGAAATATGAACGCTATAGAAGAACTTAAAAAAGAATTTAGTGAAATAACTCGTCTCAATCATATTCGTTCTTTGTTAGGGTGGGATGAGCAAGTTAATTTACCTAAAGGGTCCTTTGGAGGGAGAGCTGAACAGAACGCGCTCATGAGTAAAATTGTTCACAAACGATTAATATCCGACAGAATAGGTAATATGATAAAAGAAGCTGAAAAGCTGACGGATTTAAATTTAATTGATGCTGCCACTTTACGCGAAGCAAAAAGGGATTACGAACAAGAGGTTAAATTACCAACCGAGTTAGTCGAAGAAGTTTCAAAGACCGCTTCCCTTGGTTACGTAAAATGGGTAGAGGCAAGGAAGAAAAATGATTTTTCTATTTTTCAACCCCTTCTAGAGAAAATGATCGGGCTCCAAATTCAAGTTGCAGAGAAATTAGATACACATCCTGATCCTTACTCAACACTCATCGATCTCTACGAACCTGGAGCAACATATGATTGGATTGCTAATATTTTCAATAAATCAAAGCAAATCCTTAATCGCATTATTAAAAAATTGGATAACTCAAGCGATAAACCTGATTTTTCAATACTTACACAAAAATGGGATGAGGATAAGCAATGGGATTTTAGTATTGAAGTCGTAAAGGGTTTGAATTACGATTTTAATAAAGGACGTCAAGATAGATCTGTCCATCCATTTACAACATCATTATCATCCTCGGATACGAGATTTACAACTCGAATTGACGAAAAATTCTTCTCAACATGTATTTTTGGTTCGATTCACGAATGTGGACATGCTTTATATGATATGGGATTAATGGAGCAGATTCACGATACAGTTTTAGCAAGTGGATTTTCGATGGGAATCCACGAAAGTCAAAGTCGGATGTGGGAAAATATGGTTGGTCGGAGTATGGAATTTTGGAAATATTGGTATCCCAAACTTGAAAAGAAATTTCCAAATAATTTACAGGGTAAAAGTGTAGAGGACTTTTATCGTAGTATTAACACAGTGCAACCCTCATTAATTCGTGTAGAGGCTGATGAAGTTACTTATGGTATGCATATAATTCTTAGATTTGAACTTGAAAGAGAAATTATTGAAGGAAAAGTTCAAGTTAGCGAGCTACCAGATTTGTGGAACGAAAAAATGGAAGAATTACTGGGAATAACGCCTCCTACTAATTCTGATGGCGTTTTACAAGATGTTCACTGGTCTGGAGGAGGTTTTGGGTATTTTCCAACGTATTTTCTAGGAAACCTATATGGCGCCCAATTTTATAACACTGCGATTAAGCAACATCCTACGTTGCCTGAAGAATATGAAAAAGGTAATTTTTCTAACTTATTGGCATTTTTAAGAGAAAATATCCACCAATACGGTAGAATCTATCGAGCTAAAGACTTAATTAAAAGAGTAACTGGAGAGGACTTAAATCCAGACTATTTTATAGAATACCTGGAAAAGAAGTATTATCCTATTTATGGAATCTAATTTTTTTTTCTTTATTTTTTTATATTGGTTAAATAGAGAGTCTTTAATACATCAAATCCAAATTTTATTTAGTAAATTTTAAATAAGTGTTTATTCTATTTCTTATACATAAATTAAATTATTTGGAAGTTGAAATCTTGGCTGTATTTCAGTATGATATAATTCGGATTCTTCAGGTTTATCTTGTACAAGGTTTAGTTTTTTTATTTTTTGTATCTCTTTCTATTATAATTCTTAAGCGAGATAAAAAGCGGTTAAATAAAGTTTTTTCAGGATTCTACATATTGGTTTCACTCGGTTTATTTTTTAATTTTATTTATACTCCAATGAGAAGCGATGACTTAGTAATAATAATAGAAATTCTTAATTTTATAACAAATTATTGCCTTCTCTTAGGACCGATTTTTCTTGTAATCTTTCAACTGATCTTACTAAAATCAGAAAAAATCATCACAGGAAAAAAGCAAACTATAATTTTTGTTTCTTATTCTATTGTTTTATTATCTATGATTGGTTTTATGTTTGGTGAGGAAACTGGAGTAGATATATCGGGTCCTAATTGGGTTCCTATATACCATTTACCTATTTATATTTACTTAATGGTAGTTCATTCCATTAGCTCAACTATCCCTACAATATTTTTATCAACAATGATATACAGGAAATTAGAGGATACTGCGCTAAGGAATAAATGGAGATTTTTTATGGTAGGAATTCACAGTCTTAATATTTTCATGTACGGCACTTACTCATCATATATCTTAGAAGTTGTACTTCCTGGTTTTAGGTTTGGGTGGTCTATAGTAGGATTAATTCTGGTGGTTACTGGAGGGTATATGCTATTTTACGGAGTAGGACGCCAGTTAAGGAAAGAAGAAACAAAATTTACTATTGGAAATCTGGAAGAAATTAAAAGAATAATGCAAACATCAACAAAAGTAAATTTAAATAGAATGCAAGATGTCCTTGGAATGGAACGGAAAAACTTTAATAAAGAGATCTTTAAATGGGCAGAGATTTTTAACTTTATTATTGATGGGGATTATCTCATTGTCAATAAAGAAACGGTGTCAAATTTTATTAACTATTTAGACGCAAAATTACGGAGGTAACGCATGAATCACCTTCATTTCAGTAACTAAAAACGCTTTATAAAACAAATTGTAATAGCTTCGCTAATTTTTTTTTCCGTTGATTCATTAATTTTAAATTATTATATGCCTTATATTTAGAAAAAATAAGAACCATCAAATCTAATATAATAAAGCAAGATGTTATTAGGAGTCAAAAAGTACTCAGAAAAACTACTTCTTCCCTTAGGCAAGAAGATAAAAAATGTCCCCGCAAACGTTATTACAGCTTTAGGATTTTTTTTTGCTTTACTAGCATTTTTTAGCTTTATATTCCAAACTTTACCTTTTATCATAATTTGTTTAGCTTTAGTAGAGTTTTTCGACCAACTAGATGGAGTTGTAGCTCGTCTTCAAGGACCAACAACGCTGGGGTCGTTTTTAGATTCTACACTAGACCGAATTGGAGATTATCTCATTTTTTTTGGGATTATCCTCGGGGGATATATATATAATGATATATATATAGGCTTGATAACACTTGCTGGCGCATTTCTTACTTCATACACTAGAGCTAAAATCGAAAGTTTGGGAATTCAAAACTTGTACGGCGTTGGATTACTAGAAAGGACAGATAGAGTCCCTATTATTTTAATCGGCTCGATATTACTTATATGGTTTCCTACAGCTATATGGTGGACAATGGTATTCTTAGCAATTGGGACTAATATTACAGTAATCCAAAGAATTATATTTGCTTTTAAGAATTTCTCAGTAAAAAAGGAAGATAATTCCCATGGTGAAGAAGCTATTTAAAAATGCTTTGGTATAGATTCTGATTATGGATAAAGCATATTTATATATAGACCTTATAGTATACTTTAATAAATTGTTAATATTTTTTTAATTACTACTCATGATGGTCTCTGAAATCAATATTAAACTCACAATATTGGGACAGTGGGGTGTCGGAAAAACATCAATTGTGAATTCTTTTATAGGAAAAGATTTCCCTGCAATGTACATACCAACTATTGGCAGTAATATTGCCAGAAAGGAGTATAAATTAACATCTAATCATGTTAGAATAAATATTTGGGATATCGGGGGGCAAAGAAGTTTTAATCCGTTGAATCCCGTATTTTTTAGCAATTTAGATTCTGCGTTATTAGTTTTTGATTTAAATAACCCTAAAGAAACGTTGCAAGAAATTTTAAAGACTTACATAAAAAATTTAGCTCAGTATTCCCCAGAATGTATTACCTATTTAATAGGAAACAAATCAGATTTAATCAAGCCAGAAAACTCAGAAATCCTTCTAAATAATATTCGCCAGTACCAAATTGAAGGGTTTCCTATTATTTTCGTCTCCGCTAAAATCCAAGATAATATCTCGGAGGCATTTTCTTTGGTAGTTTTTAATTTTTTAAAAAAAATAGAAAATGAGAGTAGAGAAAAGCAATTCATAGGTATTTCCAAGAGATTTTTACAATTTATTGACAAATCTGAGGAAGATTTAGAACATTTAATTATAAACTTAGAAGAAATTGATCCGAATAACCTCCATAATAAAATAACTCCAACCATAATTAAAAAAAATGTTAAAGCTGTTGAAAGCGAAGTAATTCCTCTCAGAGAAATCAATGATCTCACAAAAACTCAAGAGTTCGATGTTGACAAGAGCTTAATTAAAGAAAACATAATAAATGCTTTTAAAAATAATTTATCAATTATTTCTGATCTAATTTCTGATTTAAAAAAAGCTCCTATCGATTCTCTTATTAGTAATATTGATAAATGTTTGGAAGACCTGTCAAATCTAAAAAAGGACTTCGAGTTAAAATTAGATTCGATTTTAGAATTAGAGTCGAGCAAACAAAAATCGTAATCCATAAAAAAAGAACCTATAAAGGGTGGTTGCCAATTCCCAAAAAAGATAAAATTGAAGAGATAACGCTCAAAGATTTTCAAAATTTAATTGATCAAGTAAAAAATACTGAAACTGAGGTTGACTTTGTAAAAAAAGAAATTATTTTGATTAAAAGTGATATCTTATCTAGCCAAGAAAGGATCGAGCAAACTATTAGGACCCAAGAAGAAATTATTATGGACATGATTAATAGGTTTAACGATGAACTTTTAAAACATAAATCTACGATTAAAGAAGATATGGAAAAGCTTAAAACACAACAAGACATCTTAAGAATCTCTTATACGATTAACGAGAAGAAGCTAATGGATAAAGTTGATTCAGCTATTAATAAATCTATTGCTAAACATCTTGATGGAAAAGAAAGTGAGATACTTATGAAAATATGGATTAGCGAGTTTAAGGAGATTATTGAGAATTTTGAGAAATTAAAGAAATTGAAACCTAAAGAATTTTCAGTACGTTTAAACGAAATATCTGATACTATAGAGGTTTATAAGCAAAAAATACTTGGGGCGTAGGGATTTTTAGAAGCTTTTATTTGGACATTTTTTAAAAGTCACTCCTTCTAAAAAAAATTGGGCTACTAATGATATATATTATGATATTTATTTTGGATCTGTATAGTAAAGATTTTTGCATTTGGCTAATGATTTAAAATTCTTATTTATCTGAAAAAATACAAAAAGAAATTGTAGAATTATAATGTCAGCATCAGATTTTCATTTTAGTTTAAAGGGTAATGTAGACTCAATTCATACCACTCGTAATAAGCGTAAAGATTTTTATATCGTGGTTCAAAATCTCACAGATAACTATATCCCTCAAGTTAAGGTAAAATTATCAGGTCCTCCAGAAGTTAAATTGCTGGTTAAAGTAGAAAATTACGGAGGATTACCAAAAAGAAATAGCAAAGAACGCATATTTAAAGTTTTGTCAAAAGAAAATGGTATTTTTACTCTAACAGCAGCACTTACTACTAAGAGTGGACATAATATCGAATTACCAATTACATTTCAAGTTGGAATTGTTCAAGAGGGCACTAAACCTATATCTTTAATACCTAATCATGAAGCTGAAAAAACAGTCATTAAAGTAAATTGTCCCTTCTGCGGTGAAAAAATTGACGAAGATGCTAAATTTTGCCCACATTGTGGATCTAAATTAACTGAAGTCAAAGAAGAAACCGTAGAAAATCAAGATGATAAAATTACTAAACATTGTAAAAATTGTGGAAGAGAACTATCTAAAGAAGCAAAGTTCTGTGCAAAGTGTGGTCAAAAAGTAGAATAATGTAATTAAGGATTAATCAGTTGATGATCATAACAGAGCCTCTGAGTTTTTCATCGGTTAGGGTGAATAAACCTTTTGCCTTCATAGTGCCTATATTGTTCAAGTTATAAGTTTGTTTAAGATTGTTCCAATGTTAACATTTCTGAATGAAGTTATAAACTATAATTTAATTTGCTTTTTCGTTTAGAAGGGATTGGGTTTCATACTTTATTACCATTCCCTCTACTCCCATAAAAAGTCTTCCCAATCATCCTATCCAACATCATTTATCAAAATAAAACATAATTAGAATAGAATCTAAATTGTAATAATAGATTTAAATATGGTACTCCGATTTTTGACTTATTGAGATCACTATTTAACATAAAAAGCTTTGTTGATAAAATAGTAGTTCATATTGTTACCACACCGGTTTAATAGAGCGATCTGAAGATCTATTTCATAATGATATTTAATCATAAAATTGAATAAAGAAATTAGGAGATAATTATAATGAAATTGAATAAATACAATCTTATTGGGATAGCACTTTTAGGTATTTTAATTCTAACTAGTTCTTCGAGTTTAGTTGCTGCTAGCGATGATGATGGTGATGGAATTGATGATGATTTCGAGGAATCGAATAAGCGAGATATAAGCGTTGAATTTGAACCCAATCAAATCCAAATTGAGTCGTCCATGAGAAATGGTGCTCAAAAAGACGAGATTCAACTAAAGATAACGTATGAAAGCGAAGGGTTAAGTATTGAAATCAGCTACGAGTCGGAGTTGTCTTCTGAAAATTCCACGGAGTTCGAAATAGAATTTGAAGTAACCTTTCGAAAACTAATTGAATTCGTTGATGTGGATGATGATGAGATTTATAGTCCGTTAGTTGATGATACAGTACAAGAGGTTCTTTTGGATAGCTTTCAGCCTGTTATTTACAATCCTTTAAATCTATCTGGAGATACAATGCTTCATTATTTCATAGTAAACACTACCGATGGCGTATTTGCAGCTCATATTTACTTAGTAGAGGAATTTGATATCGTTAATGGAACTTTTATAAAACCGACGCAAACAAAAATTGATATTGAGATCACTGGCTTTAATTATATCAATAGTTCTTCCCAGCTTGCTTTATATACGAAATTAGAATCTGAAGTTGAATATGACGATGATGAACACACTGAAAACGAGGAAGATGGATACGCGTCTGATGAAAAAGGGGTAATTGCATCAAATAACGATTATGCCGGTTTTTTCACTTGGACCGAAAATGCTACCATAGATGGGGTCTCTAAGAAAGTTTTAGGAAGTCCTATTCAGGTAGACGACGACGATGAAAACGAACAGAAAATATATTTGAATTATCCTCGCGGTAATCACATTTATCACGATCCTGTAATGGGTGTTATGGTTTTACCTACAACATCTTTAGACATACCTATTATAGTCATTGTATCTATTATATCAAGTGTAGGAATTGGTGGCGTCCTATTAGTTATATTACTCAGACGACGAAGAAACATCGCATAAATACCTAATACATATAATTTTTTTTTTTATTTTATCTAAGCTAAAAGTTTTTAATCAAGTCTAGAAAATTAATCTTAAAGTTGCCGGTTTATGAAATCTACAAAAAAAAAAAAGTAAAACATCAGAAGGGAACAAAATTTGGCCAAGAGAAGTAATATTATAATCGGAATTCTAATTGGAATTGCATTATTAAGTCTCAATAATAATTTTGTTATAGCTTCTGATGACGATGACGATGGCATCGATGATGACTTTGAAGAATTGAATAAAAGAAATATAAGCCTTGAAATAGAGGAAAATCAAATTCAGATCGAGTCGTCTTTAAGAAGTGGAGATCAAATAGACGAAATTCAGCTGAAAATAACAAACGATAGTGAAGGATTAGGAATAGAAGTCAGTTATGAATCTGAATTAACTACTGAAAATACAACGGAATTTGAATTAGAATTTGGAATAATCTTTCGAAAACTCGTCGAATTTGTTGATATGGATAATAATTCTATATATGATCCATTAGTTGATGATACAGTTCAAGAGATTCCTTTAGATAGCTTTCAACCAGTAGTTTACACCTCTATAAATATATCTGTTGACACAACGCTTCATTATTTTATTATTAATTCTACAAATGGATTTTTCACAGCTCATATCTATTTTTCCGAAGAGTTTCACAGAGTCAATGATACTTTAATAACTCCTGTTCAAACTAAAATAGACATAGAAATCTCGAATTTCCCTTATAGTAATGGTAGCTCTCAAATCGCAGTGTATACTTCTTTGGAATCAGAATTTGATTATGAAGAAGAAGAAGTTACGGAAGACGAAATAAGGGAATATGCTACCAATGAGAAAGGTATTATTTCTGAAATGAATAATTTCACAGGTATTTTTACGTGGAAAAACAACGCCACAATTGATGGGATATCTAGAGTAGTATTAATGAGTGATTTAGACATTGACGATTACGACGGAGATGAGCAAAAGATTTATTTTACCTATCCTCGAGGAACGCACATTTATCACGATCCTAAAGTCGGTATTTCTGGTATATACAAGATTAATATTATTATCGATAATCCTTTTTATCTAATCATTCTAATAGCTATCATAAGCTCGTTGAGCATAAGCATTGGTTATTCGATATATCACTACAGAGAGCGTATTTTTGCTAACCATTATTCTGAATTAGAAATAACGAAGGATTTTGGTCGAAATCTCAATAAAGTAAAATATAACTCGGAAAGATTAGATGCCTTACTCGATAATAAAAGACTATTACACCAATTAAAAGATTTATCATCCGATAAAATGTCAAGTATTGAGGATATAAAAGCAACAGCGCTTTCAGAAGACTTTTTTAAAGTTATCAATGCGTTTGATTGGGAAGAGGACGACTTAGTTGACTTTATCCGAGAAATGATCTCCTTAACTCCAAGCGAAAGCAAGGTTGTTTTCGAAGAAATGATAAGTAAATCTGAGCAACGAAAGAAAAATAGGCTTGACGATACTAAGAGGCTTTATACATAATATGGCAATGGAACTAGTCGAGGAAGAGAAATTAGTCCTAAACATTGTCCACGAGTACTTAGACAAAAACCGTCAATTCACTTTTGAGGAAATTCTTCCATTCATCAATTCAAGAATCAGATTAAGTTCAATAAATATTAACAACGAAGGAGTGAGAAACATACTTAAATCATTAACGAACAAAAAATTGATCGTAGAAGGGTCAAAGCTGACAAAGAGCGAAATATTGAATAACAAGAAGCGTAAAGAAATCTACCAATTTATTAACGAAAATCCAGGAACTTATTTTAATCGAATTGTCCACGAGTTAAATTATAGCAACCACATCGTTGTTTGGCATCTAAGTATGCTGCTGAAGTTCGATTTTATAACAAAAGAAATTTTAGAGAACCACGATATATATTTCAATGCAGACACAGAATTTGAAGATATAAGGCCTATGTATTTCATCACAAAAGAAAAAAGTCAGAAGATTATTAACTTCATGAAAAAAGACAATTTAGGGATTACAAAAACTAATTTGTCACACGAACTAAATATGCACATGAACACTATTACAAAATATCTTACTCTCCTTGAAAAATACGATGTAATTGTTAAGAAGAAGATTGATAACAAAAATTTATATTTTTTAAGCGAGATGCCAGCTCAATAGATTTCATAATCTTTGATTAATAATTACTTTGTATTAGTTATAAAACAATTTAAATTCAATTAAGTAATCTTAATACTCATACGAAATTCATATAGAGGATAGTATAAAATTTGACAGTCAAAACTCTTATAATTGGACACGGAGCTAGGGAACACGTAATAGGGGAGACTTTAGTAAGGGATGGAGCCACTTTATACGCTTTTATGAATTCTAAAAACGCAGGATTAGAAGATTTAAGCCAGGGAAGGATAAAAATTCACTCTGAAACAGATTTTAAAGAAATAATAGACTTTTCTAAAGAAAATGATATAGATTTTGCTATTATCGGCCCAGAAGCACCACTTGTAATTGGAATCGTTGATGCATTAGAAAAGAATGGAATACCTTGCGTAGGTCCCGGAATTGAAGCTGCTCAACTAGAAGGGTCAAAAATTTTTACTAGAACTCTCCTGGAAAAATATAAGATCACATCGAATATAAGAAGTATGAGCTTCAATTCTATGGAAAATGTAGAGAGTTACATGAAGGATTTAGGGGAAGAAAATATTGTGGTTAAGCCAGATGGGCTGACGGGGGGAAAAGGTATAAAAGTCTATGGAGATCATCTTTTTAATAAACAAGATATTTTAGATTACTGTCAAACTTTAGTCGATCAAAAGGCTTCCTTTCTCCTCGAGGAAAAAGTCGATGGAGAAGAATTTACTCTTCAAACATTCGTTGACGGAAAAAATGTAGTTGCAACTCCACTTGTTCGAGATCATAAGAGAGCTTATGAAGATGATACAGGACCCAACACTGGAGGTATGGGGAGCTATTCAATGGAAGACCAACTGATGCCTTTTATATCACAAGATGATGTAGATGAAACAATAGAAGATATGAAGAAAGTTGTAGCGGCGACTAAGGCAGAAACAGGAGTAGAATATAAAGGATTTCTATATGGGGGTTATATTAAAACTGCTAAAGGCATTAAATTAATAGAATTCAACGCAAGGCTCGGAGATCCTGAAGCAATGAATATATTACCCCTTCTAAAAACTAATTTTATCGATATCTGTATGGGAATTATTAACGGTAATTTAAAAACCGATATCCAATTTGAAAAAAAAGCTACTGTTTGCAAATATTTAGCACCCAAAGGGTACCCAACATCACCGCAACAGAATGAACTAGTAATAATAAATAAGGAGAAACTGAAACAAATTGGTGCAAAGTATTACTACGCATCTGTTTACAGAGAAGGTGGAAATGTTTACACTACATCATCGAGAGCCATGGGGATTATTGGGATTGCAAACGATTTAGAAAGCGCTGAAAGGGTTGCTGAACAAGGAGTTAGATGCATCAGTGGCAAACTATTTTATAGAAAAGATATTGGAACGCGAAAATTGCTACAAAAAAGAATTGATCACATGAACTCCCTCTTACAATAGCGATTGACTCAAATTTTAAAATATTTATCAAATATTTGTAGAATTATATTTTATAAAGATCAAATTATAATAATTTCGAATTTAATTCTACATGGATTATGAATTGGCAAGCTAAAAACATAAATTACAATGAATTAATAAGGCAAGTATTTCACGATAAAAACTCAGATAAACGGGCTGAAGCGGTAAGACAACTTGGTTTTCTCCAAGATGGACGGGCTGTTAACTTATTATGTCGTGCGTTAAAAATTGAGGACGATCCCATAGTAGTAAATAGAATAATAGAAGCATTAGGAAGAATAGAAGATGGAAGAGCTACTCTAGGGATTATCAAAAAATTAGAAGAAGAAATTAAAAAACCACAAATTGAATTAGATAAACTAAGAGTTATATTCATTATCGAAAGTTTAACTAGAATAAAAGACAAAAGAGCGTTAGAATCAATAAGTTATTTTCTAAATTCCTCCGACGACAAATTAATTAAACTCGCTGAAAACGCGTTTGATAAAATTAAACCAAATTGGCGTCAGATTATCGAGAAGGAAAGAAAAGAAAGCTCACTTCAAGATATTTTTAAGGTTTCGTTGTAGTTTTTTCATTCTAACCCGCTTTTCTTTTTCCTAAAAATCTAATAACTAATTAATAAGTTACTAAATAAAATTATAAACTGCCAAAAATCTTACATATGAATCTATATACAAATAATAGGCATTAGAATTTGACAGTCAAAAATGTTTGCTGCTGGGACCTAGAAGGTCCTATTAGTGTTCTTGATTTTGCTGCAGAATTAAGCAAATTATTAAGTAACAAAGCTAAACTTGGTTTACAAAAATATAATATGGGAGAATTTTACAAAATGTTATCAGAGTACGACGATTATCTGATTGAGGTTCCTGGAGTAAAAGAAGAATTAAACATACCTAATTACCAACCTGGAGATACGTTGAGGTTAGTAGCACCATTATACATAGCTTCATATTCTGACAAAGAACTAAATATATTAGCAAAGCGCAATCTGGGATTGTTACCTGGGTGTACAGATCTTATGAAAACGCTCCATAAAAATTGGGACATATACATTATATCTACAAGCTATACTCATTTTGCACATAATGTAGCAAAAACATTAAAGATTCCAACGGATCATGTTTTTTGTACAGAGTTAAATATAAAAAATACTAACGAAACTTTTCATAAGATTAAGAATGAAGTTGATATATTAGTAAAGGGCATTTTCCAGAAATTT
>Ga0114930_10001589_pt1 | contig 21396 bp, 16 predicted proteins | sample AnhtaG_FD_87300 | JGI IMG/M metagenome (GOLD analysis project Ga0114930, IMG submission 87300) | Deep subsurface microbial communities from Anholt, Denmark to uncover new lineages of life (NeLLi) - Anholt_01485 metaG | ecosystem: Environmental > Aquatic > Marine > Oceanic > Sediment | place... | reverse complement strand
TTTAATGTTTATAGATCTTTTGTTACGATAAGTAACACTTTATTTTTCTTAAATTTTTTTTAGATATAAATAGTTTTTTTTTTAATTATAAAACAAGAGAAAAGAGATATTATGAAAAATAAGCAGATTGGTTCGGGTTATTTTGGAGAGTGGATTACAGATGAGTTTGGTTTACCTGCTTATAAATACACATGTGATCAAGTAAATGATCCAAAAGCAATCTCCCCAGTAAATGAAGAATTACGGATGAAATCGGAACATTTGCATGAAATTGGAAATCATAGACTGGTAGGTGTAGCTTCTAATTATGGATACATCCAAGTGAGACAAGATGAGGGAGGACCTAAGTTCCTTAATGATTATAACCCCAAATCTAATCAATTTGCAGGAGGTTTTGGTTATTTATCTGATGGGAAAAATATAATTTCCACATATTATTCTGGAAAAAATAAAAATGAATCGTTTGAACGCGTTTTTGGAATTGGATATTATAAAAAAAAGGTGCAAGCTCATAATTTAATCATTAGTCAAAATATTTTTGCTCCTTATGGAGATGATCCTTTATTAATATCTCAAGTATCTATTAAAAATGAACGGGATGAACCAACAAATCTTCGCTGGATTGAATATTGGGGGACAAATATAATTCAATTCTCATCAAAAGCATATCTAGAATCAAGATTTTTTAAATCATCTTTTTATGAAATTCGAAGGAATTTTGCAAAATTGTTTAAAAATTGTTATGAAATGATTGGAAATCGAAATGGTCTTCTGAATACTAAAGAATTTCTCGGGAAGAATTTTAATTTTAACAAAAATTGGGACAAAATAAAGACAAATTTTGCAGAAGAAAACCTCCTTAATTATCCCAATGGTATTATACCTCCAGTACCAGAAGCTTCTTTTGAAGATTGTAACCCCCCACCGACATTTTTAATCTCATTAGATGCCCCATTTGATGGTATATCAACGAATAATATAGATTTCTTCGGAGAAGGTGGCATTAAATCTCCAGATGGGTTAAAAAAATCCTTTAACATAGAACTTTCATCTTCAGAATTTGAAGATGGAATGTTTATTGAACGAAAATTTATATTAAATTCAGGGGAGAAAATAACACTCTCTTTTGCCTATGGTTATTTACCAGATGGATTTGATATTAATTTTCTTTATAATAAATATAAAAAGAATCTTCCAGATATTTTTGCGCAATCTTGTGAATCATGGGAAAAAATTAGGATAAAACTAATAATTCCCAATGAGGATTGGATTGATCGTGAACTTACTTGGCATAATTACTATTTACAAGGAAATTTAACATATGATAGTTTTTTTAAAGAACACATTATTTCACAAGGACATATTTATCAATATCTAATTGGATTTCAAGGAGCAGCACGAGATCCACTGCAACATGTTTTACCACTTATTTTTATTCAACCTGAAATTGTTAAAGAAGTCATAAGATATATTTTAAAAACCGTACAAAAAAACGGAGCAATCCCGTATGGAATTTCAGGTCATGGTATGATTGTACTAACCAGATTTAATCCCAGTGATCAACAATTATGGTTATTATGGCTTATTAGCGAGTATACACTAGCAACTAGAGATTTTGATTTCTTGGAAGAAACCATTCCAATGTATCCAATTTACGAAAAAAATATCCAATATAAAAAAGTAAAAGAAATTATCCACCTTTGCTACGAGTTTTTAACCTCAGAGATTGGGATTGGTAAACACGGATTACAACGACTATATAACGGAGATTGGAATGATAATATTGTACATGGTTATGTATCAAGTAATGAATTTGAAGCAGTTACAGAAAATGGAGAAAGTGTTCTTAATGCATCAATGGCATCTTTCGTTTTGGATTTATATTCAAAACTATTATTAATGATGGGGGAGGATGATAAAGCGAAGGTTGCACAACAAAAAGCAACTCAACAGCGAACAGCAGTTCACAACCAATGGAATGGTAATTGGTTCAAAAGAGCCTGGCTTACAGATGATATTGGTTGGGTGGGAAATGATTTATTATGGTTATCACCTCAACCATGGGCAATTTTAAGCGGGGCTGCAGATAAAATCCAAATTCCAATTTTATTAGATAATATAAATAAATCACTAAGAGTTCCTTCAAAAATAGGGGCGCTTTTACACAGCAAAGGTATTGACAGAATGGCAAGAGCTGCAGGAGTTGGTACTAACGCAGGAATCTGGCCATCAATAAACGGTACACTTATCAAAGCATTATCGTCTATTAATTCTGATCTTGCTTTGGATGAATGGAAAAAAAATACACTAGCATTCCATGCTGATGCATATCCTGAAATTTGGTATGGTATATGGAGCGGTCCAGATACTTATAATTCATATCTTTCGAGATTCCCAGGTCAGACTATTTTTCAAGAGGCTTTATTGAAAAATGAGCAAAATAAAAGTGGTGTAAATGATCCTATTATCGGTATGCCTGTTAACTGGACAGACTTTCCTGTAATGAATATGCATACTCACGCTTGGATGCTCTATAACGCTACAAATCTTGCAGGTATTAAATTTACTCCAAAAGGAATAGAATATTCTCCCTGTTTACCTTTTGAAGAATATATGTTTGATTCTCCCCTCGCTGGACTAATAAAAACGAAGGATGGATATTCTGGATGGTATGACCCAAAAAATGAAGGAGAATTCAGAATTTGCCTAAAATTAAAAGAAAAAGAACTTAAAACTATAAAAACAATTGAAGTTAATAGAAATACAATTAATTTCGAAGTTAAAGATAATATGATAGAATGGATTGGGAAAAAAATCTCTGAAAAACGAATAGAATGGATAATAAAAAAAAATAATTAAAAAAAACGGTTATTTTAATGGATGCCCCAACAAGAGTATTAACAACAATAAATCATGAAGAACCAGATCGTGTTCCTGCATTTGAAAGTGCTTTTACCAACAATACTATAAAAGCTCATTATGGAACCCCTGTTTTGGGAAATCTTATAGATTCATTGATCCCTCTTGCAGGAAATAAAAATTATATTGAAATTTTGCGCAACAGATATAAAGATTATAAGAAAAGAGCCGATTCTTTAGTAAAACAATACGAATTTCACCGAAGAATCAAACTAGATATTGCTTTATGTGGAGTTTCTTTGTTTCCACGTATGATTTTAGATGATGGGAGTGGATTTGTAGATGAATATGGTCGGATAATGAAATATGAAAGGTATAAAGGGGACGGTACTGTAATCATGGGATATTACGGAGGAATTTTTAAAAGTTTTGAGGATTATGAAAGCTGGGAACCCTTAGATCCCTATGACGAAATACGAATATCTAGTTTTTTAGCTGGTAAAGAAGCACAGAAAAAAATGAATAATGATATATTTGTAGTTCCATCAACAGCAGCAATTATGGAAGACAACTGGCAAGGTTTTGGGTTACCACTATTTTCCAGAATAATAAGAAAACATAAACAAGCAGAAAAAATATTCGGTGATAAGGGTAAATTCACATTAGAATTAGTTAAAATATTAGCTGATAACGGTGCAGAAATGATATTACTCTGGGATGACTACGGTTTTAAGAATGGCTTATTCATAAATCCTAAGAAGCATCGAACTTATGTAATTCCTTGGTTAAAGAGAATATGTGCTGCGGCTCATAAACGAGATTGTAAAGTATTACTCCATTCTGATGGGGATTTATTGGAAATTTTTGAAGATATAATTAATTCAGGAGTTGATGCTTTAAATCCTATTGAACCAACAACAGCAAATCCTGAATATGATATTTTCAAACTAAATAAAAAATATGGTGATAAAATCACATTTGTGGGTAATATAAGCCCTCAAATGTTATCTACTGGAACAATCTCAGAAATAGAAGAATATTCAAAGAAATTAATAAAGGAATTAGCACCAGAAGGAGGATACATCTTTAGTAGTGGACATAGTATCAATCCTTCAGTAACTTTAGATCGTTGGCAAACTGTAATGAATATTCGAGAAAAGTATGGAAAATATCCTATCAGTATACTAGAATGAAACCTTTTTTTAAATCCTTAATTTTCCTTAGCAAATTATTTTAAAATTTAATAGATTAATTACGCATCGTTTTATCTTATAACCGAAGAAAACAGTAAAGTTATGTCCTTAAAAGAAGCTATTGAAAAGTTTGTCCAAGAGGGGGATGAACTGATTTGTGAGAACTATACTATTTCCCTCAGTTTAGCAAATTATCACCCAGGAGTAACGATAGAGGAGATCAAAAAAGAAATCCCTTGGGAATTAAAAATTGCTGTTGATCTCTCTGAAACACTATCTCCTAGTGATGAGGAATTAGCGGTTATCAGGCGTTTTAATCCTATGATCTCCTTAGGTGATGCAGGGCTTCAAATTTCTTTGCTAAAATTGAAAGAATCCCTTCCAGCAAAAAGAAGACAATACATTGATTCCCTAAAAGAATTTTTATTTTAGTACATTCTTATTTCTTAAATCATTATTTCATGTAAAAAAAATGAATAAGGAGATTTGAATTGACAGAAAAAAAATTTGAACATGTTAAAATTGAAAAAAATGAAGAAGGAAATTATGCTATTATTTCCATAAACAGATCTGAAAAATTAAATGCTATGCAAATTCAAACCTTAAGAGAAATTGCGGAAGCTTTAGAATCGATGGAATTAGATAACAGTGTAAGGTGTATAGTCCTAAGAGGAACAAAAGATTTTACTAAAAAACCATCTTTTTCTGTGGGTGCAGATTTATCAGCTCGAGTTGATTCTAAACTTGATCTTAATAATATTAGACATCGAAATTATGCAATGAACTTAAAACATAAATACTACAACTTAATAGAGCAGTTTCCTAAACCAATAATTGCTGCGGTTGATGGATTCGCGTTAGGTGGAGGATTAGAATTAGTGTTAGTATGTGATCTAGTGATCGCATCAAAAAGATCACAATTTGGGTTTCCAGAAATTAAGAGGGGAATTTTTCCTAGTAACGGGGGAACTCAACGTATGATTCGACATTTTGGTAAGATGAAAGTTAACAGAATGATGTATTTTGGTGAGCACTTTACTGCTGAACAAATGAATGAATGGGGATTTATTTCATTTTTAGTAAATGACGATAATTTTGAAGAATTTGTTCATGAAAAAGCATCTTGGTTAGGAAATGCGGCTACTAATACCCTCTTTGTCATAAAGAAGTGTGTTCAACATGGAACTCAAGTACCATTGAATGTAGGTCTACAATTTGAGCATTGGGGTTATGCTGTGAACGCTACTTCTAAAGATGTAAAAGAAGGAATTGGAGCTTTCTTACAAAAAAGAACTCCAAAATTTATTGGAGAATAGTTAAATTTCCTTTTTATTTTATTTTTAATAAAAATATAATCACCGTAATCACTGCCTATAATCCCAACAACTATGATTCCATTCTGTTATTTTGACAAACCAACTAAAAAAGTTTTTTGGAAGAATTAGTTGGTTTTCATTAATTATTAATTTATCGTCAGCTCCAACTCGTGCATGCAGAAAGTTCAATATATTATTATAATTTTCAAGATTGCGATGATTCTTACCTTTATTTAAACAAGCAAGGATTGAATATATCAAAAATGCGGATCATAATGTTCGCCGCTCTCAATACTCTCTTTTTGTGGAAGCTGTAAAAAAATTTTTACAGGTATCTTAAACTATAATTTTTAAATGGCTCCCAATTTATTCTACAGTGGCATAGGCATTATTGATTACCACTATTTCGTTCTCTGTTTTTGTTTGGATTATGTACTTTCCGTTTACTTTCCATCCTTCTGTTGTAAGTGTTTCACCTGGATATACAACATTAGCAAATCTAGCTTTAAATTCCTTAAATCTTGTAACATCTCCTTCACAAAGGTTACTAAGAATTGCTCGTGTTGCAAAGCCAAATGTACAGAGACCATGAAGAATAGGTTTTTTATAACCACCTCTTTGGGCAAATTTCGGATCAATATGCAAAGGATTGAAATCACCATTTAAACGATAAAGTACAGCTTGATTCATAGTGGTTTTATACGAAATGCTAAAATCAGGGATTCTTCCTTCTGGAGGGTTCAATATTTCCGATTTTGGACCTCGGTCTCCACCAAACCTCCCACCTCCAATATAAAAATGTGTCATCTCCATATCAAATAAGTGTTCTCCACTTTCACTATATCCTTTAATTTCAGATATAAACACTGCTCCACTTCCTTTATCATAAATATGAGATAATTTGCCCTTTCTTGTGATCTTTCCATTTGCCGGTAAAGGTTTTACTATTCGTATTAATTGTTCTCCATGCACTATCTTAGTGTATTCGATATTTTTCCCTACTTTACCTAAATTTGCGCCTCCTTTACTGGCGATTAAAGCAAAACTTGGAATGACTTTAAGCCCTCCTGGATTTCTTTCATACACGAATGGAAGATCCTCTGCTTGTGCACCAATTCCGAGGTTATAAAGTATTACATCCTTCCAGGTATATTCATAAGTAGATTCGTAGACTTTCCCAATTACATTAAAATCATAATTAGACATTTATATACTCTCTCTTGGTTAATCCGAGCATAAATTTAAAAATCAGGCATATCTCCAGGAACTTTCAGTTTCCAGTTTGGCTTTCTCTTTTCGAGAAATGATATCACACCTTCTCGCGCGTCTGGTTGCTTTCCTGTCCACCAAAAATACTTATTATTGATTTTTTCTGCTTCAAGGATATCTGTTTCCTTTAGAAAAAGGTTAAGCATTTTCTTGGTTAATGCAACGCTAACTGGGGCGCTTAATACAATTTCTTCAGCAATCTTTCTTGCTGTGTCCATTAATTTATCGTCAGGAACGACCTTGCTAACAAGTCCGAATTCTAATGCCTCTTTTGCATCAATTATCCGTCCTGTAAGCATTAATTCAGCAGCTTTACTAATTCCAACAATTCTAGGCAAGATCCATGGACAAGCAATTTCGGGAATGACTCCTCTTCGGTTAAACACTATTCCAATACGGGCACTTTCAGAAGCAATCCTGATATCAAAAGGTAAAATCATGGTAACACCTATCCCAACTGCAGGACCATTAATAGCAACGATAACAGGTTTATTTAAATTCATATATTTCTGAATATTGCTCGTTTGTGGTTTATTTTTATCTGGTTTCGGACGATTTTCTCCAGAGAAAGTACTTTTTCCACCTGAAAGATCTGCACCTGCACAAAAACCTCTCCCTTTTCCAGTTAGAATTGTAACACGCATTTCCGGATCATTTTCGACATTCATAATTGTATCCCACAATTCTTTTCCCATCTGCCACGTGAGTGCGTTGAGTTTTTCTGGTCTATTTAAGGTAATTGTGGCTATTTGATCGGTTTTTTCGAAAATTATTTGTTCATATTCCATATTTTTCACTATTATATTTTTATAAGGATAATTTAAAAAAAATTCGAATTCAAAAACCCGGTAAAAGTAAAATTCTTATCTCGGGTTTTCTCTATCATAAGTTGTTTCTGTCACCCCACGATCTTTGAGGAATCGTTTCATTAATCTATGAACTTCGTTTTTTGGTAATTTCTCAACAAAAGCAATGAATCTGGGAATCATAAACTCAGCTAACTTATCTTCAAGGAAATATAATAATTCCTCTGGTGTCATTGATTCTTCGGGTTTCAACACTACAGCAACCATTACCTCATCTTCGGCATATTCAGATGATTTAACCCCAAAAGCAGCGGATTCTAAAACCTTATCATGCTTATTAATAATTCGCTCAACACTCCAGGCTGCAATATTCTCTCCACGCCGTCTGATTGAATCTCTCTTTCGATCCACAAAGAAGAACCACCCATCCTCATCTTTAGTCGCTAAATCTCCTGTGTGAAACCAGAATTTTCCATCATTTCCTTTTTTTATCTTATTTTGTGAAGCTTTTTCATCCTTATAGTAGGTGACTTTTCTTCGTTTAAGATCTTGTTGAGCTCCTGTTGAGCTGACAAAAAAAACTAATTCTCCGACTTCACCAGGTTTCATAATATTGCCCTCCGTATCTAAAATTTCTGCAACAAGATTTCCTTGTGGTTTACCCATTGTCCCAATAGGTGGATTTTCGTGTCTTCTTTCGTACGTACCCAGACCGAACCCACCACCATCCGTTGCTCCATAGCTTTCATACACTTTTACTCCAAACCTTTCTTCAAAATTTTTTATTATTTCTTTAGGGCAAGCAAGGGTATTGATTCGCCTAACTTTATTATCTCGATCATTTGGTCGTTCTGGTTGCTTTAACAAAAATAACGGCATAGATCCCAATAAATTGAAATTTGTTACTCCATATTTTCGAATTATATTCCAAAATCTTGAAGCTGAAAATTTTTTAGAAATAACAACAGGAAATTCGTTAAAATACCCCGCAAGAGCTGTATTAAAAAATCCGTTAGAGTGGAATAACGGCAAGCATGTGTAAAGAGTATCTCCACGTTGGCCTTGACCATATCCCATTATAGTTGGGATAAAAAGTCCATCTCCATAAAAAGAGCCTCCATAGAAACCAGTGACCGCTTTGGGTAATCCAGTTGTTCCAGAAGTATACATTAGAAATGAGATATTCTTGGGATTTATATCAGACTCTATATCTTCATCAGAAGACTCCATTAATTTTTGAAGGGAATAGATTCCTTCTGGTAAACTAAAATTATTTGGAGCTTCATTTAAATCCACAATAACTTTTTGAATTTTGGGTAATTTACTTTTGATTTTTAGATACCTCTCCAGAAGACTCCAATGTATTATTAAAATTTTGCTATCACTGTGATCGATAATATATTGCAAGCCTTCACCCTTTAACATAGTATTTACAAAGACTACATAACCTCCAATTTTAAATATTGAAAATACGGTCAATAGAAATTCGGGTGAATTAAAGTCCATGAGGGCAATCCCATCGCCACTGGTAACACCTAATTTTCTCAATCCGTTCCCAATTTTATTTGATTTGATATGCATATCACGGTAAGTATATGTCTCATCAATACCTTTATCAAAATCTCGAATAAAGGTCATATAATTTTTATTTCCTACAACTTCCGCTTTATGTTTAGCAAAATCCGCAAAAGTGGTATCTGGATAAATCCCCAATTTATCTCTCAAAATGTCTTTAACGATAAAATCATATATTGAAATAATGCGATCAAGACTCAATGTTAAAACCTTCTTTAATTGTAATTTTCATCATTTTTATTACCTGCCACCAATCTAGAGATTGGTCTAGAAAATGTGACGATCTGTATCTAAATATTTATCCTTGTATATAAATTTGATGAAGCTGTACTTGTTATTAATCCAAGAATCTAGTTAAAAAGACCGAAAATTTTTAAATTTAAAATACAGTGAGAAAATTATGAAAGGAAAGGTAACTTGTTATGGAGGTGGATTAATCGGAAGTGGTTGGGCTACAATTTTTATATTAAAGGGTTTAACTACATACATTTACGATTTTAATCGATTTGCCCTCCAGACATCATGAATTCCGTGATCTAGGTTTACTCAATTTTTTAAAATTTCATGGAAAATTACCTGTCTAACTCATGGCAGAATATTGGAGAAGGACAATCTTAGTATACAATTAAGATTTAATTAAGATTTATAGTATGATATAAATTTTTTATCCTCATTGATATAATAAGTCCAGATATTAAACGACATCATACAGTTGTCTTCTTCTCTTATTTCTTTTAATATTTTCAGGCGTAATTTCCTTGCTTCAACATTTTTCATATCCTCAAATAAAATTATATTCAAAACCTGTAACGCTAATTGAAGTTTGTGCTTGGAAATTAATTCTTGCACCCGATTTAATATTGACGCCTTATTTCCAATGAGTGATAAAATTTCCCGATTGATAGTTGCTTCTGGAACAGGTAAAAGATGTGCCGGATTAAAATCGAAGTAACCATGATACCACCGATATATGTTCTGTACTGCAAATTCAATTCGTGAATATTGTGAGGTCAGGTAGGGACTTTTTTTTAAATATTCCGGTAGCTTTACCTTATTAATAAAATCATACAATGGAACACCGTTGTTAATATAATCGATTACTTGATCATGGATAATATGGATTGCTTCAATGGTGTGGTCTAAAACCTCCCTTACTTCATAATCTTTATATACGGGGTGATAATATCCCCCATGTATAATCATTTTTGGCTTTTTTTCTCGAATTTTTTCAAGGGCACGGGCCCATGGAAGAGCAAACCGGGTTGGTTTAAACGGATTTCCTATATTGGGAAATCGACCTATTAATAAATCTCCTACAAATGCCACTTTAATTTCGGGAATCCAAACCCAGGTCGCACAATCTGTTTCTCCCCGGGCATGATAAAGCTCAAAAGTTTTATCCCCTAATTTAAAAGAAAAAAACTCGTCATACAATTTAGTAGGGGAAATATATTTGATTTGCCTCCACTTTTCTAATTGCTCTGGAGTAACTTTTTTCATTGGCATATTAAACTGAATTGATTTAACTCTATCTTGATAAGGAGCTTGTATTTTATATTTCTCTAATCGTTCTAAAAATAAACTTTGAGTGATAATTTCAGGTGAATCTTGCATAAATGGGCGATATCCTCCATGATGGTCTCGATGTCCATGGGTGATAATAAGGTATTTGATTATGCCATCTGTAGTTGTTTTAATCTTGTTATACATTTGTTCTCCATGAATATTCCTGAGAAGAGTGTCTATTACTACAATTCCTTCAGTAGTTTTAACCCAACAGGCTGTGGCTATTGGAATGTTTGCAATATGGATATCTGGATGGGGATTATCAAATATAACTTCATCCCCTTTTAATTTTTGGAATTTATTTTTTTTCGAGGTAAAGGAATTCATACCTTATAATAAAAAAATAAAAAATAAAAAATTTCTTAAAAACTTGAGAAAAATTGGTAAAACCAATAAGCTAAGGAATCAGAAAAAGTTTGATTGAATCTAGAATACTAAAAGTCATAAATCATAGTTTAATATTCCCACTTCGTAGATTATGATACACAGTTTCATCAAATTTGATGTATTTTTTCTTGATTGGGTGTAAAAAATATAATGGGTCTTCTGTTTTCTCAAGATTATAACCCTCAGATTTTAATTTCCTCTTTATTATCTTGAAGGAACCTGTTAGATCAAAATTAGGTAAAATTCTAAGAAATAGTGGAATTGCATACTTTGGTAATGAAGCATTCATGAAAGCCAATATTTCAACTAAATCTAATTTTTGAAATGTATCAGCATCAATCGCGACCATACCCGCTTTTCCGTCAGAATCAGGGATGGAGACTCCATAAACTGCGCAGGATGTAATAGATTGGTGGAAATTAATCATGCTTTCAACTTCCTGCGTCGAAACGTTTTCTCCTTTCCATCTGAATGTATCTCCTAATCTATCGGCAAAAGAAAGCCAACGATCTTCATGTAGCAAGAAAAGATCCCCAGTCATTAAATAGGCATCATCATCATCCTTTAAAACGTTTCTTAGAATTTTCCTATTTGTAGCTGCAGAGTCACTATAGAGATCAAATAATTCTGGGTCTTCTATTAAATTCAAAAGCATACCTATGTCCCCAGAAATGCATTTTTGGTATTTACCATCCTTTCCTTGAATAAATTCTTCGGTTTCTGGATTTACTTTTAATAATATATGTACTTCAGGATCAAATCGTCCTACCATACCAGGAATCTCATCCACATTTATTAATGGCCCGTAGCCTTCTGTCGAACCGTATATTTCATAAATATGTTCAATTTGAAACCTAGATTTAAATTTATCCCAAATTATTTTTCTTAATCCCAATGAAAGGACTTTTTTTAGAGTGTGGGCTTTTTCCAGTTCGGAAACAGGTTGATTTAGAAGATATCGAGGAATTTCACCCAACACTCCGGTGTAACTCACCCTGTACTTATGAATATCCTTCCAAAAATTTGAGGCTGAAAACTTCCTTCTCAGTACAGCAGAACTTTGAGTGAAAACTACACTAGACCATAATGTGGAAATACCTAATGAATGATATAGCGGGGTTGTTATATATGTAATATCGCTAGAGTTCAACTTAACTATTGAATGGCCCAATACTCCCGAATAAAAAGTATTATTTTTTGTCACTACTGCTTTCGGCAGTCCAGTCGTTCCAGAGGTATAAATGTAAAGGATAGTATCTTCTATTGTTGAATTTTTTGTTGTTTTGGGATTATTGTGTGAACAATTTTTTATGATATTGTCGATTTCTTCAAATTTATGAGGAAATCTGTCATTATTATTGAGAATGAAAATTTTGTCCATTGTTATAGTTAGGCGGTTATAAATATCCATGAAATGTGGTAGATTTTCTCCATCAATTATGATGTATTTGGGGTCTGCTACCGAAAAAGCATGTATTAATGCCTCTTTTCGCTGGTTTACATTGATTAAAGCAGTAACACCTTGAATCTTATTAATTCCCATTGTGATAAAAAGATAATCAGGACAATTCTCTGACATAATTGCTATTCTATCTTGATGATCAAGTCCTATGTTTTTAAAAAAATTGGCATATCTATTACACTCGCTATTAAATTCTTCCCACGTCCAGCAAGAATTTTCAAAGTATAAAGCGGGTTTAGCAGGTTTCTCTATCGATAAGTTCTCAATTAAATGCCCTAAACTAAAAATTCTGTTTTTTTCTAAACATTCCATTGCTTTATCATAACGAGCTTTATATCCCAATTCCTTGAAAGTATACGATTTTGGCATATTTCCCTACAACATGAATTCTATGACTAAATAAAAAAAGAAATAGAATGAATTATTCCACGAATGTTATCGCTTTTTTTAAAGTTTTTTCAGCATCGTTTATAATCGTTTCAATGATATCTGAGACACTCTCAACTTGGTTTATTATTCCTATGCTTTGCCCCAATAAAACTGCTCCGTTTTCCATATCACCTTGATAAGCTGCAAAAGCGGCAATTGCATCCTTTCTTAATTCTTCAGCAAGTTCTTCCTTAGATATAGCAATTCGATGATCTGACAATTCCTTTTCCTCAATCATTTTTTCTTCTTTACTTATTACTAATCCTTTTGCTAAAGCATATTTGTTCCTCCAGAGTCTAATGGTTCCCAGAATTCCCGTTCTCACGAGTGTATCTGAAGCTTTTGCAAGTGGTACTACATTCTTGTAGTTTTCATGAAATTCACTATCTTTAGATGCAATAAATCTTGATCCCATAGCAATTCCTCCTGCACCAAGAGTTAAAGCTGCAGCCATGCCTCCTCCTGTTGCTAATCCACCACACGCAATTTTTGGAATATCTGGATGTTTTTGCTGTACTTGCTGTAATAAAACTAAACTAGCAACTTTTTCATATGATTGATGCCCACCCCCTTCGAATCCTGTTACAACAAGTCCGTCACATCCCGCTGCAACACACTTATCTGCTAACCAAAGTGCGGGAGCAACATGGAAATGTTTAATCTGTGTACTTTCCCTTAATTTCTGGAAATCTTTATTCTGGGGCATTCTCCTAGCTGAACCCGCACTTGTGAGCGCATATATACATTGTTCTCTCAATTTAGGATTTGCCATTATATGCTTTGAAGTTTCCGAAATTAACTCGTCACAACCTACTTCATTTCTGGAAGTTCTTATATTGAAACCAAAAGGTTTATTTGTGTGTTCAACTACAAAATCAAGGTTTTTTTTCAACGCATCAATATCATTTTGCTCATAACCGTCCATAGAAACGTTAGTATGTGAAATCATACCAAGTCCGCCTGCGTCTGAGACTGCTACAGCCAATTCGGTTGTTCTGAAAGGGCCCATCGCAGCACATGCGATTGGATGTTTAATTCCAAACATTTCGGTTATATTTGTTTTCAATGTCAAATTTAGATACCTTAATCAAATTTTTAAATCAATGGTTGAGTGTTTACTTTTAGTGTTATTATTGTTACTATGAGTAACATAGTACAGGACTAAATAAAAACTATCCTTATCTTAAATAAGTTGTTAGATGCATTTTTAGTTATGTTCTTAGAGCTGTTTTTTTATGATTTTAAAAAGGTTACAATTTAAAATATTTTTTTCCAACAACCCTAAGATAAATTGTTAACTAGAAATCATTTAATCGATTACGACTTTTGAATTCCCATCCTTGCTTAAGAGCTTCAACGAGGGTTTTCAAAGCTCGAATGAATTTCATATTAATTTGGGATTAGCTTTAGATGCGTCAGGACGACAATTTTATATTATAGCTAGTAAGGAAGGAGTAACTGAGATTGAAGAAGTATCTAAAACTAATCCTGAAGCAATCATAAAAGAAATTTATCGAAACACCTCATAAAATCTTCTCTGGTTTTCTCAAACTGAATTATAAATTTTGTAAGAAATCATTTATAACGGAAGTTATTGCTTGAAAATCCATGAGTTCTTCACCACTACCTTCAAATGAAACATCTCCTGCCTTATGGGCACTTGAAATTTCGATATGACCAAATAATATTCCTGAAAAAACGCTCATAGTAGTAGAAAAGGTTAGAGTTGGTTTTTCAACATTACCTTCCCCAAAATCAACTTTCCCTTCCTTGAATTTTAACCAAAATTTCTTATTTTCATCAGAAATTATAATTTGACCTAAAAACTCCATGTCTAACATTGCCATATCTTCGAATTCTTCTTGTAATTCCTTTTTTTCTAAAGATATTTGTTTATAAACTTCTAATAACTGGAGTGTATCATCAGCAGTAACAGTTCCACTTTCGTTTAATTTGGATTTAACATTGTTTAACAAGTCTTGATTTACCATTTAAATCATCTATCTTTTAATCAATTAATTGAAACTTAACAACAATAAAAAAGAAAAATTAATTAAATCTTTTCTTTAAGATACTTCTCACTATCATTTCTTAATTTGAAACATTAATTAATGACTCTATCTAAATTAAATTAAAATTAAAAAAATTGTTGAGGAAATTTTGAAAAGAGTAGCAATAATAGGTATTGGTACTACACCTTTTAAAACCCGGTATTTGGATAAAACTTATTTTGAACTTGCATACGACGCTACAAAATTGGCTCTGGAAGATTCAAATAAAAACGGGGCGGAGATCACACATGATGATCTACAATCAACTGTTTATGGTATTTATAACGAACTTTTTGAGCGACAATTTATGCCGGATATATTTATCAATTCGTATATTGGAATGAATAATAAACCTGGAACAAGAATAGCCACAGGAGGTGCAACAGGAGGGTATACAGTTCGTATGGCTTATGCTGAAATCGCTTCAGGATTATCTGATTTGAATCTATGTCTTGGGGTAGAGAAGTGTAATGATTGTTATGATGAGCAAACTGGAACTACCACACCTGAAGTACTTAACTCTATAGCATATTCAACAGATATGACATATGAATATCCTATGGGGGTGATGGCAGCAAGTTCTTATGTTAGTATGGTGAACGCTCATTTTGAGGAATTTGGAAATCCTACAGAAGAACAGATGGCACTGGTATCAGTAAAAAATCATGGAAATGCGATGAATAATCCTAAAGCTCAATCACCAATGAAGATCACAGTAGAAGATGTAATGAATTCGAGAATTATATGTTATCCATTTAAATTGTTAGATTGCTGTTTATATTCAGAAGCATCAGCAGCATTGATTTTGGCAAGTGAAAAAAAAGTCAAAGAATTAAAGGTTGAGAATCCTATTTGGATAACTGGGGTCGGTGCGGCAAATACAGATTGTTTTATAGGGAATAGGGAAGATATGGGAAGATTATATTCAAATATCTATGCGGCAAAAGCGGCATACAAAATGGCAGGTTTAGAGTACGGTAAAATTAAAAGTCAAATTGATTTAGCAGAACTACATGATGCCTTTTCTGGGCAAGAAGTTATATCTTACGAAGAGTTAGGATTTGTTCCTTTCGGGGAAGGTGGTAAATGGATTGAATCAGGAGGTCCGTTAATGGATGGTGAAGTACCATGTTGTCCATCAGGAGGGCTTATTGGATGTGGTCATGCTGTAGGCGCAACAGGAATTATGTCTACTGGAGAAGCTGCACTTCAATTAAGAGGAGATGCCGGAAAACATCAGGTGAAAACAATTGAAAATGGAAGGGCTATTTCCCATTCAATTGGAGGTCCTGGGGCAGCATACGCTGCTATAATTGTAATGGAAAATGACGAGGGGATGAAAAAATAATGAGTAATGAATTTCAAGCGCATGAGATAAGAGACATAATAAAAATAAATTATAAATATTCGATGGGAGGGCAATCCAAATTCTTTTTAGAATTAATGAAGAATAAAAAGATTTTGGGGGCAAAATGTACAAAATGCGGGAAGATTTGGATGCCCCCTAGGATTAATTGCTCAGATTGCTTCATATCAGCTGATTGGGTTGAAGTAAAGCATACTGGCACCATAGAAGTAAGCACAATCGTATGGTTTACGACATCAGCATTCATTAAAAATATACCTTATGCTACAGGATATATTAAGTTAGATGGAGCCGACACTGCATTATTACAAGGAATTTTCTCAGAAAATTTGGTACCTTCTAAGATTAAAAAAGGAAAGAGAGTGAGGGTTGTTTTTCAAAAAGAAAGAGAGGGTAAAATGACGGATTTTTTCTTTGTTCCTGAAGATGAATATTCAAATTGGATAAGTAAACCTGAATTTGAAGGAGGAGACTAAAATTGGGAGTCGCAAGAGAAAATTTAATGGAAATAATTAAAAGAATGAACGAAAATCCTAAAGCTCTACAAGTATTTATGACAGATGTCGGGGGAAAACCAGTAAATTGGAATATAAAATTTCAATTTAATTTGGACGATGAAGATCCTTTTTATTTAGCAATTGAAAACCAAGAAATAATTGTTAATCCTGGAACATCGCAGGACGCTAAAATCATCATGTCAGGAGATAACAATGCTATTACAAAAATTTGCCAAGGTAAAGGGGATTTCACCCATGCGATTAGTCGTGAAGAAATGACTGTAGAAAAAGGTAAAGTTATAGATGTTATTAGACTTACAAGAGCAATAACAATTGTTTTAAAAACAAAATAATTACAGTTTTCTTAATTTTTTAATTTAATAAATTATTAAGAAGAGTAGTAATAGATAACTCTTAATGATCCTATATAATGGGATCAGTAATTTATTTTTTAATGTTTAAGAATAAGATAATGATATAAAAAAATATTTAATTCTTCTAAAAAGGCCTAAAAGCATTATATTTTGCACTAAAGTTCATAGCTGATGAATGAACCTTTTCTAGGGCATTTTCAAGAGTCATATCTTCCTCAAAATATCTTGGATTCAAATCTCCAAGTATTTCTTCTGGTGTTTCAGCTTGTTCAATTTTAGGGCTTTTCATTTCCATTACTTTTTCATAAGTTTGGGTCATTTATTTTTTCACTTTTTATTTATTTTTTTTATAATTATAATACTGTCAAGGTTTAATATATAGTTTAATAATACAAACTTTAAATGGAGTCTTAGACTAATATTAGACTACTATTTCTCATTTATTAAAAAATCGTTTTTAAACTGAGTTTAATGAAATTTAATAGATGTTTTTTTATAAAAAGTTCTAATAGATTGGGAAATTTTATTATTAGTATATAGTCGCTTTATGGAAATTTCAAATAAGATTTAATATATAAATACGTAGTGGTATGGTGTTGAAAATAATGATTTATACTCCTGATAAAGATTCATTAAAAAGCCACCAAGTTCCCGAATGGTTTCATGATGCAAAATTTGGCATTTTTATACATTGGGGTCTTTATTCTGTTCCTGCTTTTGCGGTTGGAAAATTAGAGTTAGATGAATCTATGAAGAGAGGGATGGAAGAGCATTTTAAAAATAATCCCTATGCTGAATGGTACCTAAATTCTCTAAGAATTACCGAGAGTCCTACAGAAAAATACCATAAAGAAAATTATGGAGAGAACTTCTCTTACGATGATTTTGTCCCACTATTCAATGAGGAAATAAAGAGGTGGGAGCCAGATGAAATGGTTGATGTATTTAAAAGAGCAGGTGCTAAATATGTCGTGCTTGTTACAAAGCATCATGATGGGTTTTTGCTATGGCCAAGCAAACATCCAAATCCTAAGAAGGAAAAGTATCAAGCGAGTCGAGATATTGTAGGTGAACTTACTGAAGCTGTTAAAAATAGAGGATTAAAAATGGGATTTTATTATTCTGGAGCATTAGATTGGTCTTGGAATCCAAATCCAATAAAGGATAGGAAAAGCTTTGTAACAAATGGACCAAGCGAAATTGAGTATACTCGTTATGCCAATAACCACTGGTATGAGTTAATTGATGATTATGACCCTATTGTCTTATGGAACGACATTGGTTATCCCCCAAATACAAATGTTTATGAAATTTTCGCTTACTTTTATAACAAACATCCCAATGGTATAATTAATGATAGATGGAGACAGTATCATAGATCTGAAAAAAATAATCCAAGAGTTGAACATCGGGATTTTTCAACTCCAGAATACAGGAGGATGCCAGAAATAACAGATTATAAGTGGGAAAGCACTCGTGGAATTGGATATTCATTTGGCTACAATAAGATGGAAACCGAAAAAGATTATCTCACCCCTGAAGAGTTAATACGAATATTTATAGATATCGTAAGTAAAAATGGAAATCTCTTACTTAATGTTGGACCTATGGCGGATGGTATCATTCCAGAACTCCAAAAGAAAGCAATATTAGGTCTTGGAAAATGGCTTGAAATAAATAATGAAGCAATATATGGAACTCGACCTTGGAAAAGAGCAGAGGGAAAAACTACAGATGATATTGATCTAAGATTTACACAGAAAAATGATGTATTATACATACATCTATTAGATAAACCACAAGGAAATAAATTAACTATCTTATCAATAACGTTGGTGGAGTCCAAAAAAATACAATTATTAGGCAGCGAAGGGAATCTAACATGGAAACAAGATGATGAAAACATAGTAGTTTCTTTACCAGAGGATTTATTTGAATCCGCTGCTTATGTTTTAAAAATGTTTTAAACCTACTTTTTTTCGTTTTCTATTAGCTAGAAAACTCATAAAAACCTGAACCAATATTAAAAACCACGTAATTATCCTCTTTTGACTTAAAGGTTATTCCTAAATGATCTAATTCTCTTACCTCGTTATCCCAAATAACAGTATCACCTTCTTTAATTGTTGGGTTTTTATCTATAATTGGAACCCACACCTCAGCATCACATCCAACAGGAACGATCACAGTAAGTTTTAAGTTTAAGTCTTTTTTCTCCCAAGCACTATAAATTAATCCTTTAATAGTATTTAGTTTAGCCTGTGTATAATTCATATCTTCTGATATAAATGGTTTAATTCTAAATGTTTTCCATCCAGGTGTTAAAGATTTAATTCCGGCTAGCGTTTTATAAAACCACGTATCTACAGATCCCAGCATAATGTGATTGTGTGAATTCATCCCTGAGCTTTCAAGCTTTTCCCATCTTTCCCATAAGGTAGTTGCCCCTTCTTTTATCATATAACCGTAACCAGGAAAACTTTTTTGATTTATCATCTTATATGCGATTTCTGGATATCCATTATCAGTTAATACTTCAAAAATATATCTCGTTCCCACAATCCCTGTGTCAATGTGATAATCATAATGCCCCTTTATAGCTTCTATGAGAGAATTTAATATCGCTTTTTCTTTATTCTCTGGAACCATATTTAGATAAAGAGGAAGTACATTTGATGTTTGACTTATCGCTCTATCCGCAAAAGATATTTTAATGTATTTATAAGTATGCATTAGAAATTCTGTATTAAAATCATCCTTAATTTCGTTTGCTTTTTCAGAATAATGATTATAATCCTTGTCATTTCCTAAGATTTTAGCTATTTTTGAAAAAAACAACGTATCATGATAATAATACCAGGTTGAGACTAAATCCATAGGTGTTCTTTTTGAAACGATACTCATTGGAGGGCACCAGTCACCGTATTTGCCTATAGAAAGAATATTTTCTTTGGCAGTAGCTGAAAGAAATTCAATGTAGCGTTTTAATTGTTCATAATGTTTTTTAAGTACTCCTATATCATTATAATACCAATACATATACCATGCAATTGTGATATACGCAGATCCCCATGCTGGATCGGCGGGATAAATACTCCAATAAGGAGGAACCACGTCTGATATACTACCATTCTCCTTTTGGGATACTTTTATATCTCGTAAATATTTTGTATAGAAACGTGCCATATCAAAATTTAACATTGCTTCTTCAGTAACAAGTTGGGCATCCCCCATCCATCCGTGTCTTTCATCCCTCTGAGTACAATCTGTCGGAATGCTCATTAGATTACTTAATTGACCCCAAATTATATTTGTATGGATTTTATTAATTAAATCGTTAGAACAAAAGAAATCACCTACCTTAGGTACATTACTATGAAAAAAAGATCCTTCAATAGTTTCTTTTGATGGAACGCCTGGAAATCCTGTCAACTCAACGTATCTAAAACCATGGTAAGTGAAGTGAGGTTGATAGATTTCTACGCCCTCTCCTTTTAGAATATATATATCGGTTGCGGGAGCATTACCATTCGTAGCAATATTTAAAGTCCCAGATTCTTTTAGGTTTTCAGCATATCTTAACTGCACTTGGCACCCTCTAGGCCCTCGAACTTTTAAACGTACAAATCCAGTATAATTTTGACCAAAATCATAAACATACATCCCTGGTTGTGGACTCTCTATTTTTTGAGGCGTCATAACTTTTGTTATTTGGATAGGCTGCATTAATTGGGAAGTTAATTTATAACCCTCAACAACAGATACATTATCCCACGCAGAATCCTCAAAATTTGGATTATCCCAATCAGGCATTTCAAGTCGAGCATCGTATTTCTCGCCATAATAGATTCCATTTTCTAAAATAGGCCCACTTGAGACTTTCCAACTCTCATCAGTGCATATTATTTCGCTTGTTCCATCGGTATATTGAATTTGAATCTGAACTATAAGTTTAGGAAAATCGTACCCATAAAGCTCAACACATCTCCCATTTCCTAATATCACTCCAATGGCGTTGTTTTCTTGCAGATGATTAGTTATATCGTAGGTGGAATAAAGGGCAATTTTGTTGTAATCCGTCTGTGCTGGATCTAGAATACGATCTCCTATCTTTTTCTCATTCAGTCTCAATTCATAATATCCTAATCCGCTTATATAGAGTTTAGCTGTTTCAATTGGCTTTTCCACATTAAATTCTTTTCTTAAATAGATTGCATTGACTTCTTTTAGTCTGCCAAAAAGACCT
>Ga0114930_10001586_pt1 | contig 21417 bp, 19 predicted proteins | sample AnhtaG_FD_87300 | JGI IMG/M metagenome (GOLD analysis project Ga0114930, IMG submission 87300) | Deep subsurface microbial communities from Anholt, Denmark to uncover new lineages of life (NeLLi) - Anholt_01485 metaG | ecosystem: Environmental > Aquatic > Marine > Oceanic > Sediment | place... | reverse complement strand
TAGTGGAACCGTACGCAGGCACAATTACCCCGTGCATGCCCTCGGATGAAGAGCATCGGAGAGCCGTGTGCGGGAAAACCGCATGCACGGATTGATGAGGGGGAGCAGGGGAGGCCCTCTGGGCCGTCATAGCATGGCGGTTGGGAGCAAGCCGAACCTGTTCTCTACTCTGTGCGCGACAGTGAACGAGATCAGCCTATGCCCTGGCTCGCATTGGACTTGTCACCTGCCCGCTGCTCATAAGTTCCCAGCTCGGATCTCCCGCCTCACGAGCGCGTTAAAGCTTGACGAGTTCTGGATATCCCTTTCATACTTTTTCGGGTCCTCCAGAGACCTACGCTGGATATATCGAGTTACCCTATTCTTTAACTCACAGGGCAGGGGCCTGTCTTGGTCGGTTACGTCTATCGGACCACTCGGCTCTGCGAAAATGGCAAAATGTTTCGTGACGCTTGAGATGGCAACGTCTGGAGCTTCGTCCTTGGCAAGGCGGACGACATATGCCCTTACCCGAATGCGCTCGTCCGCCTTGAGCATTGCGCGTCTTTCCAAGTCGTCCCTATTCCACCACCATCTTATGTCTTCATCCGTGACTCCTTCCGCTCGCTTCCCCGCCAGCGCGACTCTGACCGCGTCGCCCGTCACCTCCCATTGCAGAAGAAGATCACCGTAGTTTGCTGGCAGGTCCCAGGTACCTTCCCTTATCGATTCTTCCTTGGCCTCCTTGAGCATTGAGCAGACAAATTTCTCCGTATCTTGCGCGGGCAAGCCGGTGCTCTGGAAGTGGACTTCATACACCATCTTCAGAACCTCTTCGATACCCGAACGGTCTCTCGGCAGATTGTGAGATGTAGCCATGATTATGCTCTCGGTCCGCGAAGGTACACCGCCGTACTACGCCCAATGGTAACTCAAACCTAAGAATAGCACGATCTATCATCTGGCAACAGGGCTGGCGCGTGGATGGGCATGATTGTTCATCGCCGAGCTCACCCAAAAGGCGAAAGAACTTGCGCACAAAAGCAGATCGCGCGTTTTTTGAACTATGGAAAGATTACGGCCACCGGGCGCTGAAACCAGCGGCCGACAGGAGGCAACGTCTCGGGCCTGGTCGAGCTGTATGGCGAAAATGCCCTTAGCTACTTCACAACTTGCGACTTTGTCGTTTGTTGGGAGGGCATTCACTGTTACGGATCCAGGGATCCGATTTTTGGTCGTTAGAAGAGGCGTTTTATCACCCAGGAATTCGTTCTCCTCAAGCACGAAATCCGATCTGATTCCGCCGTCTTCAGGCACGGTCGAAGCATTGCCTTCCGAATCTATCAGCCGTGCATTACCTGTTTCGCCAAGGCGGCCCCGGTGCGTTTGCAGGGGCAAACGGCGGGAAGGCGGGCTTGACTTCCGACTCGCTACGTGGGATAAAGAACTGATGAAGAGAATCATCGGGAAGGTGCCACACGTGGTGAGATTCCTATGAGACGCGTCTGCTGGAGGACGGCTATGACATTCGCACGGCTCGGGAATTGCTGGGCCACAAGGATGTCAGAACCACGACGGTGCACACTCATGTGCTGAAGCGTGGCCCGGCGGGTGTTCGCAGCCCGCGGATTCCCTGTAAAGTTGGAGAGGGCGTATTATGTTGACCCATAGAAGATCCCGCGCGAAATGCAAGACCATGACGCAAGCCACTGAAAACGATCGGCTTTCGTGGCACTCTTGCGATGATCTGTAGGCATCTTATGTCAAAAGACGTCCGGACTTGGGATGTTATACGGAACAAGATAATCATTGTTATGCCAAAAGAGCGAACGCATGAACTACTGAAGGCAAAGCTGCGGCGGTGGTGGGTTGCTCCGTATGGGAAATCTCGGTTACGGCCTCATACCCCTGCGGCTAAGCGTGGGTGAGGAGCTTAGGATGGAATTGGCGATTCGCACCGAGCATTTGACGAAGATCTATAGTCAGCGGCTGATTGCGGTCAACGACATGACTCTGGAAGTGCCGCAAGGTTCGGTCTTCGGACTACTGGGTCCTAACGGTGCGGGCAAGACGACAACACTGCGTCTGCTGCTTGGCTTGCAGCGCCCCACCGCTGGCCGGGCGGAAGTTTTCGGCAAGCCGTGCGGGCCCAACGCGGTTGGTGTCCGTTCTCAGATTGGCTATCTGCCCACAAATCCGAAGTTGCCCGGCACTTTACGGCCAATCGAATACCTGGACCTTCTCGGCAAGTTGTCTCGGCTGCCGCGCCAGGTTCGCAAGCCGCGGATATCCGCGTTGCTTCGCGCCGTGGGATTGCTTGCGGCCACTGATCAGCGGATTCAGACCTTCTCCACCGGGATGTGCACTCGGCTGGGATTAGCCGCCTCGCTTGTCGCCGACCCGCCTCTACTGCTCTGGGACGAGCCCACCGCCGGCCTGGACCCTACGGCCCGGCGTTTCACACTGGACCTCATCCGCGAACTGGGAAAGACGAAGACCATCGTTGTCGCCACGCATATTCTCAGCGACATCGATCAGATCTGTGATCACCTGGGCGTTATGCACGAAGGGCGTATGATCTTCACGGGCTCAATGGAGGATATGAAGCGGCGTCTTCGCCGCGGCGACTTCCGCCTTGAGCTTGAAGGCGACGCCGAGGATATCCGGCGTCTGGCCCACGAGGTCACCAGCCTGAAGGGCATCGACGCACGAGTTCACGCCGGCCAGATATTGCTCGTGCGGATTACCGACGATCGCAGCCGCTCCCGTGCGTTGGCCGATGTCCTGAAACTTGTCGACGCGAGCAATCTCTCGCTGCAGGCGATCAATTCAGGACAGAATGTGACCGAAAACGCTTATCTCCAACTATTGCAAGAGGACGAAGCCCATGGGTTCCAGCGCTAAAATCTCGAAGCTCGGCACACGGATGATGCCGTACCTGGGGATTCTCCGGCATGACCTGAGAGGCCTGTGGGAGAGTCGACTGGTCCGGCTTTGGTTGGCCGCCACGGCGGTTTTGACGTCGATACTGGCTGTCTCGAACTGGTCTCAATTTCAAAACGCCCCGCTGATTGCGTCGCTGTTGTTTCCGTACCTGGTATTTCCCTGGTTTTTTGTGGTGGTGGTGCTCGGTGTCAGCCCGGTGTCGGGCTCGCGAGCCGAAGCGTTGGCCGATGGAATCTTGAGCCGCCCAGTGGGCCGTTGTGAATACTTGCTTGCCACCTGGTCGGCCCGAGTAGTGCTTGTGTTGGGCGTCTATCTGGTCGTGATAGTCCCGGCGATCGCGCTGGTCACCTTAGCCAAACGCCCGGTACCCGAGGATACGGTAACCGTCTATGGAATCGTCAGTGCCCTGGGCGTGGTGGGACTCGTACTCACTTTCCTTGTGTCGCTGGGATTTTTCATGGGAACGCTGGTGCGAAAGCCACTGTTAGCAGTGGTCGTGCTCATCTTCGTGTGGTATCCGATCAGTCTTATTTTGAGCGCCTTTTCGCTGGAGGAGTTCTCACCGATCAGCTTGAGCCAGGCACTACCCACACAACTTCGCCAGCCGTGGCGAGAGGTCGAGGCGGACCCAAAGGGCAACGCCAATGTGAAGGACATGGAAGCCTTCGCTCGGTTCGAAAGCGATGAATTCGAAGACTTTTCGTTGCTCCGCGTGACTTTGGGATACGGGCTGCCGACCCTGGTGGCGGTTATCTTGGCAACCCTGTGCTTTTATTGGCGCGATTTGTGACATATTGCCACAATGAAAAACATATCGTTCTTGCCGCCCAGACTGAAACCTTTAAGGCCACATAAGCGTATAAGACTATAAGAACACAGTTTCTCGTGGAGTGCTATGGGATTAGTTGCCGAAATTGCGGCAGCTTCCACTGTTTTGTCTTTTACCTTTTCACCTTCTATTTGATTCGAAGGTAGCCGAGAGAACGGAAGCAGTCTCGGGAAAATCATCATTTTTCGAGACTATAGCAGATTTATAGAGTATAAGTATTCTAACTTATTTTCATTCAATTGATTGTGAGATACAAATGACCGTTACAGCAAGCCTTGGAGGTATGTCATGTCTCAGAAACTTGGACTTGTACTAACCCTGATGTTGCCCATATTTGGGGCACAAAGCACAGTAGCGGCGCAAGGCTTGCCGCCGGCAGCGCAGTGGATTCCGCACGATGCAGTGATTTCGTTGGAGCTGTCGGAGCCGAAGGCACTGCTTGAACTGCTTACGGGCGAGAAAGCGACCGCGGCCATTACTGGGTTGCCGATGTATAAGGAGCAGGTGTCGAAACCCCAGTTCAAAGAGTTCCTCAATCTGATCAGGTTCTTAGAGCTCACTCTGGACACGGATTGGCGGACTGGGCTGGGGAAGCTGACCGGTGGCGGCATCACCTTTGCCATATGTCCGGAGAACACGGTGCTGCTGATGGTCGACGCCGAAGATGCGCACATGCTAAAGCGGCTTCACGAGATATTTCTTAGCATCGCCCGCTCCGACGCGGCGAAGGAAGGTCAGCCGGATCGCGTCGCCTGCACGCAGTACCAAGATGTCACGGCATGGACGTTCAACGGAGAAGGATCGCATGCGATCATCGGCAAGCGTCTTGTAATTGCCAACCGTCCGGAAGGACTCAAGGCCGTCCTTGAACTTCGCGATAAAGTCGGAGGCGCAAGTCTGGAATCGAACCCCGCCTACCAAGAGTGCCAACGGGCGGCAGGGTCCAAGGCTATCGGCACGGTCTATGTAGATATGAAGTCCCTGATGCAGGTTCCTAATACAGCACAGCTTCTCGAACAGCAGCGTAAGAGGCCTCTCACATCGCTGCTGTTTGCAGGAATCGTCGAGGCACTACGCAATTCGAATTGGCTGGCATTAGGACTGCACATTGAAGATAGCACGTTAGTCTTTCAAGCATCGGTAGACGGTAAGATGGCAAGTTCAACGAATCCCGCAGCCTTTACTTTGCCAAAGGGGCCTCGTGATGGTGTTCTTGCGAATCTATCTGTACCCCGTCGTATTGCCGCGTTAAGCCTGTACCGCGACCTGCATCAGTTTTACGCAGCAAAGGACGAACTCTTTCCCGAACGTACGTCCGGGTTGATTTTCTTTGAGAACATGATGGGTATCTTCTTCAGCGGGCGTGACCTGACGAACGAGGTTCTCGTAGAAACAAAGCCAGAAATCCGCTTTGTAGTAGCCGAACAGGATTATGATTCCGCGATCGGCACACCGCAGGTTAAGCTGCCCGCATTTGCGGCAATCCTTCGGCTTCGCCACCCGGAGCAGTTCAATGAAGTAGTCGAGGAAGCATGGCAGAAGGCAGTGGGGCTGATAAACTTTACCCGCGGTCAGCAAGCGCTGCCCGGCTTGATCATCGATCGTCCTATCCATAAAGGAACTAAGTTTACTGTTGCTTACTTCTCGAGCTCTGGGATAGATGACAGGACAAATCTGGACCAGCGATTCAATGTCCGTCCTGCTTTGGCCATGCCGGGCGAATACCTGGTCCTGAGTTCGACCGATGGTTTGGCGCGAGACCTCATCGATGCCCTAAGCCGAGAGATGGAGCACGCGGTCAAGCCGTTGGGTGAAACTCATAGTCTGGTCGAAATCGAAGGAGGCCAGTTGGCATCGATCCTGGAAGCCAACCGCAAGACATTGGTCCAGGGGAACATGGTCCAGAAAGGCAACACACAACAGCAGGCCGAAACAACGATCGATATGCTCATCAGTCTGGTGGAATTTTTGGACCGTGCCAGGTTAGGGATTGCGGTGCACGAGGGACTACCACGGGCTCGCCTGGAGCTGAAGCTGAACTTACAATAACAGTGGATATGCGCTAACGCCAACAACGAGCTCGAACTACGTTGCACGTTGGTAAGCAATACAAAAATGGAATCTCTAATGGTTGCCGAAATCAAGAAACCGCAGAGCCAATATCAATCGGGGCAAGCTCAGGTGGCGATCGCTGAAAGGCTGACTGATCCTGGCTGGGCCTGGACTGCATACAAACCGGACGCTCATCAACCCTGGAATCTTGCTCAAGCCGGGCACCTGTACAGACGCGCAGCCTTCGGGGCTACCTGGGAGCAACTGCAGCAGGCGCTGCGTGACGGGCCGCAGCGAACCGTCGACAAGCTGCTGAGGCCACAAGCCGACATAGTAGCGTTTAGCCGCACTTACGACGAGCATGAAAACTCGGCTGTAGGCTCGGCTGAGGCGCTACGTGCGTGGTGGCTGCGGAGGATTATTCAGACGCCGCATCCGCTGCTGGAGAAGATGACGCTGTTCTGGCACAGTCATTTCGCTACGAATGGTGCGGAGGTGAACAACGCCCGGTTGATGCGACGGCATGTCCAACTTCTGCGAAGGGGCGCACTGGACTCGTTCCAAAGCCTGCTGCAAGGCATTTCTCGCGATCCTGCTGTGCTGATCTGGCTCGGCGCTGATGCCAATCGTAAAGCAGTTCCCAATGAGAACTTCGCCCGGCAGCTCATGGAAACCTTCACCCTGGGGCCGGGCCATTACACGGAAAAAGACGTCCGTGAAGCTGGCAGGGCCTTTACCGGCTGGTTTGTGCTGCGGGGCCAGCTTCGCTATATCGCTCGCGAACACGATGGGAATGTCAAGAAGATCCTTGGCCAAGAAGGCAAGTTCACGGGCGATGATGTGGTGCGGATCGTGCTTGAACAGCCAGCCGTATCGCGGGTGTTGGTCCGCAAACTGTACCGGTGGTTGATTAGTGAGACCGAGGAACCCGACCTGAAGCTGATTAACCCCCTGGCTGAATCCTTCGGGAGGGATTACCATGTTCTAAGACTTGTGGAGAAGATGCTGCGGTCCAACCTATTCTTCTCCCCGGTGGCGTATCGCCAGCGGATTAAATGCCCTGTGGAGTTCGCCCTGGGCATAGTAAAAGCTCTGGAAGGGACGGTCTCTACAACACAGCTTGGGCAAGACCTGGCCGCCCTCGGCCAAAACCTGTACCACCCACCCACAGTGAAAGGCTGGGCCGGCGGACGTCACTGGATCAATAGCGCTACACTTGTAGGACGGCACAATCTGGCCTTATCGTTACTGCGAGGCTCGGGGCCCTATGCCGACAAACTCAATCCTTGGACCATCGCTAAGAAGCATGGATTTATGACGGCTAAATCCGCAACTAGTTTTCTACTTGAGCTGTTTCTGCAAGGTGACCTCGATTCTGGCGCTTATGACCACGTGTTGAAAACGATGCAAGCTCGTGTCGGTGCCGACAGCGGTGACGTAGAAGCGAGGGTACGTCGTTTTGCTCATACTGTAGTGACGCTTGCCGAGTTTCATTTGGCTTGATTTGGGAGAAGACAGCATGTTTTATACACGACGCGATTTTCTGAAAGCAACTTTGGGGGCCTCGACGCTGCTATCGTTTGCACCGGCTGTGCCGAGCTTGCTGGTTCGCTCAGTGATGGCTGCGGCGCCGAGGCGTGATGACCGCGACACAGTTCTCGTGGTGGTTCAACTGTCCGGCGGCAACGACAGTCTGAATACAGTAGTCCCGTACGGGGACGATGAGTACGCCCGAAACCGTCCTACCTTGCGCCTGCCGAGCAAAAAGTTACACAAGATCAACTCGCTGGTGGGCTTTCATCCGCGGATGGGAGCTTTTATGCGGTTGTACAAGGAGGGATACCTGAGTATTGTCCGGGGCGTGGGCTACCCGAATTCAGATCGCAGCCATGAGGGTGCGATGCGGATATGGCATACGGCTGATCCCAGTCGGCCCAGTCGCCAGACAGGTTGGCTGGGACGTGCGGTCGACAGCATTTGGAGTGCGAATGAGACAGACACACGTGCTGTATTTGTCGGGCCGATCACCCGGCCGTTCGGCCTGAACGCAGAGAACGCAATCGTCCCGTCCATCCGCTCGCTCCGCGACCTCACGACCGGCCGAATGCCCGGTTATCCAAACGAGCAATCTGCAAAGAAAGACACGGCTGCACTTGCCCGTGTGGATAAAGACAATCCGCTGTTGGATTTCTTGCGGTGCAGCACGCTGAACGCTCACTGTAACAGCCGGCGAATCGAAGCAGCGGCCAGAACGACAGCCCAAACGGCCAAGTACCCGTCGTTCCAGCTTGCCTGGAGCTTTCGTACGATTGCCCAGCTTATCCGGGCCGATGTCGGTATCCGGATCTTCTTCACGGAACTCGGTGGTGGGGGCATCGGTGGCTTTGATAACCACGCCAATCAACTTGGCAACCATTGCGCTTTGCTGCAGCAGTTGTCCGAGTCAGTGGCGGCCTTTATCCATGATTTGAACCGGGACAAGCTGCTGGCTCGGGTCATTCTGATGACGTTCTCGGAGGTCGGCCGAACCGTCAAGGAAAATGGTCGGCGTGGGACCGGGCACGGCACCGCTGCCCCTATGTTTTTGGCCGGCGGCAAGCTAAAAGGTGGTCTTATAGGTCCACGCCCCAGCCTCACTGATCTGGATAACGGCGGTTTGAAATTCCACACCGACTTTCGCCGGGTCTACGCCACCGTGTTGGACCGATGGCTTGGCTTCGAAAGCCGGATAGTGCTCGACAAACAGTTTGAACCGCTCGACATCCTCGATGTTTGACTTGTCCGATTCGCAGCTTCGCTCAAGACATAGGCTATAGCAAATCCGCACCCGTGGGAAACAACTTTGCAGCTGATCGGCCTTCGGCGTGTGAATCGAAGACAAAATTTGTCTTCAGGGAACGATGGAGAAGTTCGTCCTTCGCAGTAGCTCTGCTACGGAGAATGGAAAAGTATTGCAGCAGATTCCAGTAGCGCAGGCGAAGTGCATGCAGCCGGATGGGGATTGTCTCGGCTCATTACGTGCACAGTGAGGTATCGCACGCTTTCTCTTGCTAAGCTTTCTTGAACCCCCTTTGGAGATTTGCGCCTTTTAACGTGGTCACAAAAGCGGATCGCGCCCTTTCGCAACTATGAAAAGATTACGGCCACCGGGCGCTGAAACCAGCGGCCGACAGGAGGCAACGTCTCAGGCCTCGTCGAGATGGATGGCGAAAACGCGTTTCGCCAGTTGGTAATGCGCGACGAGGTGGGCTGTTACGACGACAGCAGGTGTTACAGATGCGGGGCTCCGGTTTTTGCTCGTTAGGCGATGCGTTTAATCGTCCACGAATTCTCGGTCCTGAAGCAGAGGATATCAAGTGCTCTTGCTCCCTACCCGGTGGCGAGTGAAACCACAATACGCAGTGACGACTTTAGCGGAGTGAGTAGACTCAGACCCTAATCCTTCAGGAGAATCCTGCCCGCTAAAGTCTTGTTTCGAAGAATGTGTTTGTGGTAGCGTTGGAAGCTCGGCAAGGGCGCGACTGCTGGAGTCTGTTTTATCCCTTGGAACCTGTCGCTAACACACCCGTCGCGAAGTCAATAGATCAGGGGACCGTGAGGTCGCCAGCGGAGGAAACGGTCTCAAAAACAAAACGGACCCCAAATATGAAAGGAGGCTCCCATGTCCCTCTCGTTCATGCGACCGGCCATTCGTAAATGCTCGATCGTTGTGACTGCTGTGACCATCGGTTTTGCCTTCGCAAGCACCCCTTCTTACGCACAGCAGGAACAACGATGGCAACTGTTCGTGACGCCTCCAGAGAATGTGAGGGCGGCCTGGTCTTTCCAGGCGAAACATGTCGCCTCAGAGATTGAACTCGAGCGCCGGGATAGGGGCAGGCTCATGCGCGCTTACCTTTCCGCAAGACAGGAGCACCTCGATAAGATAAAAGCCTTGCCCCAAACACGCGAATCGTTCCAGCAGTCTCGAGAGATCACAAGGGAGGCCAGGTCCTCGCTGGAAAAGTCTCTGGTGGAGGCTCTCGGCGAGGAGAAAGGGAAAAAAGCCTCGGCGGCTCTTGGCGGGTTCAATTTCTTCTTCGATCACATCATGGCGGACATTCTGGCCGCTCAGAACAAGGCTATCGCTTCGGTACTCGAGTATCAGGAGGCCTTTACCAAAGCTCTCAAAGAGGCCTACGAAGCTGGCACGTATGATGGCGTGCAGGAGAAGCTCGAGAACCCCACCCGGGAACTTCTGACGAAGGCTTCCGCCATGTATAGCGAACAGCAGTTGGCGGAGTGGGAAGAGAAATATGGCTGGCTTTTCGAGATGATTCTCTCGCCTTAAACCGTAAGATGCTACGCTAGGAGGAGCTGGCCTTTAGCTGAAAGCTGAACCGTTTAATGGCCTCGCTTCATTGTTGGCAGTCGGGGCCGGTACCGTGCGCTCTTGTGGTTTCCCTTGCCATGGCAACCACCTTGCTAAAGTACAAGGCGCAGCAATTTGCTCGCGTACAATCAGACCCACGGAGATTTCTATTGTCAAGCCACGTTGCAAGGGAATTCTCTCCGTCTCGCAAACCGTTGCACCATTGATCCGTCGTTCTCATGACAGCTTTTATTCGACCTAATACAGGAGAGATTCTGAAATCTAAGGAGGCCGCAATGGACAAGATAACGCGTCGTCAGTTTGTCATTCGAGGGAGTTCAGCAGCTCTCGGTGCTGCCGTAGGCGTGAAACATCTTTCCGCCGCTGAGAAGAAACCAGAAGAAAAAAGCCGCGTTGTCCTCGTCCGAAGTGAGGACGCTTTGGACGCAAACGCACGTCCGTCGAGCGAGGTCGTTCACAAGATGCTCGATACCGCTCTGGTGCGGTTCTCCGGCGAGACCACGCCAAAAGCCGCCTGGTCCAAGTACATCAAATCCTCGGACGTCGTCGGCGTCAAAATGAACGTGATGGTGAACGCGACGCATCCTGAAGTCGTCCGGGCCATCATCACTCGCCTCCTCGACGTCGGTGTAGAGGACCGGAACATCATCACCTGGGATCGGAATAACGCGGGCATAGGCATGAAGGGTGTCGAAGTTCGAAACCGGCATTTCGGATATGACTCGAAGACCCATATCAGCAAGATCGTCACCGAGAAGTGCACCGCTTTCATCAATGTCCCCGGCATCAAAGCTCATTGGGTCGCGGGCATCGCCGTCGCCTTGAAAAACTGGGTTGGTGCCGTCCGCGGGCTTCAGCTCTCCGATAAAGGTGTCACCTACGCCATCCACGCCGACAGTTGCGCCGAATGCTGCAAGTTCAATGCTATGTCAGTCATTCGCGACAAATGCCGGCTGGTCATCGTGGACGCTCTTCGCCCCCTGTGCCACGTAGGCCCCCAGCTCAACCCTCGTTACCTCTGGCCTTACAAGGGGCTTTTGGTTTCCACGGACCCCGTCGCGGTTGATGTAGTCAGTGCGCAGATCATCCAGGAGCAGCGTGACAAGCTGAATCTTGGCCCAATTCGTCCCCCCGCCAAACACGTTCCCCTCGCCGACACCAAATACCATCTCGGCAATAGCGACAGGGACAAAATCGAGCTTTTGCGAATCAGCGTCTAAAAGGTCCGGACTGAAGCCGTTCCTGAAAAGTTGGCTGAATAAAGCGACTACGCGGAAGGCTTTTGGGAGGGAATCCATGCCTCGATTTCGGCAATCGGGAAGCCGGCAAGGCGATACACCCAGAACCGGGGCTACTTTTCCCGTAGGCCTGGCCCAGTGTTTCGTAACCTTGCTGCTTGTCGTGCTGCTTGTCGTTGGCGGCATGTATGCATTCAGGATGCCGGGCGTCGTGCCGGCCTCTGCACCACCCGACGAGTTCTCCGCTGAACGGGCCATGGCCCACGTAGTGGCCTTAGCGCAGGAGCCTCACCCGATGGGCTCGCCAGCGAACGCGCGAGTGCGTGCCTATATCGTTGATCAACTTACGACGATAGGCTTGTCAGCCCAAGTGCAGGAGGCAACCGTGCCCGATTACTATGGTGTGAATGAGAACGAGGATACCGTCAAAATCTACAACGTCATCGCCAGATTGCCGGGGACCAGTGCGACAAAAGCCGTCGCCTTAGTGGGACATTACGATTCTGTGCCAGCCGCACCTGGTGCCAGCGATGACGGCTCCGCCGTCGCCGCCATGCTTGAGACAATACGTGCGCTACGGGCCGGCGAACCTCTGCAGAATGACGTGATCCTGGTCTTTACCGACGGGGAAGAACCGGGCCAGTTCAGATTTGGGGCAAGGGCCTTTGTGGATCAACACCCATGGGCATAAGACATCGGCCTGGTGTTAAATTTCGAAGCGCTCGGTTGTACGGGTCCGGCGTGAGATTTCAACCGATGTGAAAGCAATAAGCCATCGATAAGGGCCGCAGCATGGAAAGGGCGACTTCGAAATCTTCGTCGATCATGATCGGCGACCCGGCGTTTTCGCCAGACAGCGTGTGGATTTTCCCGGAAAGGGAAGAAACTCGCTTCATCGGCGCAACGCTCCAACAAATGCAGGCTTTCACAACGAGAAGAACTCTGCTGGAGGGGGCTATGAACCTTCCTTGCGTGTTCAGTTGGCACCAGTCCTATGCGTGGCATAATGCCAGGCAGGTCGGTAGCGCTTCGTACTCTCGGTTCACCCAGAGAGTCCCTTGGCGAATTGGAAAGCGCTTGACAGGCGTGATCAGGCCCTCGAAAATCCAGACCATAGAAGCTCTCGCTTGCCCAAGCCTCAGAGCGATCGCCGAAGACGCCAAAGCCAAGATGACCGCCATCAAGAAGGAGGCCGACGAAACACAGTGACGACCCAGTACATCCGCGCCAACCGCGAGAAACGCGAGCTCCAGTTCGGCGAATACGCCTGGCTCAAGTACGTTAGCGGAAAAATCGAACCCGCCAAATTCCCCGCTGCAAGCAAAAACACCTCGTCACGAACATTCACCCCCAGCTCGTCGGACGCGATTTCTTCTCCCAACCATTCCAATGGACCGGCGTCAGGGTCGTAGAGGAGGATTCCTTGCGGCTTCGGAGCCAAAGGAGCGAGTGCTTGGAGACGCTGCTCTGTGTAGGGTGGCCGACGGGCTGAGAGAAAGCGCTCGGGAAGGCCGCCTCATCAGCGAAGGATTGCATCAGAACCCCTTGATCCGCGAGATGCTGACGAACATGATCGCAGTGAGAGAGGAGACGGGGTCTCTGCCAGATCTCTTGGGGAAAGTCTCAACCCTGTACGACCGAGAAGTGAACCGAAAGACAACTGCTCTCACGAAGCTCATCGCGCCGGCACTGTTAGCAACCATGGCCGGGCTGGTGGGATTCATCGCAATCTCGGTGTTCACGCCAGTACTTCCGAGTGAAACACCAAAGAATCTCGCCGCGCGAGACTGAGGCGCGACATGCTATTTCATTTTGGTGTTGACAAAATCATACGAGCGTATTAAATGAGCGTATGATTTTCACCGTGGTGATTCACTGTGATAAGGAGCTTATGGATGAAGCCCACGAAGGAACGCCTCCTCAATGCCGCGGGTGAGGTCTTTGCGGAAAAAGGGTTTCACGCGGCGAGCGTTCGGAAGATATGCGAAAGAGCTGGGGCCAATCTCGCGTCGGTCAACTACTATTTCCGAAGCAAAGAAAAGCTGTATGAGGCGGTGGTCCTTCACACGTTTCACTATGCGATGGAGAAGTATCCCGTAGGTGGGAATCAAGACGGACTTCGCAGCCCGGAAGAAAGGCTATTCGCGTTTGTGCATCGGTTCTTACTACGCCTTCTCGACAGGGACCGGCCCGCCTGGCATATAAGGGTTCTGCGGCGGGAACATGCCGAACCCGGCGCGGCTCTTCGGGCCGTTGTCAAGAAGATCATACGCAGGAACCGGGAAGAGCTTCTCTCGATCCTGGGGGAGGTCTTGGGCCCCGAAGCGGATCGGGAGTGGCTTCAACTCTGTGCAAGCAGCATCGCAGGTCAGTGCCTGTTTTACCACAGGGCAAGACCTGTCGTTTCCCAGTTGCATGGACATGTTGATTATTCATCTTCTGGAATTCAGAAGCTGGCGAGACACATCACTGATTTCTCTCTCGCAGCTATCCGAAACACGGCAAAGACCAACAACGCTCGAGAACCGAAGAGCCATATAAGGGCTAAGAAATGACATCCAAGGGAAAGCAGGTTTCTTGCGAAGAATCTCGCAGTGAACGCCGGTTTCGCTTTGATTCCTGTTGACATCTCGGACTGCGGAGCGCAACAGAATTCTTTTTGCCTGAAGTAAGTATGAGCTGTATGCAGAGGAGACAGGTCCGCCGGTCGTGCGGGCGGAGTGCAGTCCGCGGATTAAAAAACGTTCGTAAGGCAGCCCAACCGCACGAAGTCCGTCGAGAGCCTTGCCTGGCGAGCTGGCGATTCAACATGAGACTCCCCTCGCTCTGCGATTACACTTGTCCTGACACGGCGCCGGAGCCGTGCAGGGAGGAATCGGCCTGCCCGTGCCGGCGCGCCGATGTGACTCGAATGGGAAAGGCTGTCCCCTGCTCGTGGCGACATTAACCCGTACGCCCAGGGCAGACAATTCAGAGGTCATCGAATGAAGAAGAAGATCGCAATCCTGATCGTGTTGGGCCTCGTGGGCTTTGTTGGCTGGCGAATTCATAAGAAACTCTCTATGGGGCCGAAGGGTTTCGGTCGGCAGCGCGGGGCCGTCGCTGTAGCTGTGGAGACAACGCCCGTGCACAAGACTACGATACGCGATATTGGGCTTTTTACCGGCACCTTGTTCCCGAAATCGCAGTTTACGCTTGCGCCGAAGGTCGCGGGACGACTGGAGAAGCTCTTCGTCAATATTGGGGACCCGGTTAAACGCGGCGACTTGATGGCGCTCCTCGATGACGATGAGTACTTTCAGGAGGTCGAACAGGCTCGCGCGGAACTCGAAGTGGCGATGGCCAACGTGGAAGAGTCCCTCAGCGCTTTGGAGGCCGCTGAACGTGAATTTGAAAGGGTTCGGAGGCTGCGTGAGAAGAAGATAGCGTCCGAGTCGGAACTCGATGCTGTCCAGGCCCAATACAACGCTCAGCAAGCCAAGTACAGGGTCTCCCTCGCACAGGTCACACAGAAGGAGGCCGAGTTGAACGCAGCGCAGGTACGGTTTTCTTACACACAAATCGCGGCGTTGTGGGAGGATGGAAATGAGCCCAGAATAGTCGGTGAGCGGTTTGTGGACGAGGGAGAGATGCTCAAGGCCAACGATCCTATCGTTTCGATCCTTGATATCCATATCCTGACTGCCGTGATACACGTGATTGAGCGGGACTATTCTCAAGTGGGGACGGATCAGGATGTGCTTATAACCACAGATGGGTTTCCTGGGAAGACTTTCTCTGGCACGATTGTCCGTGTGGCGCCGGTTCTGAAGGAAACCTCTCGCCAGGCAAGGGTGGAAATCGAAGTTCCCAATTCGGAGGGGCTTCTTAAACCTGGAATGTTTATCCGCGCAGAAATTGAGTTTGCCGAGCATGACGATGCGACGGTTGTACCGGTGGCTGCTCTTGTCAAACGGGGCGGTCAGCAAGGCGTTTTCTTAGCAGACGCGCGAAAAATGAAAGCCGACTTCGTTGCTGTGAAACTGGGCATAATCAGTGGCGGGTTGGCAGAAGTAATCGCCCCTTCTCTTTCGGGCATGGTCGTGACCCTCGGGCAACACCTTCTTGAAGATGGTTCTCCGATCACATTGCCTCAGAAGCAGCCCGCTGGTTCCTCGGGGTCCCCCGGGGGAGCGGATGGGAAGGGACGGTCCCGTGCAGCCTGCTCGCCATCTCGCACCAACCCTCCACGGTACACCGAAGCCCCGTCCACGCCCCATCCCTACGCACCCCTAACGGCCAGGGGAGGAGCTTGATGAAGCTCACACGGTTTGCTGTTCATCGGCCCATCTTCACCATCATGGTGACGCTGATTGTAATCATCCTGGGCGGGGTGTGTTTGATGCGCCTTCCCATAGACCTAATGCCCGATATTACGTTTCCGACGCTGAGCATCAGCACCGACTACGAAAATGCCAGCCCGGAGGAGATCGAGGAGCTGGTGACGCGCCCCATGGAAGAAGCGATCAGCGCGGTTCCCGGCGTGGAAGAGGTTTTCTCGATATCAACGGAAGGAGTCAGCAACGTCCGCCCCACGTTCTCCTGGGGCACTGACCTGGATGCGGCAGCGAATGACATCCGGGACCGCCTGGACCGGGTGATGCCGCGTCTTCCCGAGGATGCCGAGCGGCCGGTGCTACGAAAATTCGACCTGGCAAGCTTTCCAATTCTCATTCTTGGGGTCGCGAGCGAGCTGGACCCCGTACAGTTGCGTCGGATCATTGATGACCAGATCAAGTACCGTATCGAGCGCGTGCCCGGGGTAGCCGCACTCGATGTCCACGGTGGCCTCGACCGAGAGATTCACGTTGATCTCTACCCGGACAAGGTCAAAGCTCTGGGACTTCCCCTTGACCAGATCCTCAGCCGAATCCGGGCAGAGAACATCAACTTGCCAGGTGGAACCATTGACCGGGGAAACTTTGAGGTGACAATCCGCACTGCAGGGGAATTCACGAGCCTGGATCAGTTGCGCGATACAGTGGTCGCCATCCGCGAACGTGCCCCGATCCAACTCAAGCAGATTGCCAAGGTTGAGGACTCCTGGCAAAAGGTCACGCGGATCGTTCGGGTGAACGGGCGCCCCGGTATTCGACTGGCCGTCAATAAGCAATCAGGGACAAACACGGTCGAGGTCGCCAGGAAGGTCCTTCGGGAGATTGACCGGATCAACCAAGACATCCCTCAGCTCAATATCGTCCCTATCATTGATACTTCCGACTACATCCAGCGCTCCATCCGAAACGTGGGCTCCTCCGTCCTGTATGGTGGGTTCTTAGCGATTCTCGTCCTGCTCTTCTTCCTGCGAAACATCCGCAGCACAGCCATTATTGCGACCGCCATACCCGTTTCCATAATTGCGACCTTTGCCCTTATGTACTTCGGCGGGTTCACGCTGAACATGATGACCCTTGGCGGGCTGGCGCTGGGCGTGGGAATGCTGGTGGACAATGCTATCGTCGTTCTCGAAAACATCTTCCGCCTGCGGGAATCAGCAGGCGGACCCGAGCAAGCCGCGGTTGCGGGCAGCGACGAGGTTACGCCTGCCATCATTGCCAGTACATTGACGACCCTCGTTGTTTTCTTGCCGTTGATTTTCGTCCGGGGTATGGCCGGCGTCATGTTTAAGCAACTGTCATTGGTCGTGGGTTTCTCGCTGCTGTGTTCGCTTGCAATGGCCGTGACTCTGGTTCCCATGCTTGCCGCCAAGATACTGCCTCCCGTCAGACCCAACGCGACAGCGAACGAGACCTTGACGCACAAGATATTTCGTGTTAGCGGTGGGTTGTTCACAGGGTTGGAGGGACGCTACAAACGCCTGCTTCACGTTGCCCTTCGTCATCGCATGCTGGTCGTCGTGGCGGCCATTCTCCTATTCCTCGGAAGTCTCACACTCATTCGGATGGTTGGTGTTGAGCTGACCCCGAGCACCGACGAGGGTGAGGTCCGGGTCAATGCAGAGATGGAGGTTGGCACAAGAGTTGACCTGCTCGATGAAAAGTTCAAGACCATCGAGGCCATCGTAAAAGACGCCGTTCCCGAGATCAAGAATACGGTCACATATATCGGAGGGCGAAGCTGGCGAAGCGCGGGTTCCCATACGGGAGAACTCAGGATAGCCCTCAAGCCTCAAGCTGAGCGAACGAGATCGAGTGAAGAAATCGCAGCCATGCTTCGCCGCACGCTTATGAGCATTCCGGGGGTCATCATTCGGACTCGCGCGGGAGAAGGGCTTTTCCTGTTGCGCATGGCAACGCGAGGAGCAGAGAGGATCGAAGTGGAGGTCCGTGGCTACGACCTCCAGACAGCCGACGCTCTGGCGCAGCGTGTCAGGAAAGCGGTGGAGCAAGTTGACGGCGTTACGGATGCCCGGGTGAGCCGCGAATCGGGCAGCCCCGAGGAACTCATTCTCGTTGACCGGCAGAAGGCCGCGGACATGAAGCTCACGGTCTCTCAGATTGCAAATATGCTTCAGACCGTCCTGTCCGGAACGCGGGCTGGCTACTATCGCGAGGCCGGAGACGAGTACACAATTCTCGTGACGGTCCAGGACGCCGAGCGAATGGACCTCCGGGAGATCCTTGACCTGACATTGACCAACGCGGACGGACAGCCGGTCGTGCTTCGGAACGTGGTTGACGTTCGGCCTCGAAGTGGACCGGTACGGGTCGAAAGAAAGGACCAGGAGCGAGTTGTGGTGCTAGCGGCCAATATTAGCGGCCGAGATATGGGTTCCATCATTTCGGACATAAGGGAGAAGTTGCGCTCGATCCCTGTGCCGCGAGATTTCGCCATCGGCCTTGGGGGCGATTATGAGGAACAGCAGAAGGCTTTTCGGGAACTCAGGCTGAGCTTTGTACTGGCACTGGTGCTGGTGTACATGGTCATGGCCTGCCAGTACGAGTCGCTTCGCGATCCGTTCGTGGTGATGTTTTCCGTGCCGCTGGCCGTCATCGGCGTCGTCCTGATGCTTTTTCTCACCAACACGACGTTCAACATCCAGTCATTCATCGGTTGCATCATGCTCGGTGGGATCGTTGTGAATAACGCCATCTTGCTTGTGGACCATACCAACCTGCTTCGCCGACGCGATGGCATGCCCCTGCGGGAGGCCATCGAAGAAGCCGGCCGGCGGCGGCTTCGGCCGATCCTGATGACAGCCATGACGACTGTCCTGGGCCTGTTCCCCCTGGCTCTGGGGCTTGGCGAGGGCGGGGAGGCTCAGGCTCCCATGGCCCGGGCGGTCATCGGAGGACTGCTGAGCTCGACGCTCATTACCCTGGTGTTCGTGCCGACCGTTTACTCAGTCTTCGAACGCCGGCGTGTGAACGACACGCGACAGCCAGGCGACGTTTGACAGGCGGCCTCCGCCGCCAGACGGTGTAAGGCAACTGCTCTCCGGTTCCAGCAGGGCAAATAGAAAAGAAATTCCTGCTCAAAAGGGTCGGCGCGATTCCGCTCTTTTTTGCTCCCCAACCAAGGCGCAAACTCATGAACGGAGGAGGAGAACATCACATGCATGCGTTGAGACTTCTTCGAAATCTTTTGGCTCTTCTGCCGGTCGGTGTAGCCTGCCTCTCGTTGACATCCTGTTCATCGCTTGATGAAAGCGGCTACGACAACGCTGTCGGCCCCGCTCGTCAAACAGGGGCCGCCGACACCGAGGGAGCGTCACGTCCCACAGCACCTGCCGTACATTCAGAACCTGCGGTCACGCCTCTTGCTGTACCACCGCAAGGACCGCTCAAGCTCACCGTCGAAAACACAATCCTCCTGACGGTGGAGAACAACAAAGCTTTTCAGGTGCAGCGACTGAGTCCTGCCATCCGTCGAACGTTTGAACAACAGGAACGTGCAGCTTTTGACCCGGTTGCAGGTGCGGCGGCATCGCATCGGCGCACAGATGCTGAACGACTCGCGCGCACCGGAACAGAGACCGAAAGCTTCGCCTCCAGGAACACCTCCGGGGAACTCTCCCTGAACGAATTTTTTTCCACGGGCACAACGGTCGCCCTCGAGGCCACCACCGACATGACGGACTCGTCGCTTTACGCGGACTCCTTTGCTTCGACCCGCGTCGGGTTAACTGTGACCCAGGCAATCCTCAGGGGCTTTGGAACCCGCGTGAACCTGGCCAGCCTTCGCCAGGCCAGAATGGATACGCTCGCCTCTCAGTACGAGTTGCGGGGATTCGCTGAATCGCTCATCGCGGAGGCCGAAACAACGTACTGGGACTATGCTCTTGCAGAGCGTCAGATCGAAATCTATACCCTGTCGTTGAAACTGGCCCAGGACCAGCTCACGGAAACCGCGGAAAGGATCGAGATAGGAACCCTGGCGGAAACTGAACTTGCCGCAGCCCAGGCAGAACTGGCACTGCGCCGCGAGGACCTGATCAATGCGCGCAGCAACCTGGCCACCATCCGGTTGCGGTTGCTAAGGTTGCTCAATCCTCCGGGAGCAAATCTGTGGGACAGACAGATCGTTCTCGAGGATCAACCAATCGTGCTGGATGTCCCATTAGATGACGTCGAGCCCCACGTCCTGGTGGCTTTACGTATGCGGCCCGATCTGAACCAGGCCCGGCTGGAGGTCAAACGAGGGGACCTGGAAATCGTCAAGACCAGGAACGGACTCCTGCCAAAGATGGATCTGTTCCTTACTCTCGGGAAGACTGGCTACGCCAACTCTTTTGGTCGTTCTGTGCAAGACCTTGATGGAAGCAACTACGATTTCCTTGCGGGAGTTAGTTTCGAATATCCCTTCGGTAATCGGCATGCGGAGGCCCATCACCGGCGGGCAATCCTCAGTCGCAAACAGAGCGAAGAAGCTCTCGGAAATCTGGCACAGCTTGTCGAGGTGGATGTGCGCTCCGCCTACATCGAAGTCAACCGTGCAAGGGAACAAGCCGCCGCCACTTCGGCAACCCGTAGGCTACAGGAAGAAAAGCTGCGGGCGGAGACTGAGAAGTTTCGCGCCGGCAAATCAACAACGTTGCTCGTCGCTCAGGTTCAGCGCGACCTCGTAGCCAGTCAGATCTCTGAAGTGCAGGCCGTCGTGACTCATCTAAAATCCCTGGTCGAGCTATACCGCCTTGAGGGGTCACTGCTCGAAAGGCGCGGCATTTTGGCCCCGGGTCGTGAGCCCGTGAACCTGTTGGCACAGCTATGATCGCGAGACGATGGACTCCAAGTTCTGCCCGTTTCAGGGCGGCGGATGAGAGAGAGCAGGATGAGACGTCGTCATTGGATATTGGTGCCGGCACTCTATCTGATTGTCGAGGACTTCCGCAACCTGCGTTCAAAACTGAAGTCTGTCGTTCAGCCGCCGCAATCCGCTATGTGCTGCAAGACAAGCGGATTCATCTCCTCACGATCAGCATGCGTCTGAGGCAAGAGGTCGATGCCAACATCAAGATACTTACGGGCGATACAACGTACACATTGGACGATCGGGCACTTCTGGCGGAGTTCTGCGCAAAAGCGCTCGACAGCGACCCTATCAAGGCCATGAGGGTTGATTGACCGGTAAGAGTGAGACACCGTGTCGTGGCCGGCTACAAAGCCCTCTGGCGGCAACGTGGCGTCTGGAGAATCTGTCTAAGAGTGCACCATGAGAAGAGTCTTATCAGCTACAGTGCTTCTAACTGTAACTGATCGGCGGTGGTCGCCGGTGCGTCTATATAGGAAATGTCGGTTGAAAGGAGAACTGATATGAAGGTGTTGAGAAACCTGAGTTGGACACGCGTGCCGGCCCTGTTCGCCGTTGTGGCGATTCTGTCGGGCGCGTTGATATCTCATGCCGCAATGGCGCAAGAAGAGAAGGCGGTCGAGAATTTCCCTACCGTCCTCCAACGCGACATAACCCTGTGGAGTGACGGCACACGGTTGTCCGGAGTCTTGCTCTACCCCAAGGACCGCAAAGAAGGCGAGAAGCTTCCGGCTATCGTGATGTGCAATGGG
>Ga0114930_10001585_pt1 | contig 21440 bp, 19 predicted proteins | sample AnhtaG_FD_87300 | JGI IMG/M metagenome (GOLD analysis project Ga0114930, IMG submission 87300) | Deep subsurface microbial communities from Anholt, Denmark to uncover new lineages of life (NeLLi) - Anholt_01485 metaG | ecosystem: Environmental > Aquatic > Marine > Oceanic > Sediment | place... | reverse complement strand
TTTAGGTAAAGAAACGGAATATTCTTAGAAAAACTGTAAACGATGTTATGCTAGAGAATCACCATTAAAGTGTAAACGATGTTATGCTAGAAAAAGTGTTAGCGATGTCTTGCTAGTTATCATATAGCCAATAAAAAGAGTTTGTTGAAACTCGATGCCGACCCGAACATCACTGTTCGCGGCAAGCTTTATCCAACACCTCCGAGAATAAGGAGATAGCTAACTTGATTAATTCATAAATTTTCCTTCTAACATTATGTCCTGCTTTGTATGCTCAGAATCTAATTCAAAAAACCAGATCCTGAACCAAGTTCAGGACGACAGCAGTGGTGGCACCCCCAAACTCGTTTGGGGGTGATTATTGCAGCAAATATAATAATAACAATAGTTAGCAGAACAAATCCCGAGTACTCGGGATGAATTATTCAGGCTAAACAATACCAGTTGTCCCATTAAAAATGTAGGGGTTTGATTTATCAAACCCTTGTTATAAAAAAATGTGATATACAGGGTCTCTTTAAAAATTGTTTATGCCGGGAAAAGACTTGATATAAGGTATTTTATTCATTATATTAGAGTAACTTATAATAAACACTAAGGAAAGGAGTGTGTTTAAATATGCCTGCAGTCAAGGTACGCGATGGTGAACCTTTTGAACGTGCATATAGACGATTTGTTAAAGCGTGTGAGAAAGCTGGACTGATGTCCGACATCAAGAAACACCAGCATTTCGAGAAGCCGAGTGAAAAAAAGAAGCGAAAACTCGCTACAGCCAGGCGAAAATCAAGAAGATTCCAGTTCGAGAATTTTTAAAGGTTTTAGGGTTTTATTATAATTATGTAATCGCGTTTGATGTTCAGAATTGAGCGCGATTTTTTTATGAGAACATAATCATGAATTACCTTGATATTATCATTTTAGCGGTGGTGGGATTTTTTCTTGCATGGGGTATTAAGAAAGGTATCGTAAAAACACTTGCCGGTGTTATCGGTTTCATCCTGGCAATGATAATTGCTACAGCCATGATGGGAATGACGGCAGATATCCTGCATAACCTCTTTAATATGAATAAAGGAGCTGCGTATATCCTGAGTTACGTGCTCCTCTTCATAGGAGTGATGTTGATATGTTATGCGGCTGCGAACGTTATCCTTAAACTCTTTACCATAACATCAACCCGCTGGTTAGACCGTCTCGGCGGCGGGATATTAGGATTCCTTGTGGGCAGCCTGATAGTGAGTGCGGTTCTGGTGGCGCTTTCGTTCTTTACCTTTACCGAGAGGATGCTGCCTGAGAAAGATAAGTCGCTTCTTTACCCGTATGCAAGGAGCTTTTTCCCCGAATTTTATAACCTGATAGTGAAACTAAAACCCCGAGTACTCGGGGCAAAAACATTTCAGGATATAACCGGAGATATCCTCGAAGGACAGCCCGAAGACGCCCTTAAAAAAACACAGGCTGGAAGGGACTTGCTTGAATACTTGGAGAAACTAAAATCGGGCAAATGAAAAGAGCGTGATGGAAATTACCCTCAAATGCAACTCCAAAACTACGGATTCTTTGATTTGCAGGTTTTCTTGGCATCGGTGATTGGTTTGACAGAAGAGCAAAGAAAAAGATACAGTAGTGGTTTTTGTGAACGAATGCTGGTCCGCAATGGTTATGCCCGAATCGCCACCTACCCGCAGAATTTTAAAAATGTCAAACTGTTTCAGGAATCCGAGTGGGAAGTAAGGGAGCTTAAGCGGGGGTTATGGAGTAATAATTTAAACTGTAATAAAAAATTGTCGATTTTATACTTAGTTGAGCCCCGAATATCCTGCATTGATTGTCAAGAGACTATAATATAAAACCATATAAGATTTTAATAGGACATTTCTTAATTACGTATAAAATCAGGTTGAACGAATCCGCACATTAAGATCAAAGTCGTAAGTCGCCGGAATATCTTGAAAATTTCAATTAAAACGTTATGAAATATATTTATTATTTGCAAGCATTTTTTACTTTCTTCATTTTCTTAATTGCTCGCAGCACCTCTGCACGGGGCACAATCCACTTTTTCTCAAGCAGCATTATGAGTTAATCATGGGTGAATTTTACGGCAAGCAATAGTTCTTCAGACGATACCTGTTCTTTATTGGCAGGCATTTTCAAATCCTTTTATTGAATGTGCTTTTATGTTAAGCAAGAGAAAGTAATATACCCGGTTGTAAAATCGCAGTGTTTTTTCTATTGATTTTGATTGTTTTTCTTCTTACTTACTATAATAACGATTCAGATTTGATTAAAAAGAGGAAAATAGGATGATAAAATCGTTTCTTTTTTTGATAATTCCATTCTTAATATTTTTCTCTTATTGTTCAAAAGAAAATGCCACTGAACCCGATCCAACTGTTATAATTTTTGGAGAAGCTAAATTAATAAGTGAATTAACAGATGAACATAATAATGTATTAGGCGATACTACGATAGCTATAAATGGTATAGAAGTAATACTGCTTGAAAATCATAAACCAATTTCAATAACGACCACTAATCAAATGGGTCAATATGGATTTGAAAATGTTATACTTGGAACTTATACTGTTAAGGCAAGAATAAAGCACATTCTATTTGAATCTGAATCCAATGAAAGTGATTCGCTCAAATTATTGTTTCCTTTCCTTGATTATTATGCTGGTCTTTTATCTATACCCACTACAGGAGACTTAAGTGATAATGATTTTGAATTTGAAACTGTTTATCCTAATCCAGGTAGTAATACGGTAAATATTATATACAGTCATTCTCAAACAATGAATTTAAAGATTGACATTTATAATCACCAAGATGAGTTGATAAAAAATTTTATTAATGTTGAAAATCAAGAGGGAGGACCTTATATTGTTTTATGGGACTTTACTGATAATAAGTTATCAATAGTACCTTCAGGTATTTATTTTATTTATGCTGAAAGTGATAGTTTACCTTTATATTTTACAAGCGCCGTAAAAAAATAACACTGTAAAACTCCTTAAATTCCTCCCTCTGAGCAATCAAGATTAATATAATAATGGATAATATTAAAATTATAAAATGAATACGCAAATGACTTTTTAAGAGCAAATTCTAAAAAGCATTAATGACGCACGACCCACCCGACCTATTCAAAGCAAACAAATCCAAACCGCCAAAGAGAAAATTCAACAGATCCACCCCCGAAACCGAATACTGCACTTTTGAGGATTTTAAAAACAGCGATGCATGGCGAAAATTAAATGTCACCCCGCACAAAGAAAAGGTGCTCAAAAGCACGATTATTGAAGGCATACCGATTCAAGAGGATTTGGAGACAATATTGAAAGCAATTAAAGAAAAAAAATAAGAAGAAAAAGAGACTATAATTAGAGCAACGAACCTCAACAAAAGAGTCTAAAATGTATAAAAATCCCAAATTGCCTAAGTTCTGAAATTTTCATTTAAATTATATTACACCTCACTAGACGGACACAGATGATTTATTGTGCATTGTGCGCAGAGGGTTTTCCGTGCCCGGCATGTTTTCCTGCCGTGGTCGATAAGCAGATGCGAGAAGTGTGTCCATTCTTCCTGCGGGACAACTCCATTTAAATCCATTTCAATTTTATCGGGGTCTTTTTTATCCGATAGTGCGAGCCTGCCCGCAAGACGCCTGACATGCGTATCCACAACAATACCGGGAATTCCAAATGCATTTCCCAGTACAACATTTGCGGTTTTTCTGCCGATTCCGGGGAGTGATACCAAATCTTTTAGAGTATTCGGAACCTTCCCGCCGAACCTGTCGATCATTTCACGGCAGCATTTTTGAATGCTTTTCGCCTTATTATTAAAAAATCCGGTTGACCGAATATCATCGCCCAATTCTTCCAGCGATACATCCACATAATGCTGCGGCGCCGGGTATTTTTTGAAAAGCTCCGGTGTAACCTTATTTACACGCTCATCGGTGCACTGAGCGGAAAGTATTGTTGCTATAAGCAGTTCAAGCGCATTTGTATAATTTAATGCAGTTTTCGAATCCGGGAATTCTTTTGTTAATATATCAATTATCTTTTTGGTTCTCTGTTTTTTCTCTTGTATTGTTTCTGCCATAGATTTATCTCCCAATTTATTTAACCGCAAAGACGCAAAGACGCAAAGACAATGAAAAATGAAAAATAATTGTGGTACATTTATATATTGAATAGTCAATTTTTTCCCGATTTTGCATTTTGCCCCGAAGGGACTCCTGCGGAGCAATTTGCAATATACATTTTGCATTAATTTAATTCTTTCTCTGCGTCTTTGCGTCTCTGCGGTTAAATTATTTTTTAAGTTTTTTACGGTTTTGAAAATAGTTTTTCAGTTCCTCTGCCGTTAAGGAATTGATAACATCTTCTTTTTCCAGCCATCCTTTGCGAGCGATCCCCACTCCATAGATTACATCACTGATGCCCTCGATACTATGAGCGTCGGGGTTTATCGCTATTTTTACACCCTTTTCCTTTGCATGTTTACAATATCGCCAATCGAGGTCGAAGCGGTGTGGACTGGCATTCAACTCGATAATGACATCGAATTCTTTCGCAAGTTCAATTATATAGTGCATGTTTACGGGGTATCCATCCCTGGCAAGCAGGAGGCGTCCTGTCGGGTGACCAAGAATAGTGGTATACGGATTCTTAACGGCTTGTTCAAGGCGGCTGGTTGCTTCTTCTTCGATCATTTTCATCCTGGAGTGTACGGAAGCTACTACAAAATCAAACGTCTCCAGAATCTCATCCGGGTAATCCAGTGAACCATCTGTCAGAATGTCAGCTTCGATGCCTTTAAAAATAGTAAAGTTTGGATATTGTGCTTGTAGCCGGTCAATTTCTTCATGCTGCTGACGTACACGGTCTTCCGTCAGCCCGTTGGCATAAAAGGCGGTTTTGCTGTGGTCGCATATACCGATGTATTCATATCCGAGTTTGATGCACGCTTTTACCATGTCTTCGATACTCGCAGAACCGTCGCTGTACGACGAATGCACGTGGAGAATACCCTTGATATCGGTTTGTGTAATCAATTGCGGCAATTTATTTTCCGCCGCTATTTCAATCTCTCCGAAATTCTCCCGCAGTTCCGGCTCGATATAAGCTAATCCGAGGGCGCGAAAAATCTCTGCTTCATCAGCACACTGCATTGATTCACCGTTAGAAAATAGACCGTACTCATTCATTTTTAAATTGTGTTTTTTTGCGCGTGAACGCATTCCGGTGTTATGTTCCTTAGAGCCGGTAAAGTGATGGAGTGCAAAGGGGAATTCTTTATCCGAAACAAGCCGCAAGTCTGTATTAAATCCGGAAGAAAACCTCACCGAAGATTTGGTATTTCCCTTACCGGTTATCTGTTCAACGTCAGGGAGTTCAGTAAAATGCTCCATAATTTCCGCGCGGTGTTCATCACGTGCGCTGGCAATAATGTCGATATCTTTGATAGTTTCCTTGTATCGGCGTATGCTCCCTGCAATGGAGATACGGATGATGCGGGGAAATTTTTTAACTTCATCGAGGATTTTTTGCGCCGCCAGCAGCGCATCGTGATAGAGATGCCGCTCCTGGGATGTTTTCAAAAAATGTATCCCAGCAAGAATATTTTCCTGAGATTTTTTACCAAAACCTTCGAGAACGGTGAGACGGTTTTCATTGCAGGCATATTCGAGTTCTCCCACCGTAGCGATGCCCAGTTTTTCATAAACAGCCCGCACTTTTTTCGGACCCATACCGGAAATGCGCAGCATGTCAAAGAGACCCCCGGGTATCGACGCTTTTAACTCTTCATACTCCTGTACAGCGCCGGTTGTAACCAATTCGGTAATTTTATCTGCAAGACCTTTGCCTATACCTTTAATACCGGTAAGCTGTTCAGATTTTACGAGCGATTCGACCGGTTCGGAAAGAGTCTCTATAGTGCGCGCAGCGTTATAATGTGCTTGTGCACGAAAGGGATTCCCGCCGGTCAATTCAATCATAACGCCGATCTCTTCCAATATTTTTGCTACTGATTTATTGTCCATATACGTATTCCTGTAAGAAGAATATGAGGATTACCTTAGTAATGCGTAAATCAAAATGTACAAATTAACTGGTGTACTTTATTTCTCCAAATAAGTTACAGCAAATGTTACTATTTCTAACCAGACAATAACCACTCAAAATAATAATGAATATTTTGTTAAAACAAAAGCACTTTGTTGGTATAACTATTTAATTGAAAAAAAGATATAAAATATTTTTAATTATTCAGGTCTTGACGCATTGCTTCCTTTAAAAACCGTTGTATTACAGCTAATTTGTATAAACGGCGGAGCGACGAGTAAAAATTCCAAATTTGATGCTGTGAACGAGTGGATCGTACTTAAAAATATGTTGCATTATGCAACGAATTGTTTTATATTGTAACAGACGTTAAAATTAAATAAAGGAAAATGATGATGAGTATTGCTGTGAGAATTTCAGATAAATTAGCTCATGAAGCTAAAGTTCAATCTAAAGTCGAAAACCGTTCAATCACCGGGCAAATTGAATATTGGGCAAAAATTGGAAAAATTGCCGAAGAGAATCCGGATTTGCCTTATCATTTAATAAAAGACATTATGATTGGACTTGAGCAATTGGAGAGCGGTGAAGGAACGGAATATAAATTCGGATAAAAGCTGAATGAAAGTAACTCAATCTCCACTTTTTGCAAGAAAGGTAAAAAATTTTCATAAAAAGCAGAAGGAAGAGTTAGATATTCAGATAAAGAAGATCCTGAAAAATCCTGAACTCGGTCAGGAAAAGAAAGGAGATTTAAAAGGGATATGTATTCTTAAGTTCAAGGTAAATGATAAACAATTTCTCCTTTCTTATCGCATGAAACATGATGTTTTAGAATTGATAATGATTGGAGAACATGAAAATTATTACCGGGATTTGAAAGGTTACCTGAAAACCAAATAAGATAGCAATAAAAAAAGAAATCACTATACCAATTTTTCTGTTGATTTTTATATCATGAAAACGCAATATAAAAGAGCCACGGTCTATTTAGACTCACAATTACATCGAGCTTTGAAAATCAAATCAGCTCAAAGTGACTGTACAATTTCAGAATTGGTTAATACTGCTGTCAAACTAAGTCTTGCCGAAGATTTTGAAGATTTGTCCGCTTTTGAAGAAAAAAAAAATGAGCCGAATTTAGATTTTGAAGAAGTGCTCGAAGAATTAAAAGCAAGTGGCAAATTATAAAATCCTTATCAAGCCGTCCGCTGTAAAAGAGCTGAAAAGGCTTCCTAAAAAGGGCGTTCAAAGAATTACAGCTACAATCCTATCTCTGACAATAGAACCCCGTCCTTTTGGCTGTGAAAAACTGTCCGTACAAGAGAAATATCGAATTCGACAAGGTAATTACCGCATTATATATGCCATCGAAGATGATCAAATAATTGTTAACGTTGTCAAGATTAGACATCGGCGTGATGTCTATAAATAAAATCACTGCTTAAGTTAAAAAGAGAATACTTCGATCCTCATCCATATTTCCGGACATTTTCAATCAATAATTGCAAGATAAATCCGCAAATATAAGATTAAAACATTATTGAAATTAGTGGAAAAGATATAGTGAGAGTTATTCGGTTAATTGCGAGATAACTTGGAATATATGGTTTACATCGCAGGGCTTATACACAATTGCATCTGAATAATTTTTATATAACGGATGTTCTTCGGAATTTTTTGTTCTGATTGACTGCATAATAACAACCATTGTTTGGGGGCAAGTCTTTTTAATTGAGCGTAAAAACTCGATGCCGGTATTATCCACGATATCTGCATCGATTAATAAGAAATCCGCTAAATGAAGGTCGTCTTTAATAGAAGTAGAATTTTTAACTATTTTAACGTTAAATTTATCGGAAAAAAAGAGCGCCAGACAGTTACACAGGTCATCGTCTTCTTCAGCGATCAAAAGTGTTTTCTCCTGTACATCATTAAGAGTCATGAATTGGGAGTTCCTTCCTCACAGGAAAAAATGCATGCTGATTCTTTCGTAAATTCAATAATGAAAAACGTTAATAATTGAAATTACAATTTCTATGCCATACCGACAAAAAAATATAAAAAAATAATATTTTACCTGTATATAGCAAAAATAGCAAAAAATTTTCTAATATTTATAGGAATCTGTTCTCATAATAATTCTTATTTATAAGAATATATTGCTTTGTGTTATTCGATATTTCACGACTTGAGATATATTCTATATGGAAGGCTTAAGATCAAATGTAGAGACGCATGGCATGCGTCTCAGATTTAATGCAAACAATTTATTTGAAATATCATAATAATTAAAATATTAAGGAATAGAATATATAAAGGCGGGACTGAACCAAAGCTCAATCCCGCCTTATCTTTTTGTGTGTTGTTCCCGCCCCGAGTTCTCCCCGAGTTCTCGGGGCGTGGCTAAGCGGGATTAATAACACACTCTTAGAATTTGATAAATCAAATTCCTACTTCAGCATCTTCGGGGGCGCAATTAACTATTTGAGCTTAGGTGGCACGTCCAATCCCCCGAGTACTCGGGGGATTGAACGTTATTATGAGGCGCCACATAACAACCCAAATTTGATAAGCGATTCATAGCTGTAATGGACCATTCCATGACAGTCTAAAACCATAATCCCGCTCAGCGAGATTTCAAGACCTGACCCCAATTATTATTAAGTATATGAAAATAGGTTTCAGAAACAAACTAAGGGAAGGAAGAAGAGAATTGTATTGCTATTTAAAGGAATATTAACTAACTTTTTATTTATGGAGATTGAGGGTTCGCGTATTCTCTTCTCCTCTGCCCCGTCTGTTTACTCAAGTAAATGGCGGGGCTTTGTTTCTATAATATACGAATTTATACATGGTTTAATCGTCTTTCCTAAACGATTTTACAGCATTTAAAAGTCAGCCCCTATAAAACCGATGCATGACAGAATCATATTTGTTGAAAATAATTCTCTGTATATACCCGTTTCATAATTAAGCGTCATAATTTTTATTCCGTATTCGCTCAAATGAGGTAACTTCATAATTATTAAACTTTTGTTCTGGCTTACACCAAATGCACCTTCACGGTGTATTCCATCTAAAGGAAAATATTTATAAAAAGAACCGTCTTTGGAGCTTATTGCAATTCTGGATATTACTCCCCCACCGGGAATAAAATTTCCTCTTTCATGTATAATATACATTTGTATTGATTCATTCCAACGTATTGAACCTATATAAGTATTTGGATTATCCGGTCGCCGGTAAAGAGCGGTTTCAATATTAATACGTGATAAAAACTGCCCATCCGTTGACATGTAATAGAAACCTTCTGGCTGCCCGGTTGACAGTGAATCGTTTGAAAACACAATGAGAGTATCGGGACCAACAATATCGACTGCATAAGTCCTGTATCTATTACGACCAGCAACATGAGTTCGATGGTTTGTCAATAAATCGAAATAAAATAAGTTTTGCCCATATGTCTGTACCCAAGCAGGCTCTTGAGAATAATAAAATCCGGTGCCGTCGTAATTCCAGACGGGAATAATCCCAGGAAGGAAAAATTCGGGAGGCAAAGGATCATACTTATCGTCAATGCGAAGAAAAGTATTTTCCTCAAGGTCATACAATACAAATGTTGGCCCGGCATCCGCTATATAATAATTAGAATCTCCGAATATTATTTTCTTCTTATCCGGTGAAAAGGAAATAAAAAACGGCCTATAAGTAGTATCGGATACAATTTTATAGACCAGGGGATTGTAGTAATCGATTAGAACAATCTTTCTGCTAGTTTTTCCTGGAATAATTTCATCATCCGGAAACTCCGCGATCACCGCTAAAAGGTCCTGCGGGCGGTTCTGAATAACCCAGTCGATGGTGCGTTCCTGGTCAGGTTCTGATATGCCGTTTACGTCCGAGCAAGAATAAAGGATCATGTTGGACGCCAATAAGAATACTGCTATAAAAATGCGCATAACAACCTCCTGAAGCAATCTAATAAAAGGAGAAAAGAAATAAATTGCAAATGAGGGAAATATTCCTTATCATTTACGCTACGGAGAAAGTGAGCATGCCAGTTCTCTTCTCCTTTGCCCCGTTCGTTAAGTTCTCTTATCGGCGGGGCTCTTTTTTTTCTTTGAATGAATATTTCTATACTCATTGAAATTTACCTTATTTTAAAATATTAACAGACTTAAAAAGCTGCTCCCATAATATAAGCACAATTAGGAATCATATTCGGTGTGAAGAAATCCTGAACCTCGCCATTTTTGTAGTTAAGAAGCATTAATTTTGTTGACCCAGAAGATAAAGGATTTCTTAAAAAAATAATCTTATCTTCTCTGATATTCCAGGCAATAGGACCATCAGCAAGCGAATCTTTCAGTTCAAATGCCTTATAAAATGAGCCATCTCTATTAGATATGCTAATTCTTACTGTTATAAAATAGTTTGGTATAAAATTGCCTCTTTCACTAATGAGAAATAGTTGTTTAGAATTAATCCATTGTAAACCAGCAGGATAAGGATGATTATTATTCGGCGTGTAATAAACCAGTTTGTCAATATTAATCCGGGATAAAAATTGTCCGTTTGTAGACATATAGTATAAACCCTCTGGCTGTCCCGTTACCAGAGTATCGTTGGTAAAAACAATAAGCGTGTCGGGCGGTATAAGCGAAACCGCATATGTATCTTTTCCCCGGTTAAAATAAAAGTGAGAGTATAACCTGGTTTCAAAATCGTAATACAGTATTCTTTGACCATACCAATCGCCTGCCCATGTAAAGTAAAACCCGGTATCGTCGGCATTCCAGATCATATTTATACCAGGCAGATTATTATCCGAGTAAAAATTTTCGGCTATAATCGGTTGAACAGTATCTCTAACAACATCGTACAGCATAAGGGCAGGTCCGGCTTCATTAGCCCAATCATTCCAATCACCAAATATGATTTTCTTCTTATCGTGAGAAAAAACCGGATAAACCGCCCCAAAGGATTCGTCGGTTACAATTTTATAATTTTGCGGATTATAATAGTCAAAAAGGACTAATTTACGTAAATTATCAGTAAATACAGCCGCCACCACCACTAAATCCTGAGGACGGTTCTGTATAACCCAGTCGATCGTCCGTTCCTGGTCTGGTTCTGATATGCCGTTTACATCCGAGCAAGAATAAAGTATCATGTTGGACGCCAATAAGAATACCGCTATAAAAATGCGCATAACAACCTCCTGAATCAATCTAATAAAGAAAGAAAAGAAACACATTGCAAAAGAGAATGATATTCCTTACCTTATGGATAAGGAGAATATGGACCCGTCAGTTCTTTTCTCCTTTGCCCCGCTTTTGATTTACTAAGGCGGGGCTTTATTTATATAATATACGAATTTATACATATTTAATCGCCTTGTACAAACTAATTGACGGTGTTTAAAAATCAGCTTGCCAAAAGCCGATACATGAAGGAATAATTTGTGGTATTAAATAATCTTTCATTTTGCCGGTTTTATAATCCAACCTTAATAATTTTATCTTTACATTTATATCGCCTCGTAGAATAAGGAATTCCATTTCATTATTGTTCCATCCTATCCCATATTCATTATACTGCTCATTTAGAGGGAAAAATTTATAATAAGAACCATCTTGATTTGTTAAGGCAAATCTGATATCAATATAACCACCTGGAATCCAGTCTCCCATGTCTTCAAATGCAAATAGTTGTAAATCTTTGTACCATCTTAATTTGCCAAGAAATGGATAAAGGTATGGATATGGATTATTCATATTGTAATATATTAATTTATCATTATTAATCCTCGATAAAAACTGTCCGTCATTAGACATATAATAATAGCCCTGGGACTTCCCGGTGGTTAATGTATCATTGGAGAACACAATAAGCGTATCAGGACCTACAATATCTACTACATAGGTCTTTTGTTGCCGCCGAGCATGTATTGAAACACCCCGATTCGTCAAAAAATCATAATAATATAAGTTTTGAAATCCCCAGGCAGGTACATTAGTAAAATAAAAGCCGGTGCCTTCGTAATTCCACACAGGACCAATTCCAGGCATATTATCGTAAATGCGAAGAAAAGTATTTTCCTCAAGGTCATACAAGACTAATGTTGGACCGGAATCAAATATATAATAATTAGAATCTCCGAATATTATTTTCTTCTTGTCCGGTGAAAAGGAAACAAAATCCGGCCTATAAATCGTATCGGATACAATTTTATAGGTCTGGGGATTGTAGTAATCGATTAGAACAATATTTCGGTTAGTTTTTTGGGGAATCATTTCATCCGGAAACTCAGCGATCACCGCTAAAAGGTCCTGCGGACGGTTCTGAATAACCCAGTCGATGTTGCGCTCCTGGTCAGGTTCAGAAATACCGTTTACGTCAGAGCAAGAATAAATTATCATGTTGGATATCAATAAGAATACAGCTATAAAAATGCGCATAACAACCTCCTGAATCAATCTAATAAAGAAAGAAGAGAAAAAAATTGCAAATAAGAAGGATTTTAATTACCTTTATAGATAAGGAGAATGTGGACCAGTCAGTTCTTTTCTCCTTTGCCCCGTCCGTTAAGTTACCATATCGGGGGGGCTTTATTGTGTAATAAATTATAAAGCTTCAATTTTTTATTTCCTCGTTCAAATATTAAAAATTGTTAGATATTAATATGCTGCAGTAGCAAATGCTATACATGATGTAATTATTTGTGGTAATAGAAATTCTTTCATTTCTCCTGTTTGATAATCGTAAAGCACTATTTCATTACCGTACCATCCCCATATTCCAGGATTTTGCACTATCCATGGCAAATATGCAAGTAAAACAAGCATTTTCCTTTCATGCGAATTCCACCCAATTAAACCTTCGAGAAATTCTTCATTTGGTGCAAAATATCTGTGATAAGTTCCATCCCTATTTGTGAAGGCAAGCCTGTTATCGACAATTGGACCACCAGGGACAAATTCACCTGGTTCCGAGAAGAAAAAGAGTTGTAAATCCTCATACCATACTAATCTGCCAACATGAGGTATTAAATTCTCAGGATATTCAGCATCTTCTCTGTAATAGATCAATTTATCGATGTTGATCCTCGATATGAACTGTCCATTAGTCGTCATATAATAATATCCCTCAGGTTGGTGAGTGACTGAAGTATCATTCGTGAACACGATAAGAGTATCAGGCGGAAGAAGTTCAACGGGATATGTTTTCATGGGAAAATGGTGATACACAGCAGTATATGTCTTGCTTGACAGATCGTAATAGAACACGCTTTGAGCAGATGCAATAAAATAAGGTTCATAACTGAAATAGAATCCCATGTCATTTACGTCCCATACTACGTTCATACCTGCGAGCGTTGAAGCTACCGGATCAGGGAGCCGCTCAAATGTATTTTTAACAATATCGTATAGGACAAGCGAAGGTCCTCTGTCGAAAATATACCTTCGCATATCGCCAAAGATCATCTTCGTCTTACCGTGTGAAAATACCGGGTCCGTTACGCGGTATGTCGTGTCGGTGGCGAACTTATAATTCTCCGGATTGTAATAGTCAAATAGGACGAGTTTTTGAACATTCCCTCCGCCGCCATCCGGCCGAACTGTTTCCGGAAACACCGCTGCCACCGCCAACAGATCCTGCGGGCGGTTCTGAATAACCCAGTCGATGGTGCGTTCCTGGTCTGGTTCTGAAATACCGTTTACATCAGAGCAAGAATAAAGGATCATGTTGGATGCCAATAATAATACAGCTATAAAAATGCGCATAACAACCTCCTGAATCAATCTAATAAAGAAAGAAAAGAAACAAATTGCAAATGAGGAAAAATTTTCTTATCCTTTATAGATAAGGAGATTGAGTACACGCCAGTTCTCTTCTCCTTCGCCCCGTCAGCTAATTTTTATTTTTGGCGGGGCTTTATTATGTAAGAAAATGAAATGTATCATTGTTGATTGTTCAATTTAACAGTAAATTAAATTTTAATATACAGCCCATGCAAATGCTATACATGATGTAATTATTTTCGGTAATAGAAATTCTTTCATTTCACCAGTTTGATAATCGAGAAGTGCTATTTTCATGCCGTAAGATCCCCATATTCCAATATCTCCAGGTCGTTCTGATGATAGAAGGACAAGTATCTTTTTGTCATAAGAATTCCACCCTATGAAATCTTCAAAATATACCTCATTTACCGGAAAATATTTATAGAACGTCCCATCTCTACTGGTTAATGCAATTCTATCTTTAATATATATACCGGAAATAAAATTTCCCTGCTCTTCAAAAATAAAGAGTTGTAAATCTTCATACCATTTTATTTTTCCAACATGCGGATACAAATTCAACGGATATTCAGCATCTTCTCTGTAATAGATAAGTTTATCAATATTAATCCTTGATATGAACTGTCCATTAGTCGTCATATAATAATATCCCTCAGGTTGGTGAGTGACTGAAGTATCGTTCGTGAACACGATAAGAGTATCAGGCGGAAGAAGTTCAACGGGATATGTTTTCATGGGAAAATGGTGATACACAGCAGTATATGTCTTGCTTGATAGATCGAAATAGAACACGCTTTGAGCAGAAGCAACAAAATAAGGTTCATAACTGAAATAGAACCCCATGTCATTTACGTCCCATACGACGTTCATCCCTGCGAGTGTTGAAGCTACCGGATCGGGGAGCTGCTCAAATGTATTTTGAACAATATCGTACAATACAAGTCCTGGTCCTCTGTCCCAAATATACCTTCGCATATCGCCAAAAATCATCTTCGTCTTATCGTTCGAGAACACCGGGTCCGTTACGCGGTATGTCGTGTCGGTGGCGAACTTATAATTCTCCGGATTGTAATAGTCGAATAATGCGAGCTGTTGAAAGTTGCCGCCGATGCCTCCAGCAGGATATCGCTCGGGGAAAACCGCTACCACCGCGACAAGGTCTTCTGGTCTGTTCTGTATCACCCAATCGATGGTGCGATCCGCTGGTGGGTCGGGAATTTCATCTATTGGACCGTTAACGTCTTTTCTGCAAAACGACAGGCTTAAAACTATTAATGATAATAAAAAAATAATTCCAAGTTTTTTCATGATGGTTTCTCCTATTATTATGACTTATTAAAAATTAAGTTTTACAATTTATTTTGTAAGCATATATCTTTTATCAGTAGTGTCCGGTTAAATTTATATAAGAATCTTGTAACCTATTATATGGTAAATAGTTACGATGTTTTATAATCATTATCAACTTGAATTGAAAAAGTAATTTTATTTCTATTCTATATTCATAGTCTTAATATATATGCTTAAATTATCAATTCATCTCTACAAAATTCTACAGATTGTGAGTGTTACTGCTTTTGAAAAAGTGCCTATTTTACAAGTACTTACAGATTGTGATTACACGAAATCAGAACAACACAATTCTAAACAATTGTTATTATTTGACTTTTAACCGGACAGTAGTGATCTTTTATATGATTAAAAATGGTAAATCAAGTGAATTGATGTTAGTTTATCTGCTCTTATTTAACCTGAATAATTAATAAATTTCCCTTCTAACATTATGTTCCATTTTGTAAGCTCGGAATCTAATTTAAAAAAACAAGATCCTGAACCAAGTTCAGGACGACAGCACGGGTGGCACCCCCAAACTCGTTTGGGGGTGCCTATTGCAACAAATATAATAATAACAACAGCTAGGAGAACAAATAATACTATTTTTTGAATTATTCAGGTTAATTAATATAATAATCTTATTTAATTTTTTTACGATACCAAGAACAAAAAAGTTCAAAAACAGTTAAAGTTTCAATAACCTGATTAATTCATCCCGAAGCTTCGGGATTCTGTCATGCCCCGAGTAATAGGGGCATCTAACAAGAAGATTCTAAACCAAGTTCAGAATGACAGGTCGTCTTAATTTCTATTAAATTAACAACTTATGGCGTTAATTTAGAAGATTTATAAATTATTCAGAATAAAAAATAAAATTTTTTCCCATCTTACATAGTGCAAATATCGTTCCATAATTATTTTCCTTCTTATTATGTAAAAACAGTGAAAAAATACAGTGAAATATTTTGCACTATATAAAATACGTAAATTATTATTAATATTTATATTATCTGTTTTTTGGAAATTTTTTTAAACAGTGAAAAATTAAAAATCACGAATAGCATTATAACATCGGGGTCAGGTCTTGCATTATTATTTTTTCCGCCAGAGACGGTTCTTTAGACATTTTTTTATTCTCTAAAGATCAGACTTTGTCTGAAACCACCCCGCAGTATGCGGGGCAAGACCTGACCCAAAATAAATTCATGACCCAAAATAAAATTCAAATAACGGAAAAATATCTCTGCGTCTATGCGGTGAATATTTTCAGGTTTTGTATATATGGCAGTGCGGTGGGATTTACTTTAATGAGATTGAAAGCTCGTCCATTTTTCGGTACAAAGAAGAAACGCTTATTCCGAGAGCTTTTGCGGTTGAATCTTTATTGTTGGAATACTTGGAAAGTTCTTCTTTTATATGTTTTCGCTCATATATGTGCATAGCTTCCTTCAAATTTTCAGGAATATCCTGTTCGGTTGATTGAGAATCCGTGTACATGTTAGTTGGGAGGTCTTTGGGAGTGATGAGGTCTGACTCACAAAAAATTATTGCCCGCTCGATTACATTTTCCAGTTCACGGATTTCACCTTTCCACTGGTAATTCATCAGGATTTTCATTGTTTCGTTGTCGACGCCGGTAATGGGTTTATTCATTTTCCCGCATAATTTTCTGACAAAGTGTTTGACCAGCAGCGGGATGTCGTCTTTTCGTTCGGAGAGTGTCGGAAGATTTATTTCAATAACATTTAAGCGATAATAGAGGTCGAGGCGGAATTTTCCTTCTTTAACCGCCTCGGCAAGGTCTAAATTAGTTGCGGTAATAATGCGGATGTTAATTGAAACCGGCATTGTATCACCAACCGGAATAATTTCTTTTTGCTCAATAGCGCGAAGGAGTTTTGCCTGAACGTTGAGCGGGACAACACCTATTTCATCTAAAAATAATGTACCTTGATTAGCAGCCTCGAAGAATCCCGGCTTGTCCTTTATAGCGCCGGTAAATGCTCCCTTCTTATAGCCGAATAATTCACTTTCAACCAGATTTTCGGCAATAGCACCGCAGTTTATCGGAACAAACCGGTTGCCCCGCCGGTTGCTGTTGTAGTGCAGCGCCCGTGCAACGAGCTCTTTTCCTGTACCGCTTTTTCCCGTTATGAGAACATTACCTTCAGTTTTTGCCACCTTTTTTATACTTTCATAGATGGACTTCATCTTTACGTTCTGTCCGATCAGGTTGTCAAAATCATACTTTTGCTGTATTTCCTCCCGGAGTATTTTGTTTTCCAGCAGCAGCTTTTTATGATTAAATAATTTCTTTATTTTAAACAATACATCGTCAAACTCGAGCGGTTTCGTAATGTAATCGTATGCCCCTAACCTCAAAGCATTGATGGCGGTTTCAGTAGAGGCAAATGCGGTAATAATGATAAAAAATGTTTCGGGCTGGAGGTTTGAAATCTTTTTCAGGAGGGAAATCCCATCCATTTTGGGCATTTTGATATCGGTAATTACCAGGTCAAATGATTTTTGCGAAATTATTTCGAGCGCTGTATCGCCATCATCCGCCTCTTCAACTTCATAGTTCTCACTTTTTAAAATATATGACAGCGAATCACGAATTATTTCTTCGTCATCTACGATTAAAATGCGGTATGCCATAGTTATTTATCGTATAATAGGTATTTCTATTGTAAATGTACTGCCGTAATTTACTTTACTGTCAACAAGAATTTTCCCACGTATGCTTTCAATAATCCCATAGCTGACCCACAATCCCAATCCGGTTCCTTTTCCTACACCCTTGGTTGTGAAGAAGGGGTTGAAAATTTTATCCATAATCGATAGTGGTATTCCTTTGCCGTTGTCTTTGATCTTAATATTGATAGTTCCATCGCGGGTTGACGAAAGAACGGATATTTTTCCATTTTCCGAAGGAGCGGCATCTAATGCGTTTAATAAAATATTAATAATTACTTGCTGAACCTGATCGTCAGGGATGTCGGTCAGTGGCAATTTTTCCGCAAGTTGAATATCAAACAGGCAGCTTTGGGCGCGGTTATCGTATTTTATAATAGCAACAGCCTCTTTGATTAATACATTAATGTCTGTGGGTTTGATTCGAAAATCTAACGGCTGTGAAAAGCTCACAAGATCACGAATGAGTTTAGTAATACGGTCGGTCTGTTTTTTTATCAGGTTTAGTTTATTTATTAAATCTTCATTTTGCACGGTCCGCGTCAGCACTTGTATAAGAGAAGATATAGAGGTGAGCGGGTTACCAACTTCATGGGCGATCCCGGCAGCTAATTGTCCTACCACTGAAAGTTTTTCGGAATGACTCATCTGCATTTTAAGCTTTTTATATTCGGTAATATCCCGTAAAATTGCTGAGCTGCCGATAATTTTATTATTCTTATCGCGTATCAGGGATTTGGTCAGCGATGTGGTTATACGTTTACCGCTTTTTGTAATACCTTCGCCTTCATAATTTTTTATAAAACCGGCTTTATTTAATTCCTCATTAATGCGTTTCAATTCCCCTGATTTTTTTGCTTCGGGTAGAAATAAAATGTCTAAATTCTTTTCTACCGCCTCTTCTTTAGTATAACCAAAAATGTTTTCAGCGCCTTTGTTCCAGGAAACAATGTTATCATCAAGATCGAGTCCGATTATTGCGTCCATCGAATGGTCAACAACTGAGAATAGATACCGTTCCTGCGAACGGATTTCCTGTTCCAATTGAATCTTTTCAGTGAGATCACGGTGAATCGATGAAAAGCCGACATCTTTACCATCATTATCTTTAAGGAGGGTGCATGATATATTGACTATCAGAGTCTTCCCGTCTTTCCTGACACGTTCTGTCTGGTAGTTCTTAATAAATCCACTGCGCCGTACGATCATTTCAAGAGATTGAAGCTCCCCGTTATTAAGATGCTCCTTTGGAACAAGAATTGCCAGTGGTTCATCAAGAATTTCACTACTCTTGTATTGATACATGACCTCTGCGCCCCGGTTCCACGAGCGGATATTCAGGTTTTTATCCAGACCAATTACAGCATCGGCTGTTACATCTGTCAAGCTGAAAAGGCGAAGGTCTTTATACTCAATTTCCCGTAAGTAGCTGCGTGCCGTTTTTTCAAGTCGTTTATTCTGGAAAATATTCGAATACATTATCTGCGTTTTATTGAAGCACTCTGTGACTTCACGGCAGTTAGTGCAAAACAGGTTTTCTTCTCCACGAATGCGGTCCAGAAACCTCAGCAGAATTGTTTGACCGTGCAGAAAGGCGAGCAGGGTCTCTTTCATATCAAAACCCATATTGCTGCGTTTATCAGCAAGATTTTCTAAAAATTCATTCAACTCCGTATAATCCCGGTTTTCAAAAACATTGATAATTGTCTTTAAATGCCGCTCGATGTTTTTCTTTACATCATTCTGAGAAACGCTTTGGTAATTCTTTGTAGACGTCTTAACGAGAGATACCCATTCCTCGACCAGACTGTCCGCATTTTTCTTTAATATCTCTATATATTTCGTTTCCATCATTATACCTTCGCAATTTGAGTGTACAATCTATTTTTTATGTATTAAAATTACGTATTATTTGTCTTTTTGTCAAGTTTAAAAGATTGTGGAAAAATTGGATAACAGACACATAACAAACTGGGTGCTATATGTAGTAATTGTCTAATCCATATTAATTGGAAGTATCTTGATGCTTTTTGCAATTTCAGCGTAAGGGATAAATCGTGCAATTAAAAATGCTGTTAAAAATGGCTTGACTTTTTGGATGAGGAAAAGTATTTTTAATATATTTTTAATCATGTACTTTTATATTCGTTTGCAGGTTAGTATCTATGTTCTCTTCTACTCTGGTTCATAATTATTTATCACGTTCTGCTGAGCTCTTCCCGGATAAGGCTGCTCTTATATGTGAGGGAGACCGTTTGACGTATAAGTCTCTTGATAATCTATCCGACCGGTTGGCTTATACATTTATGGATATGGGTATTAAACGGCAGGATAGAATCGTGATTTTTCTTGATAATTCTTCTGAATCTGTTATTTCTCTTTACGGAATTCTTAAAGCCGGATGTGTATATATTACGGTCAATGGTTCAATGAAAGCCAGGCAGCTTAACTACATTCTCCGTGATTCGGGCGCCCGCATAATGATAACCCACGCAGACAAGGCAAGAGTCGTAGAAGTTGCAATTGGCAATCTGGATACCGAGTGCAAAGTATTATGGATTGGCGAATCCAAAGGAATTCCGGGAAAGCTATCATCAATTTCCTTTGAGTGGGATTCGGTATTTTCAGATATGAATCAATTTGAAACAAAATCCAACAAACTGAAGTTAAATGAAACAGGTTATAATTGCATTGATTTGGACCTGGCAGCATTGATCTATACATCCGGGTCTACTGCCGACCCGAAAGGGGTTATGTCTTCCCACCGTAACGTAATTTCAGCGGCACAAAGTATTATTCAATATCTGGAGAATCGAAACGATGACATCATTATAGACGTTCTTCCACTTTCTTTTGATTACGGGCTGTACCAGGTTATAATGAGCGTGATGTTTGGCGGAACAGTTGTTTTAGAGAAAAATTTTCTATTTCTTCATAAAATATTAAAGACCATTGAAGAGGAAAGAGTTACCGGATTTCCTGTAGTACCGACTATTGTTGCCATGTTTCTGGGAATGAAAAACCTGAAGAAATATGATTTCAGCTCGCTCAGGTATATGACGAACACGGGAGCGGCTCTGCCTGTAGAACATATTCGCAGAATAAGAACGTTGTTTCCTCATGTAAAATTCTTTTCAATGTTCGGTTTAACCGAATGCAAGAGAGTTTGTTACCTGCCGCCTGAAGAATTGGACCGGCGTCCCTCTTCGGTGGGTAAAGCCATGCCTAATTGTGAAGTCTTTATCCTGGATGAAAATGGCAACGAAGCAGCGCCGGGTGAAGTAGGTGAGTTAGTAATACGAGGGTCGAACGTCATGCGGGGATACTGGAATGCCCCGGAACTTACCGCTAAGACCTACCGCCCCGGTCGTTTTCCCGACGAAAAACTGCTGTACTCGGGTGATTATTTCCGGAAAGACGAGGAAGGATTTCTCTATTTCTTAGGCAGAAAGGACGACATGATCAAAAGCAAGGGAGAGCGGGTAAGCCCAAAGGAAGTGGAAAATATTATTTGCGA
>Ga0114930_10001584_pt1 | contig 21440 bp, 23 predicted proteins | sample AnhtaG_FD_87300 | JGI IMG/M metagenome (GOLD analysis project Ga0114930, IMG submission 87300) | Deep subsurface microbial communities from Anholt, Denmark to uncover new lineages of life (NeLLi) - Anholt_01485 metaG | ecosystem: Environmental > Aquatic > Marine > Oceanic > Sediment | place... | reverse complement strand
TGTCCGCGTGGTGGCGTTCACAGGTCCCCAGGGCCCGTTGTTGTGGATCACCTTGTCCAGGACGATCGCCACGTTCTCGCTCGGAGCGATCTCGGTCGGCGGGTCCTCCACGTACTGGGCAACGACCTTCAGGTCGGCGTAGGCGATGACGTCCACGTACATCTCCCCCGTGGTAGCCGTGTTGTTGGCGTCATTCGGGTCGCTGATGTGAGGATCCTTGGGCTCGTCGACCACGTTGGTGAAGGTGAACGGCCCGTGGGTGCTGTCCTCCTCACAGTGGATGGTGAACTGCTCCTCGAAGACCAGCGCCTCAGTAGTGAGCACCGTCTCCTGCTCGACGGCGTCCCCCACGGGAACAGCCGTGCAGCCGGCAGGAGCAGTGGCCGTCGTGGTTAGCTCCACCTCGACCTCGGGGATGTCAGTCGTGGTGGCTGGACCCTGGACGGTGGCGGTGATGGTCTTCTCCAGGGTGACCACGCGGCTCTCGCTGACGTCGATCTCGTCCGGCCAGTTGAGGAACTGCTGGCTGACGAGCTCCACGTCCACCTCAGCCCAAGCGTTCACATAGAGGTCCGTCGTGGTAGCCGTGTTGTTGCCAAGATCTGGGTCGGTGATGTGAATATCCTCGGGCTCGCCGACCACGTTGGTGAAGGTGAACGGCCCGCGGTTACTGGGAATACAGTGGATGGTGAACGTCTCCTGGAAGGTGAGACCGAGCCCATCAGTGGGCACCGTCTTCAGCTCGACGGCGTCCCCCACGGGAACAGCCGTGCAGCCGGCAGGAGCGCTGGCGCTCTTGGTGACCTGCACCACGACCTCCGGGATGCCAGTCGTGGTGGCTGGAGCCTGGACGGTGGCGGTGATGGTCTTCTCCAGGGTGACCACGCGGTTCTCGCTGACCTGTATATCCGTCGGCCAGTCGAGCTCCGTCTGGATGATCGCCACGTCCACCTCAGCCCTGACGTTCACCGCCGGGATCACGCTCGTCCACGTGTTGTTGTCGGGAGCGCCCGCTGGCTCGCGCACGTGGTAGTCATCGATGCTGATCGTGTTGGTGACTTCCCCCGGACCGTGGGTGCTGGGCTCATCGCAGTGGATGTCGAAGAGCTCATCGTGGACGACGGAGACGCTCACGGCGAGGTCGGTCTCGAAGGGCGGGGTGACAGGAGTGACCGTGCAGCCAGGGTACACAACGTCCTTGTCCACCCGCACGTGCGCCGGCCCGTAGTTCCCGTTGTTGTGGATCGTCTTCCTCACGCAGATGCGCATGTCCGTGCCAGCATCCATGTCCGTGGGCACCTGGTCTGTGCAGTCGGCAGCCAGGACCTGCTGGTCGTTGATCTTCACGTCCGCCTCGCCCCAGGATATAACGCCGATTCCCCAATTGATGGTCTCGGAGTTGTTGCTCATGTCGGGATCCGTGACGTGCTCTTCCGTGACCACGAGCGTGTTGGTGAAGTCGAACCCCCAGGTATAGGCGCAGATACCCCCAGAATGGACGACGTACTCCTCATACTCCGTCACGCTGACGCTCGGCTGGAGCACGAGCTGCCGTGTTGGGGTCACCGGGGTAACAGTGTGCCCGGGCCACTGTGAAAATCCGCTGGCCTGAAGCTCGACCTCTACCGGGAAGGCACCGTTGTTGTGGAGCACCTTCTCCACGATGATCGTGAAGTCCTCGCTCACCACCGTCTCGGTGGGCGGGTCGACAACCTGCTGGTCGACGATCTTGACGTCGACCGCGGCCATGCACTCTATCGGCAGGTCCAGGGACTGAGTGTTGTTGGTCGGGTCGGGGTCAAACCAGCCGTCGCCCGGCTCGATCCAGTTATCCCAGTGGATGGTGTGGTCACTGGGCTCCAGGCAGTGGATGTCCCATCCCTGCGGCTCGTACAGTTCCACGCTTACCGGCAGGTCCATGAACTTGAGGACCTTCAGCGTCTCACCCGGGTCCGCGTAGTGCCAGCAAGAGGTGTAACCGCAAGTGACATCCACAAAGCCGGCGCCCTCGTCCAGGAAGACCTGCACAGTGTAGTCACCTTCCCACCATTCGTGGTAGGAGAGCCGCACGCCAGGAGGCGCTGTGACCTGGGTCCCTATGACCGCCGGTGCAGGACCGGCGGGGCCGTTGTTGTGGATCACGTCCCACAGGTGAATCCAGGGCTCCTCGCCTACCCAGAACTCCGGGAGTGGATTCTGCGGGTCGTGAAGCCCCGAGGCGATCAGATCCAGCTTCGCCAGGTCGGCGCAGAAATCGGGGGGATCTGTCGAGTACAGCTCTATGTTGCTGACGCCGAGCTGGCCCCACGTCGCGTACCCTGACCACGGATCTCCGGTGGCCTTGATCTCGACCTCCAGGCTGGCGGTGCAAGGGTCGATGACGTCGTACTGAACGAAATAACTGTCGTCGTCGCTCGGCGTACCACCGGATCCCCACGCATAGCCAGTGTTGCTCGGATCGACGAGGTCGATGGTGTGGATGTTCCAGTACTCGGTGGTGTCCGTGTTGGATTCGTAGTGGTAGATCAGGGTTCCGTTGACGCTCACGTCAAAGGCGTTGCTCCCTGCGCCACCGTCGAGCACCTCCAAAACGAGCTCGCCCAATCGGTACCCGGAGTTGGTGAGGGTCACGCTCGCTTCCGGATTACTACCGCCATCCACTTCGGTCCCATGCCAGGTGACTCTGCAGTTGCCGTCGGCTCCGCCGCCGCCGTAGGCACCGTGGCACAGAGGCACGATCTCCGCTCCCCAGTCAGACGCAGAGTGAGCGGTCTCGTCGTCAGAGTACCCAGCATTGCAGGCGGGGTCGCTCTGGTTTCCTGCATCCCAGCCGCCGATGTTTACATCGTCGACGAGCGCCGCCGCTGGCTCCGCCCTGGCGCTCTCCTGGCTGGACAGCAGGCTATAGCCGCCTACTGCGCACGCCAGCAGAGCCAAGAATAACAGAATCGCGATACGTTTCATTTGTTCCTCCCTTTTTCGGTTTTGTCCAGGCCGGCGGGCTGCCTCGGGTGCGTGGAGCGCAAGGCCGTTCCACGCACCTGCGATAATTCCACCAGCCATTGTTGGAGAATGCTGCAGTCCGTCAACAGGGGGCAAAGCCTTGGGGGAATGTTGCGCAGGAAGCGAATAGACTCCGGCAATGGCGCCAGCCTTCCGTTTGCCGACTCACGCCACTCTAGCTTACAATAGAGTATGGCAATGGGTGTGGTCACACGCGCCTCGTTGCCTGGCCCCGGCGGTCTCGGCCGTCCGGGGCCTTTGTTCTACTTCTGTGCTATGGCCTGCCTCCTACCGGAAGGCCCTTCACAAAACAAATCGGCGACAGACTGTGGCGGATCTCTGTTACCCCGCTGCCGCCGAAGTCTCCCGCCGTGGCTCCTCGGTCTAGCCGCTCGAGAAGCCTGTATGCTGGCGCTATTGCGTACCGCGTAGATGCGCAACAGTCGACGCAGCCTCCCAGGACGACACTGATGGACAGACTCATCTCGCCACGTCCACCGGCGTCGCAATCGGCGACTGCGACAACCTTTTGCGTTGCGCTAAACCAGCGTGCTCGGGGCTGACCACCTGCCAGCTAGCCATCCGCACCATGGGCTAGAACCCTTATCCAGGCCGGCACTTGTACACCCTTATGTAGATAAACCACCATAATAATATGCCTTCCCGTCGTTTTGTCAAGTGCTTTCGTGTGTCTCTTGCGAAAAAATTATTGCCTCGGACGCTTCGCCCAAGTTGCGAGCGCTGACAGCTTATCTCGCCATGGTGCGGACAGGAGGCGTTGGCGAGCGCGAGGAGAGTCTGCGCCATGCCTCTCTACGGGCCTCATAGCGGGTATCGCTACGGCTCACGGTCCCTCACAGCCTCTGTCCAGGCCAGCACATCGTCAAGGGGCGCTACTAACGCGTGTATGCATGCGCCATCCTGACCGGCGCTGGCATGACTGCCGTCGACCATAATGCTTAATCTGTCATAAGTATTAGTACCTAGCTATCGCGCCATCCTACTCGCAGCCGCGAGGGCTGGCAAGGGAAGAAGCTACGGTCACCCCGTCGCCCCTAATTCTACGCACGCCGAACGCCCGCCATACCGTTAATGTGCAGCGGGGGTGGCTTCGGTGTCCCCGGGGCTTACGGCATCATCTGCCGGACACGAGGATGGCAGTCAGACTCGCCGGCGTCCCCTCTCTCCCTTCAGCCGTCGGAGGTGGGCAACCGTCGGAGCAAATGAGGCCTGGTCGGAGGAGGCTACCGACTCGAGAGCACCCCGATGGGCAGCGCGTCCACGGCGCTCTCCGCCAGCCCCTTGGCCCAGTGGACGTAGCGCTGACTCGTCTCCAGCCGGGCGTGCCCCAGGTCCGCCTGTAGCTGGTAGGCTGGAGCGCCGCCAACCGCCGCGAGGGTGGCAAACGAGTGTCGCAGCCAGTGTGGCGAGACTGGCTTGTCGATGCTGGCCGCCTTTGCAGCCCCAGCCACCAGCTTGTGCAGGCCCCTGGTGGTGTATGGCTTCCTCCTCCGACCAGCAAGCAGTGGCGTCCGGTCACGTCCGTCCAGCTTCGTGAGAAGCCCTCTGCGGCCCCGCTCCTCGCACAGAAGGGCGAAGAGGTCGTCCCTGACCTTCACCACTCTCTCCTTGCCGCCCTTGCCAACGACTAGCAGTCCGAGCCTCCCCTCCGGGTCGCGGAAGAGGTGCCGCCACTGGGCCGAGGCTAGCTCCGACACTCTCAAGCCAGTCAGCAGTAGCGTCGCGCAGGCGGCGTAGCACTGTGGAGAGACTTCGTGAGAGGCCCGTAGCAGCCTCTCGGCCTCATCCTGGGCTAGATAGCGGTTCATGGACGTGATGGCTACCCTGGGCCGTCTCAGCGCGTCTAGCGGCGTCTGGGGGATGATGCCCTGACCCTGGCAGTACTTCAGGAAAGACCTCACCGCCGAGATGTGGTGAGCGCGGGAGGCAGCCGACAGGCCCGACAGGCTGCCCAGGTAGTTCGCAGCGTCCGCCACCGTGATCCTGCTCACCGGCTTGCCCGTCTCCTCCAAGAAGCGGCCCACCGCCTGGGCGTAGGAGCGGGCGGTATGCTCTGACCGGAGGCGGAGAGACTCCACAAAGGCTCTGGCCGCTGCGTCCTTCAGTTCCATTACCATCGCTCCTACCTCCTCTTTGCTAGTTCTGATACCGCTTATTATCAGCACCACCATCATAACAGGCACATGGCAGTGGAGTCAAGAGTCGCGTGGAGGTTACAGCGTGGCCGAGATCTGGGTCCGGGCTCGCTAACGACCGCGAGGCTAGGCTACTCCAAGAAGGTTAAGGCGTGGCGTACCCGACCCTACTTGAGGGTTCGTGAGCCCTACAACCTCCATTTGGCGCCATCCATTTCACACCGCGCCCCCGCCGGCAGCAGATTCGAGCACGCTCGACGGGTGACGTCGCTGGGCGGCGCGAGTGGCGGAGTTGATGGACGGTTTGGCTGCCAACTGAGGCCTCGCCTTTTCCCTCAGAGACATCGCATTCTCAAAGCTACGTGCCTCCAGGAACTTCCTCTTCAGCCCTTCCGTCGGAGGCCATGCGCCAGCCCACCCCAGGACGCGCCTTGCGTCAGCGATCATCTCGAGCTGCTCCGCTGTCCACTTCGAACCGACGTGCTGGTTCTTCTTTAGGCTGTTCAGCGGCTCAAAGCGCATAGGATATGCAGTCACGTCCCAACTCATTAGGTCATGGATACGCCTCAGGAAATCGTCCGGCGAGTCTCGAAAGTTGAACAGGACGTACACCACGATTTTCTTCTTGCTAATTCCAGCTTCGGCCAGGTATTCAATCGCCCTCTGGGCCACCTTGCCCTCGCCTGGGGTATCGTACGCAATCCTGAGAAGCCTCTGGCGCACCCTGGCCAGCTTCTCCGCTAGGGCAGGCGTAAGCAACCTGGCGTCAAGCCCCTGATTGAAGTCAACAGTCTTCCCCATGTCTGCCAACTCATCCAGGATGTCTGGAGCGAATGGAGAAGCCAAGAAGTTGTTGTCCCAGAGAACGATTCGCCTGTGAGCCGGCTCCACAAGTCCAGCAATGCTAGGTTGACAATGAAAGTCCGGCTCTATCTTTGGCACGCTACAGAACGCGCAACGGCGGACACAGCCCCGCGAAGAGAATAGGATGCTCGCGTCCCAGCTTGGGACCAGGCTATAGTCGGGCGCGAAGTCCTCAGCCTCGGGCAGGAGCCCGGTATGGATCTCGGCCCCCGTCGATCCGGCGTGTTCTGGCATGAGAGAGGCATAAATCCCGCCAACTTGCACGCGAGCTCGAGGGAATAGAGACCGGTAGCGGGAAACGACCTCGTGGACTGGGCTCCACGAGTACGTAAACAGGCTGGTCACGCAGATAAGGTCGGGGGGCATTTCAGGCTGGCGCAGGCCTCGAACCAACTCTACGGTGTGTCCCCGCGCTTTGTGGTAACTTGACAGTTTCAGCAAGCCGAGGGGAGGGAAGCGAGTGTAGTATGCCGGCTCCACTAGCAATACGTGCACAGGCTGTTGGCCTCCTCGACATTCCTGCTAGCCAGAACGAAGCCGAAGAGCTCGACGCCCTTGCGGCCGCACTGCCTGGGGGGCGCACCGATGCGAAGAAGGCCGTGGGGCTGTGACCACTCAGCCCAGTAGTGAGCGCCATGGACAGCATGGGTGACAAATGCCGCGGATTTGCGCCGGGGCTCCCAGGGTAATGCCCGGGGATTGAGGTCGTGCGCAATGCGGCCCATATAGACCACTCCTCGGATTCTGTCCAGCTCCTGGCCAAAAGGCTAACATGTGCAGAGTCAGGCCGTCAAAGGATTGCGCTTAGGCATAGTCTGATATAATACGCGGGGTTCGGATTTCCTTTGCCGGAGCGAAATCATGAACGACAATCCTGCGTCTTTGTCAACATTTGACGCTCAGCGTGTGATAAGTTCGTTGCGCACTGGGACGGTTCCAGGGCAGCAGTTGAGGGAGTTCACAGTCGGGCGTCAGCCCTTGCTGGACTCCCTAAAGGAAGACCTCGAATTTGTTTCAGCCGGGGGGTCGAAGGTGCGCTTGTTGTCGGCCTCTTACGGCGGAGGAAAGACGCATCTCTTAACCCTTCTTCGGGAAGAAGCGCTTGCCGCCAGATTCCTGGTATCTTACGTTGAGCTCCATTCTCGAGAAGCACCCTTCGACAGATTTGAAATCATCTACTCGAAATTGATGCAAGGCCTCCGTGGTGCCGCTTCAGCCGCAGGTGTCGAGGAGGTTTTGGACGGGTGGACGCGGGCCAACCGACTATACGATGTGAAGGACCTTGAAACCGCGCTGACCAGCGTGACATCGTTTCCTGACCTGAGGAATGCGGTAAGGACCTACGTGACCTATTCCGTGGGAGACACTGAACTGCATCTGGAGTTCCGCAACGCTGCTCTCAGCTGGCTGTACGGCGCACGCCTGCCCGCCGCCCTGGCCAGCAAGGTCGGCGTGAGGGGGTCTATCAGCATAACCAATGTGTCGGACGTTCTGCGGTCGTTTCTCGCGCTCACTAGAGCTGCTGGGTTTCCAGGGATAGTCTTGCTTCTGGATGAAGCCGCGGCAGTTACCTCGCTTGAAAGATCGCAGAGGCGCAACGATGCTAATCAGAACCTAAGAAAACTGCTGGACAATGCCGACAGCAACGAAGGCCTTTTCGTTGTTTTCGCTACTACCCCGCGCTTTCTAGAGGACTCCGAGAGGGGGGCCAAATCCTATCCCGCTCTGTGGGATCGCATTCGACCCGTTCTTCGCCTTCCAGCCGGAGTGGCAGAAAGCCGCGGACCGGTTATGCACCTGCAACCTCTCAATGAGAGTCAGCTGGCCGAGCTGGCGTCCAGGGTGCTGGTCGCTTATGCCACGGCCTATGGATGGGGTCAAGGATGGGACGCTAACGATGATGCAGTTTCCAAGTACGCGGAGAAGTTTTTGAGCTCTCCCAAGCGGGATTCGGTCAGGGCGTTCATTCGGGGGTGGGTGACTATTCTCGATTCCGTGGAAGCGCCAGAAAGTCTCTCGGCCATCGATAGCCTCCTGGATGAGATGAGTTTTGACAATGGTGGAGAGTCGGTCTGATTTCCGAGAAGCACTGGAGCAAGTGCGGACACGAATATCGATTTCGCAGTCACGCCAGCCCACGAGGCAGGAGGCGCAAACTATCCTATCAGCGCTGCGGGTTGGCGTGCCTCCCGAGCGGGGTATCCTTGCGATATCTGTCAACAGGGAAAGAGAATTCCAGGCGGTTCTTGCCGATATCGACCAGGTCGCCTCGGGGAAATCGAAGCTTCTGTTCATCAATGGTTTCTATGGAGCGGGCAAGTCTCATTTGCTGTACGTCCTTAAGGAATTCGCGTTATCCAAGAATCTAGCCGTCAGCCTAGTTTCACTAACCCATGGGGAGTGTCCCCTCCACGACCTCTTGACGGTGTACCAACGGCTTGTCCAGTCTCTGGAAGTTCCAGACGCACCGAAAGGCCAAGCCCTGGAAGCAATATTGGCGCGATGGGCTACGTCCCTGCACGCCCACGCACGGGGCAGTACAGATGCCGCAAGGGTAAGCATTCGGCGCCTTCCGCCAGAGTTCCAAGCCGTGTTGGCAACCTTCTACTCTGCAAGCCAGACGCACGACCAGGCTCTCAGGTCGCTGGCCCTTTCTTGGCTCCGAGGAGAATTGCGAAGTCCACGACAGGCACGCCCCCTGGGAGTTGATGTGGTGCCAACGAGCGACAATGCACTGTGGATGCTAGGCAACCTCGCAAGGATGATTCGCTTTCTCAAGCTCTCTGGACTTGTCATTCTGCTTGACGAGGCTGAAAGCATAGCTTCCGTCCGGCGGCTTCAGCAGCGAGAGGCAGGATACCGAAATCTGCGCTCTTTAATGGAATCGGGGCGCACTCCGTTCTGCTATTTTGTTTATGCCACGACTCCTGATTTCATGGAGCACTCCAGGGAATTCCTGGGAGCCTTAACGCAGAAGCCAAAGGTCCTTGAGATTGCATCTCTCCAGCGCGATGATCTGATAGAATTGGGCCTGGTCATAAGGGACCTTCACTTGCAATCCTACACTTGGGCGAACGTCAGCCGGATCAAAGGCTCGAGGTGGCTTGGGTCTTTGCGCAAGCTCTTGGGGGGCAGCCGGGAGCAGCTGACCAATAGAGTCTTTGTACGGAGCATCGTTGCGGCCTTAGATGTCTGCCAATCTAACCCTGACCTCGCTCCCGAGACGACATTGTCTGGACTCTAATGGTGGTTCGATCGCTTGATCCTTGGGAGGCACGCTATGTTACTGTGGTCAGGGAAGGTGGACATCAACAATTCTTCGACCGGTTATTGCTGGCAGTCGAGGTTAGGTCGTTAGTCATTGTGAGCCCTTGGATCACAAGCCTACTTGGGGAGATACCCTTGAGTTCGATACTGGATTTTGTAGATCGAAACAGGGTGCCAACAGTCACCATAATGCGTCATCCCAGCAAAGAGCCGAACAACGCCGAAGCCGCCAGGCTACTGGTACAAAGCGAGAATGTGATCATCTACTACAACAACGAACTTCACGCCAAGATCTACGTATGTCGATGTGCACCTTTCGGCTTTGCTCTCCTGGGCTCGGCAAACCTTTCCGGCAAGGCAACGAGAGCGCACGAAGTAGGGCTAATGATTGAAGGGAAGGGCCCAGGTGCTGATATCGTCGAGGAACTTGAGGTCCTGGGGTGGCGAGACATACCCGGTCGCGCAGGGACCCACAGGGACCCGCAATCCAAGGGTTTGTATCCCCTGGTATAGGAGGAAGAGGAGTGCAGCTTCGCGAAATGGATCTTCGGCAGTACTGTGGCCTAAACCGACCACGCTTCGCAGTCGACCCAGAAGCCGACGCCGAGTTCTTTTTCGGCAACCTGCAAGTACAAAAACAACTCTTTAGCAGGGTTCAGCGCGATTTCAACGTACGAGGTGCGCCCAAGTGCGGAGTCGTCGGCCGCTTTGGGGCTGGGAAGACGCACACCCTTTACCATCTCAAATACGTATTCAACACTCGGCCAGATTTTGGCGGCCATGGAGTCTACGTTCGGATCGGGCCATATGACGAAGGCATACCTGGTATGGGAGGCTGGAAGTATCTACAGACACTCATTCTCGACGCAATTGGGGAAGGGACCATTCGCGAGTGGGTTCGAGCATTCGATACCAAGCCGGGAGACCGGACCGGGAGCCTGGGCGAAGGACTAGGAAAGGTCTTCCAGTTCGGAGACGAGAACCTCAAGCAATCCCTGGCCAACGTCTTGGCCGACTACTTCCTGCGAGACGGGAGACCAACACTGCACGTGTGGAATTGGCTAAAAGGGGGCAAGGCGGAGAAGGTTGAGTCATCTGTAGTGACAAAGACACTTGATACGGGGCCCGAGCTTGTTAACGTTCTCCTCAATCTGGCGAATCTGTGTCGAGATGTTACCGGGAAGGCTTTGGTTCTTCTCTTAGATGAAGCCCAGCACTTGGGCGACGTTAAGAAACGAGAACACGAGATTCATGATGCTTTCCTACAGATGGCGGAGCCGGCCAATCAGAACCTCGGCTTCATCATCGGATACTTCGGCTCGGGGCAAGAAGGACTCCCCAGGGTTCTATCGACGCCACCAGATGTGTTGTCCCGCCTTGGAGTGAGTACTTCGAATCTCCAAGAGGCCTTCGTGGACCTGGCGCGTCTGATTAACAGTGAGGACGCCCTTCTAGATTTCATGTCGCGAATCCTGCAAGGCATTAGGGATGGGGCCGCGTCAGACGAACTTGTAAAACAGTTCAACCTTAGCGGCATAACGCCCTCGACTGTGCCTTTCACAGAGGACGCTCTAGATCGACTGGCAGAAGTCCTATGGCAAAGGGAGCCAACCCGGAATGCTCGAACCATAATAGAAACTCTCGCTGTACTAGCAGCCGATGCGTACGAACTTGCGAAGGCCAAAGACAAGTATGAGCTCGTGGACCGGTCGTTTGTTGATGCGAGCCCCTACATCGGCAGTCTCTAGAATCAAGGGCCAGCATGAAGACTTACGGACTTACACCTGACCTTCCGATCGATGGTGACTGGTTCGTAGCAGGCTCGGAAGGCGGAGCGCCACAAGATTGGCTGGTCCTTGGCCGGCTGGCCGAGTATGGGCATAGATACCTAGTGAAATTCGATGTGACGCAGGAGAAGGTCATAGCCATATTTGGCAAGAGAGGCCAAGGTAAATCCTATACATTGGGTTCCCTGATTGAACCACTAGTCACGACCCAGGGGGCCACTTCGCTCGGATCAACAAGTCGGCAGCGTTCCGTCTTGATATTCGACACGCTCAACATCTTCCAGTGGATGAACGTAGCCATAACGGAAGAGTGGGAGGAAGAGTATCCAGAGATTGGCCGTCAACGCAAGGCTCTCTCTGGATGGGACATCGATCCGGAGCCTCTTGACGTCCACATCTGGGTTCCAGCTGGATACCGCTACGCTTTGTCGTCTCCCAGGTTTAGGGATCTGTATCTAAATGTTAGCGACTTCGACATCGCCGACTGGGGAGCTCTGTTCGACATCGATATAGTGAAGGACATCAAGGGTCAATTTCTCAACGAGGTGTTCGAAAAGGTTGTCCTGCTGGGTTGGACCAATGCAAGCGGTGAAACGGTCGAGCCTCAGAGAGACTACACAGTTGAAGACCTAATCGACTGCATCGAAAACGATAACGACTATCAAGACGGCGTATTCCGGGCGGAGACCCGTCGAGCCGTGTTGCAGCAGCTGAAGGCTTATCAGCGGCATCCCGTCTTCAGTGGACCAGGAACTCCCCTAAACGAACTTCTGGTTCCGGGTGCAGCCTCCGTGGTACTTCTGGGGCGACTTCCGCCTGACCTTCGAAGCGTCCTGGTGGGCACTCTAGTGCGTCGAATCATAGACGAGCGAGCGGAGGCATCGGAGACTTTCAAGGATCTTGCCGTTAATCCGGAACTGGATGAGGAGACACGCCGGCAGAAGCAAGAGGTCCTCAAGTCAGCCATTCCGAAGACGTGGATCGTGATGGATGAGGCCCAAAACGTGTTGCCTTCGGAGAAGAAAACTTCCGCTACAGAGGCCCTGGTTAGGCTTGTGAAGGAGGGACGAAACTTCGGCCTTTCGTTTGTGGTTACGACACAGCAGCCAAAAGCTCTGGATATTCGCGTCATGTCGCAGGTAGAAACGTTTATAGCGCACAAGCTAGTAGCGCAGACGGACATCGACTATGTGCTGGAGAACCTCAAGTGTCCCCTGCCTGCGGAAATCAAAGATCAAGACAAGGCGCTAACAGCGCGGGATCTCTTGAGAGACATTGGCGTTGGTCAAACTCTTGTGTCCGATGCCAGTACGAAGAGATGTTTTCTAATGGCGGTACGTCCCCGGGTCAGCGTTCATGGGGGGTTTGAAGCCTAGCAATGATTCGATGGCTCACGCGTTCACGGTTATCCATGCAACGTTTGGGCTTTTGCAAGGCTGCTGTCTTACTGTCCGATTCGGTTTCCAGCTCCGGAGAGCTCGCACAACTAATGCGAGAGAAGCTCGAAGGCCGCGTAAAGATTCCAGGCTCGCCCGACTTGGACGCATGGTTGGCAAGGCGGCGCAACCAGATTCGAGCAGAAATGAACGAAGGGCCCTCCAGAGCCATTCAGCTTCAGGACTACTATGTCTTCCACCATCCATCACGGACCGGCTGGCTTTCGAGAGAAGCGTTCAATGAATATGCCGAGTATCTCGCTCGTCGCCTAGATTTCTTAGACGATGCCTTTCGGAGGACCGAAGCGGGCGACCTGCTCGTAGATGTCCTCATGCGGAGCGACGAGCGGGAGGGGTTCGAGCAAGGCGAACCGCACGGAAACATACTGGTATTAGACACCAGGCAGCGCGTCTTGTTTCTCTACCGGTTGCTCGCGGCTGACGGAGATTTCCTTCTCCCGTATGCTCGTTCTATCGCTTCCCAGTTTGGCACCTCCCAGTTTGGTTATCTGGAGGCTGGTGAACTCTTGCCAGGGACTTGTCGGGAAGTAGCCCGAACATTCAGTGACTACGCTTACACGGCAGACGATCGCCAGATGTTGGATAAGCTCGATTCCACTGCAACAAGGATAGAAAAGCAAATCGCAGAGTCGATCGAAAAGCAGGGCTCGGGCTCGAGGCGGGAGCAGACCAGCATTCCCAGGCTAGAGTGGTTGATCGACCTCGGGTTGGCGCAGCGACAGCCGACGGAAGACAGTACTCGGGTGTTCGCGCTGACAGAAGAAGGCTGCAGATTCGCGGCAAAGGCCTGCTCCCTATATGAACAGTACCTGTCAACGCTCTATGCGGACAATGCCTTGATGGCGGTTCTCGACGATCGCTTCTACGATCTAGTGAGCCAACTGTACTTCGGTGGAAAGGCAAAGCCGTGGGACGAAGGCGATCCAGTTGACTTCCTCCGTCCAGCTTTCGATGCATTGTCGAAGTTGAGGGGCTACTACTTACTAAGGCCGCTCCTTCTGCTCGCGAATTTGAACGTGCTGGAGTCGGAGTCTCCGCGCTTCTTGGAGTATTCCAAGGCTCGAGACCTCCTCGAGAGTGCATATCAGGCAGCGCCTGACCGTTTCAGCTATACCATCGACCGTTTCGCGACTGACTATCAACTGCGAATCCTTGACTGAAGATTCTGCCTGGAGGAAGAGACAGGGCAGAACAGAGCACGGACACGCACTTCGATGCGCGATCACTCCTCCTAGCAGACCGTGAAGGGTCGGAGGAAGAAGGTAGCGGCTGGCGGAAAGTGGTCGCATTGCAGGAGTGAGGGCCATCGTCTTTGGCAAGATGCGGTCCTCAACTTGCGTGGAAACCTTACTCACCGCACCGGCCAATTTCCCAGAAAGTTATGGCAGCCTATAAGAGCGCCTTTACATTGGGTATAGACTGCAGTAGGGAAGCATAATGGCTGAGCAGGACACATCGCCAGACGAGGAGATGACGCCTGAGGCCATGGCCGAAGAGGCCGACGAGATGCTGAAGCTGATGCGCTGGCTAAAGTACGGCCAGGGTCAGCGCTTCCTCGAACTCCTGGGGGGCACCGTACACGAACTCAGAACGTTCCTGGAGAGGGGCCTGGATCGGGAGCAGGTTGTCGAGATGGCCTTCGATTCTCTACTGATCATGGCCCGGAAGAGTGAACGGGAGCTGGAAATGCCCGTCATTCGTAGGCTGAGGAGCGCCGCCGAAGAGCTGGTTCAAGCCCTCGAGCAGGAACTGGAGGCCGAGGGGTGAAGCCCCGCTGCTGGAGTGAGGGCGGCCAATAGGGCCAAACGGATCGTGATTGGCAAGCTCCGTTCTAGGAAACCAAATGTGACCCCACTCACCGCAAAAGCAAATAATTTCCTATTTGGTAGGAGGAGGCAATGAAATTAAGAGACGCACGACGACGCAAATTCTATTCCGCTGCTGATTTGGCTGAGAAGGCCGATGTGAGTGCCGGCACCATCTACGCGATAGAGGTAGGCCGTGAGTTGCCGGTTCTTCGGACGGCGCGGCTATTGGCCGCTACCCTGGAGATAGACCCGTTAGAAATGGACGAGTTTCGGGCCAGCCTGGAGCGCTTGTCTGGCGAGAAGATAGACGCTGCCGTTTAAGAAGGCGTTGTAATAGCCCAAATTAGGCGGCAAGAGACGGGCTAAAGACGGTTCTTGGAGCGCATAGCGGTGGCGGAGGTGGTAGGCCAGATAGCAGGCGGGTTACCTGACTCCCCGCGCCCGCACATTCGCCCCCTTTTTTATAGTGCGCTGCTGGGGATCACCTGCAACTTGGGAGAGATCAAAGCGGCGGTTGCTTACGAACAGATGATCGAGTAAAATGCGAAAAAAGAAGCCCGCCGCGTGCTGGCAGGCACCGGAGGGCACGGCCCAGGTGGGGCGTCACCTGAGCAATGCTAGTATAACAGACGGCCCGTCCTGGGCACGAACGCCTGGGGCGGGCTTCTGTTTGCAGGTAAACCGGAGCTAGCAATGGCGAGAACCAAAGGGCGCAAGGCCAAGTGGAACTTCGAACGCATCGCAGACGACTACAACCTTTGGTACGGTAGCCACGAGGCCACGGTTGACGCTTCCAGGGTAAGGGACGACATCCGCCGCAACGAAGAACTGTTCACTCGCCTAGCTAGGCGCCGTGGCCTTGTACAGGCCTACTTCTATTTAAAGCTTGTGCTTCAGGGGCATATGAGCGAAGAGGAGATTCAGCGCAGCTCCTGGCCATCTCCCGCAGACGTACCTCTCTTGAGAACATTCCACCCGAGTCCTGACTACGAGCCCAGGTTGCCACCGTGGTTCCTGAAAGTGTTGACGAAGTGGCTCGTGAGAGTGGTGGAGGCGTGGCAAGGCTCGAGGCAACAAGGGGACGAACGCCCTCCTGAATCGCCAATTCCGCACTGGCTGCGCGGCTCGGACAGCATCTCCCTTTCTTTCTACGTGATGGCGGACTGCCTCCGAGATGAAGCGTTTGTCTGGGCGATGAAGAGGATCAAGGCCATATGGCGCATGGATGGCCGTGAACCCGAGGATTGGTACCAGTGGCTCTACGACCAGCAGCAAAGCGCGGTCAGGAAGCTCTCCCCCAGACTGACTCAGCGGGACGCAGTGGAGAAATACAAGCGGTATGGCCAAGGCCTCAACATGGGCTGGGCCAACCCACCGGACGACCGAGACGTTCGTCGAGACCTAGATCATGGGCCATACGGCCTTCCTGTGCTGGACTACAAATCGCACATCAGGCAACTCGTGCGCCTCGCTGGAGGAGACCCCGGAAATGACCTCTGGGAGGATTGGGTGGAGGCGCTCTTGTGGGAGCTCCGTCCGCGGCCAGGGAGGGGTGGTAGCTTGGGGAGGGACAACGTGACCTGGTTGAGGCGCGAGGCTCTCAGCCCTGTGTGGGGTGTGGACGAGCGAGAGGTGACTCTTGCTCCGCTAACAGAACCGACTGTGTTGACTGAGAGGTCGCCCCATGGCGAGGTGCGGCTGCGCATCGCCATCCCTTCACGGTGGTTCTCGCTCTCATCCTTCCCCCTCGAATTACGCGATGACCTGCTGCAAGCGGCCCTATGTCTTTGGGGCGCTTACCGCCATCCCTTGAGCCATGAGCAGAGGCTCGCATATTTGGGACGTCTGGCTTTAGCGTCACGGGAGGAGACGCTAGACAAAGAGTGGTTGCTTAAGGAACTGTGGGAAGAGAGAGAGGCCGAACTTGAGGCGCTTCCCATAGAGGATCAAGTCGAGACGCTCACCATACAGGAGCAAGAGGCGATAGAGCGGCGAACTGTCCGTCGCCCGTTCGACAGGCAAAGGAAGAAGAGCGAACGGGCACGTAAGCGGCTGCAGACCTAGGCAATAACCCTAGAGCACAAGAGCGGACACCGAAATGCGCATTTCGGTGTCCGCTTGGCATCTCCAGCGATGTCTATAGTTGGAGCTAGAGATTGATCGAGGGAGGTAGACATGACTAGCGATGAGCTTTTGACCATCGGCCAGGTCGCCAGAGCGGCAGGGCGAAGCGTCGAAACGATCCGAGCGTGGGAAAGGGACGGCATCATCCAGGCTCTTCGAGACCCTCGGACTGGCTACCGCTTGTTCCGTAGGGACGACGTGGACGTCCTATTGGAAACCCTAAGGCCACGACCATGCGGCCAGCCAGTAAGAACAACGTGAATCGAAGAGAGAAGACCCTGAGCGCTCTAGTTCGCGGCCAGCACGCCCAGGGCAACCGGCGACCACACCAAACAGGCGAGGCCACCAATGATATTTTCGGCGCACGAGACACCTGACGTCAATCGTTCTGCTGAGGCGATAGCCCGGGCTCTGGCCTGCGGCCACCCCGGCTGCCCCTGCGGCAAGCGGCAGGGCAAAGAGTGGCGCACGCACTGCCCAGCCCATAAGGACGAATGGCCGTCCCTCAGCATCGCCGACGGCGAAGACGGCAAGGTGCTTGTCCATTGCCGCGCTGGCTGCTCACAGGACGCCGTCATCGCCGCCTTGCGAGAGCGAGGTCTGTGGCCGAACCGTGGCGACGGTCATCGGCGCGAGGAGTCGGAGGCGACCTACGACTACCGCGACGGTGCGGGCCGCCTGTTGTTTCAAGTGGTCCGCTACCCGCACAAGAAGTTCAAGCAGCGCCGACCCGACGATAACGGCCGTTGGGTGTGGAACCTGGACGGGGTACGGCGGGTTCCCTACCGCCTGCCCGAACTCCTAGCCGCCCCCCGTGATGCCTGGCTGTACATACCCGAAGGCGAGAAGGATGTTGAATGCTTGGCCTCGCTGGGCTTGACAGCTACCTGCAACCCCGCTGGCGCGGGTAAGTGGCGAGAGGAGTTTGGCCCCTATCTTGAGGGTCGCCGCGTAGTCGTGCTGCCGGACGCCGATGACCCTGGCCGCCACCACGCCGAGCAGGTTGCCCAGAGCGTTGCCCCCTACGCCTCGGCGGTGAAGATCGTGGAGTTGCCAGGGCTGCCCCCTGGGGGCGATGTTTCCGATTGGTTGGCTCAAGAGCATACGGCAGAAGAGTTGCTGGCGCTGGTCGAAGAAGCCCAAGAATTCCGATTCGGTCACGCCATACACATGGAGCGTGACCAAAACAGAATTATCAGCGCCAAGCAACTGCTGGAGGAAGAGATTCCAGCCATCGACTGGAAATGCCGAGGCCTTCTAGCCGCTGGTCACATCACCCTTCTCTCGGCCCGTGCCAAGATGGGGAAAACCACACTGGTCTTCCATCTTCTCCAGGCCCTCCTGGAGGGACAGCCTTTCCTGGGGCTGCCCATCGCCCTGACGGAGCGGGTGCTTCTGCTTAGCGAAGAGAGCCGGGGGCTTCTACGGCGTCGCATCGAGTCCCTAAGGTTGGGCAGCGACGATCTGCTCATTCTCACACGTCACGGAGTTGCCTCGTGGGAGCAAGCGCTGGAGGCCATCAAGAAAGCAATCGATGAGGGAGTGGAACTGCTTGTTGTTGACACACTGGCCGCCTTCTGGGAGGTGCGCGACCAGAACGACGCCACGGAGGTAATGGCCTTTCTCCTCACCTTGCAAGAACTGGCCCAGGAGAGGGGCATCGCGATTCTCTTGGTGCACCACCTTAGGAAGATGGCCGGTGAGGAAGGGACGGCCCATCGTGGCTCGGGTGCCCTGGTAGCGGCGGTAGACATCGCCTTGGAAATGCGCCTCCGCCCCAATTCCCCAAGACAGCGGCACCTTATTGCCTTGTCGCGCTTCGAAGAAACATCGCCGGAGCTGGTCATCGAGCTTGCAGAGGACGGCGACTACCGCTCTCTCGGAGCACCTTCTGAGGTCTCCCGCCAGGATGTGAGGAGCCAGGTTTTAGATACCCTGCCATGTCCAGAAGAACAGTGTATTACTAGGGAAGAACTCTTGGAGAGACTCGACCCTAAGCCTTCGAACACGCTCCTTAAGGAAGTGCTGTCCGCGTTGGAGGCGGAGGGCCACTTGTGGAAAGAGGGAGAGGGCAAGAGAGGCTCACCCTACCGGTATCGCTTGACCCAAGAACGGCCCATCGACAGGGCAGCCCGAAATTCCGTTTCGGTCACACCCCATATATACACCGTGACCGAAACGGAATCCGAAACCCGGAAGCCCCCTGAGGCGGCTATCTCAGACAATGGCCGCCGCGCCGCTGTCCTCTCCCTGTGGGAGGAACTCGGCCGTCCGCCCGTCCCGCTTAAGCCCGCCGAGACGATCACAGACCTGGAGAAGTGGCTGTCGCGAGGATCGGACGAAGACGTGGCGGTGGTGGTGGCGACCCTGCGGGCGATGGCTGCGCCGGAGGCCGGGGGAGGGGGATAGTTGCCGATGGTCACCAGAAGTTCGGCCCAGCATCCCCCTACATGCACCGCCATCCGCAAGGACGGCAAGCCCTGCCAGGCCGTAGCTACTCGCAGCGGTCTCTGCTTGGCACATGACCCTGGCCTGGAGGAGAAGCGCCAGGAGGCCAGGAGACAAGGTGGCCGCAACAAGGCCCGCATCGCCCGCCTAGGCAAGCTGGTGCCGCCGCGCCTCATCGCCGTGTACGACCACCTGGAGGAGGCCCTGGGCCAGGTGCACCGAGGCGAGTTAGACCCCAGGGTGGCGACGGCTATGGCCAGCCTGGCCGGAGCGATGGTGCGGGTTCTCACGTCTGGTGAAATCGAGGAGCGGCTGCGACGGCTGGAGCAGAGGACTAATGGACGTTAGAAGACGCTTGGAACGGCTGGAGCAGAGGACTCCCGACAGGGAGCCATACATCATCTGGTATCTGTCGGGTGACGACCCGCCACCGAGCGAGGAAGAGAAACGGAGCCTCCTCGCGGAGACGTTGCAGCGGAGGCCCGGCCAGTCGATGTACACCATCACGTGGCCTCCACAAGAGCAGGGCGAGGACGCTTCCTGACGGGGCAAGCGATGGGAACGGCCAGGGACAATGGCAGACGGGGCGGCGAGGGAGGATACGTCTCTGGCAACGGCGACGGCCGCCTACAGGTGCAAGTCTACGTTGAGCGGGTGGGCGAAAGGACGGAAGCCTGGCGGCAACTCATGCGGCACTTGCTTTCCCCACCCCCTTGCAAAGGCGAGCGGCTACCCCTAGACTTCAGGCAAAAAGATGAGGGAGAGGGCCATGCCTGATGCCATCCTGTACTGCCGCGTGAGCACCCGCCAGCAGGCCGAGGAGGGTTCCAGCCTCGACAGCCAGGAGCAGTCGTGCCGTGCCTTGGCGCGAGAGAAAGGCTTGCAGGTCGCCCAAGTTCTGAAGGAGGACTGGCCAGGCGACTCTCTGGAACGGCCAGAATTGACGCACCTCCGCGATGTTGTCCGTGCTGACAAGGTGGATGCCGTCCTTTGCCACAGCACAGATCGACTCGCTCGGAACCCTATCCACCTCGCAATCGTGGCCGAAGAATGCGAGAAGGCTGACGTCCAGTTACTCTTCGTCACCGAGCCTCTTGACACCAGCCCCGAGGGTCAACTCATCCGCTACGTAAGGGGTTTCGCGGCGCAGATCGAAAGGGAGAAGATCCGTGAGCGCACGCTTCGAGGCAAGCAGGCCAAGGCAGCGAAGGGCCTGATGCCTCAAGGTACCGGGCGCGGAATCTATGGCTACCGGTACCATCCGAAGGACGAGCAACACCCCGCGGCTGGGAAGCGGACTATTGCGGAGCACCAGGCTGAGGTCGTTCGCAGGATCTTTGAGATGTGCATCGAAGGGGCGTCCTTCCACGGCATAGCTCAGCGGTTGAACCAAGAGGGCGTTCCGAGCTTCACGGGCGGCCGGTGGTACGCACTGACTGTTCGCCGCATCGTGACCAACCCCGCTTACGCGGGCATCACGTACTTCGGGAGAACAAAGCGGATTGGGCTAGGCGGCAAGAAGAGACGGATGGAACCGAGGGATCGGTCCCAATGGATCGAGATAGACCGAGTTACGCCAGCCATCGTATCGAGAGATGTATTCCACGCGGCCCAGCGAGCCCTAGAGCGACCGCGAGAGAGAGCACCGAAGACTCACCGCGAGTATCTTCTACGGGGCCACATCTTCTGTGGCTACTGCGGCACGCGCATGACGGGCTCGTGCTTGCAAGGCCGTTACCGCTACTACTTCTGCCGCAAAGCGCGCACGGAGGGTCCTTTCGCTGCTACGTGCCCAGCACGCTACGTTCGAGCCGACCGCGCTGAAGAGACAACCTGGCGAGAGGTCGCGACCATACTCGAAGATCCCCAGACTGTGCTGGCAGAGCTGCGGGAGCAGAAGGCCGAGATAGCTCCATTCCTGGACGACGACATGCAGCGCATCCGGCGGGAGATCCATGCGTGCGCCGACCAAGAGCAGCGTTTGATCACCCTCTACATGTACGGCGAGATCGACGACGATTACATCCGCCGAAAGAGCGGCCCGCTGAAACAGAAGCGCCATGGCCTCCAGGAGGAGCTAGAGGAGTTGGGGAGACAGAAGCGAACCCTCGAAGAAATCGAACTCGCTGAGGACAGGGTTCAGGAGTTCTGTCAGCGAGTGCGTGAAAACCTCGCCCGCCTGGACTTCCAGGACAAGCAGCAAGCCCTAAAGGCCCTATCTATCCGACTGATTGCGTATCATGACCGGATCGAGATCCGAGGCGTCCTGCCTACCTACGTCACCATTGAACAAACATCGGCATGATCACGTGGACGTAGTTCTCCTGGCCCACCGGTCGCAGGACGCCGGGGCTGGAGGGGCCGGACGTCTCCAGGGCCACCTGGCTGCAATCCAGCACCTGGAGCACATCCTGGAGATACCTGCTGTTGAAGGCGATCTTGGCCTCCTCACCCTCCACGGAGGCATCGAGCTCGCCGCGGTTATCGCCGAGCTCCTCGGCCCGAGCGGAGATGACCAGCTTGCCC
>Ga0114930_10001583_pt1 | contig 21443 bp, 17 predicted proteins | sample AnhtaG_FD_87300 | JGI IMG/M metagenome (GOLD analysis project Ga0114930, IMG submission 87300) | Deep subsurface microbial communities from Anholt, Denmark to uncover new lineages of life (NeLLi) - Anholt_01485 metaG | ecosystem: Environmental > Aquatic > Marine > Oceanic > Sediment | place... | reverse complement strand
GGAAATCCATATCCGCACAAATATGACAACGGCAGGAATGAGCAGAAGACGCTATTTTCAACTTTTACAGAAGGTAAGGTGATAAACTCTGCAAACCCAATAAACTCAATGAACTCTATAAACCAAATGACCGTTTCCATCATCGTAACTACAAAAAATGAGGAAAAAAACATCGCCAATTGCTTAAGGTCTATAAAAAACTCAATAAACTCTATAAACTCAATAAACCCAACAAACTCAAATGTGGAGATAATTGTAGTGGACAACGACTCCTCTGACAATACAGTTGAAATAGCTAAGGAGTGTACAAATAAGATTTATGACAAAGGATCTGAGAGATCGAACGAAACAAATTCTAGTACTGGAAAAGCTAAGAATAAGCTCGTTCCTTTATCGGTAATGATAGCATCTTATTACAAGAAGATGAATTCAAGCGATGACTGAGCCCTAATTTAGAAGGTTATGTTTTACCAATAGAGGAAGAAGATATGATAAAAGTAGGAGTTATCGGTTGTGGGCATTGGGGGCCTAATCATATTAGGAATTTTTCTATGTTTCCTGATTCAAATGTCATATGGATAGCGGATTTGAGTGAAGAAAGATTAAGATCTGTTAAAAGAACATATCCTCAAATTTCAGTTACTACAGATTACAGGAATGTCTTAAAAGATCATAATGTTGATGCTGTAGTTGTAGCTACTCCTACAGCAACCCATCATAATATCGTAAAAGATTGTTTGGATTTTGGGAAAGATGTACTTTGTGAGAAACCTTTGACGTGCCAAGTTGAATCGGCAAAGGAGTTAGTCAATCTTGCAGAAAAGAAGGAAAAAATTCTCATGGTTGGACATGTCTTCCTCTTCAATGTGGGTATTCGTAAGGTCAAGGAGTATATCAGAAATGGTACGCTAGGTAAAGTGTACTATATCCATTCAACGAGAGTAAATTTGGGACCGATAAGAAATGACGTAAATGTTGTTTGGGATCTCGCTTCTCATGATATATCTATATTCTCTTATCTCCTTGATGCCCAGCCCATAGAGATTGCTGCAAAAGGCAACAGTTTCTTACAGGATAATTTGGAGGATGTTGCTTTCATCTCTCTTGTTTACCCTGATGATATTTTAGCAAATGTTCATGTAAGTTGGTTGGATCCTCGAAAAGTGAGAGAAATTGTCATTGTTGGTGACAAAAAAATGGTGGTGTGGAATGATCTGGATCCCGAAGATACAGTAAGGCTTTATGAAAGAGGTATAAGCCAAGAGCCGTATTACGTGGATTTTGGTGAGTTTCAATTGATACCCAAGGAGGGCGATGTCATAATACCCAAGCTGAAGCTCAGCGAGCCTTTAAAAAACCAAGATGGTCACTTTGTTGACTGTATAAAGCAGAGAAAAGAACCTTTGAGTAACGGAGCATTTGGATTGCAGGTCGTGGGGGTCCTTGAAGCAGCTCAAAAATCATTGAACAATGATGGTAAAACGGTGAGGTTTTTGTGAAGATACCGGATTGGGTCAAAATTGGCAAAAATTACAAGATCGACGATATGGCATTCATAGGTTATAGGCCAAGTAGAAGTATTTCAGGCTTAGAGCTAATCATTGGGAAGAACGCTCATATTAGAAATGGCACCGTAATTTATGCTGGGTCTAAAATTGGCAATAATCTAGAAACAGGTCATGGGGTCGTAATTAGGGAAGAGAATACAATAGGTGAGAATCTTGATATTTGGAGCAATTCAATTGTTGATTATGGTTGCAAGATTGGGGATAATGTTAAAATACATTGCAATGTCTATTTGGCCCAGTTTACCGAAATTGAGAATGATGTGTTTTTAGCGCCCGGGGTAACTATCGTCAATGATCCTCATCCGATTTGTACAGAGTGCATGAAGGGACCAATTATAAAAAAAGGAGCAAGGATAGGCGCTAATGTTACTTTGCTCTCTCACATAGTAGTCGGTAAGTATTCACTTATTGGAGCAGGAAGTGTGGTTACTAAAGACATACCACCGAGGTCGCTTGCCTATGGAAATCCGGCTCGGATAATTAAATCTGTTGATGAGTTGAAATGTCCACTGGGTATTGTTGGCAGACCATATAAAGATGGAAGAGATGTTCGTTCTAGAAAGCTTACTCTTGATGAGAACAGACAAGAAGGTAAAAGAAAATGAATGTGCCGTTTGTCGATTTAAAGGACCAATATCAATCGATTAAAGAACAGGTCATTAAAGAGATGCAGAGAGTTTTAAATGATACAGATTTTATCCTAGGAGAAGATGTTGGCCTTTTTGAAAAAGAGTTCGCCAGTTACTGTGAAACCAAATTTGCAGTTGGGGTAGACACAGGAATATCTGCTTTAGAGTTATCTCTGCGTGCTTATGGCATCAGGGAGGGAGATGAAGTTATAACAGTTGCTAACACGTTTATTGCTACTGCCTCGGCTATTTCCTTTACGGGAGCAAAGCCTGTCCTGGTCGATATTAACCCAAGAAGTTACAACATAGATGTCTCTGCTATTGAGGATGTTATTACTAATAAGACTAAGGCCATTATCCCTGTTCACCTTTATGGCCAACCTGCGGATATGGATCCAATTATGGAAATAGCCAAAAAACATAGACTTATCGTTGTTGAAGATGCGTGTCAAGCTCATGGAGCATTGTATAAAGGGGAAAAAGTGGGTTCTATCGGAGATGTTGGCTGTTTTAGTTTTTATCCTGCCAAGAATCTTGGAGCATATGGAGATGGAGGAGCTATAATTACAAACAATCCAGAAATTGCTGAAAAAGTAAGAATGTTTAGAAACTATGGCCAAAAAGAAAAATACCATCATAAATTTCTCACCTATAATAGGAGACTGGATACTCTCCAGGCAGCAATTTTACGAGTGAAACTAAGCAAACTGGATGAATGGAACGAAGCTAGACACAAAAATGCACAGTTTTATAATAAACTTTTAGAGAGTAGCCATGTTATCACCCCTATAGAGGCTGATTTCGCCAAACATGTTTACCATCTTTATGTAGTTCGGACTAAAGACCGTGATAGACTCCGAGCGTATCTTCAATCAAGAGGAATTGCAACTGGTATTCACTATCCCATCCCGATTCATTTACAAGAAGCTTATCAATCATTAGGGTGCGACAGAGGAGATTTTCCTGTTACTGAGAAATACACCAAAGAAATCCTCTCCTTACCGATGTTTCCTGAGTTGACTATAGAACAAATTAGATATGTTGTGCAAGAAATTGAAGATTTCATGCAGGGTCCACAAAGCTTCCTATAATGTTACCTAGAGTCTCTTTTTGCATACCAACGCTTAATGCTAGTAAGTTGCTTGGTAGGTGTCTTAGAAGTATCAGGAAACAGAATTATCCAGAGGAATTGGTTGAGATAGTTCTTGCAGATGGAGGTTCAACAGATAGCACTGTCAGAATTGCTAAAAGCTATGGTTGTAATGTTATATATAACTCAAAGAAATTAGCAGAACCAGGGATTACTTTAGCCTTGGAAAAGGGAAGTGGAGATATTGAGTTTATCATGGCAGCAGATAATGAGCTCCCACGGGAAAATTGGATTAGATTAATGATAAAACCTTTTATGGAGGAGAGGAAGACATGGGGCTCTTTTACTCAAATTATTCCTTCACCTGATACGGATAGTTTTAACAGGTATTACAGTTTACTGCATGTCGAGCCTTTCACATGGTTCATCTATAAAGAAGCTAGCAATCCAAGATTATTTTACAAAATTTATAAGCTAATTAAAAGGGATAATGATTACATTATCTATGATTTTTCTCCAATGACTCATCCATTAGTGGCTTTTGCTCAAGGTTTTGCTCTGCGAAAGGAATTTGCAAGAAAGAAAGAGTACGAGTATGATGATGTTCTACCATTTATTCAAATGGTAGAAGAAGGCTATAAAATTGCTTATGTTCCAGAAGCAGGTATTTACCATCATCATTTAAAAAGTTTTAAAGATTATTTAAAGAAATATCAGTGGCGGATCAGAAATAGCTTACAGGGAAGCAACACCGGTTTTGCGAAAAGAAGAAAATATATGTCTTTTTACAGAAAATTTAGGAAATATTTATGGATGCCTTACGGTTTGAGTTTCGTTTTACCCTTAGCCGATGGAATCAGATGGTTTTTTAAGAATAGAGATGAGGCGTGGTTATGGCACCCCTTGGCTTGCTTTGGGTTATGTGTCGAGATTTTAGTGGAAGTTGTAAGGAAGAAAACTAAGATGGTGTAAATTAGGAAAGATTGAAAAACAATGATATCCTGCAAAGAAAGTGAGGTAGTTCACTATGGGGACATATGTCCCCATAGTGAATCAAAGTTATGACAAATTAATTTTTTTCGAGTCCGATAAGGCCTGAAACGTTTCAAAAGAGGTTTAAAGGTAATTTATAATTAATAATTTGAAAGAAAGTAGAATGTCAGATTTAAAAATAAGTATTTGTATGCCAGTTTATAATCCAAGTGTATTTATAAAAGATACATTGAAGTGTATTTTGAATCAGAGTTTTAGAGACTTTGAACTTATTATAGTCGATGATGCCTCTACTCTCAATGTTCAAGAGATTATAAAGGATTTTAAGGATTCTAGAATTAAGTATTTTAGAAATGAAAAGAATATAGGCTACTCTAAAAATTTAGAAATATGTAGAACAAAATGTTCTAATGAAATAATTTTTTTGATGAGTCAAGATGATATTGTCGCTGATAACACATTATATAGAATTTATGAGATTTTTAAAAAAAGTGAGAATATTGGAGCTATAACAAGGCCATATTATTTTTTTCATAATAATGATGTAAAGAGAGCTGTCAGAGTTAGAGGAGTATATAACAAAAAATGCGATTCTATTGTCTCAATTGGAAGTGGGTTAAAATCAATAGTTAAAATTTTTGAAACTTTAGATCAATTTTCAGGTCTCGCGTATAGACGTAAATATATGGATAGAGGATTTCACAAAGATATCTTTACTTCTCATATCTATCCTTTTGCTTCGATATTTAAGAAATATGACGTAGTTCTTCTTAAAGATTATACTATCGCTGCTCGAATAGCAACTAGCCAGACTAGAAGTCTTTCTACTATTTATAGTAAGTCACCTTTACAAAGTTGGGTAGATATGTTTAATTCTGTTTTTTATGAACCGGAATTTACTCGTATGAGGAGATATTGTATTAAAAATTTTGTAGCAAAGAATTTTGTTGGATTAGTCCAAATAAAAAATTATGGTCAGTTTAGGTGGTTAATAAGAGAAATAACACTTTTGATAAAATATCGGTGGCAAAATATTTTTGACATAAGATTTTGGTTCTTTGCTTTAGGAACTTTAATTGTGCCAAGGAGATTTTTAATATGGTTGGCAGATAACTATAAAGATAAAGTTCTTTCAAAATTTTTAAAAAATATAAAATTGGCAGAATGAAAAACTGTATGGTAACTTTGATCGATAAACTATATATGAACAAATTAATGAGTCATCTCTTTCATACATCTATTTTTTGTCTGCAAAGAGAGCTTAAAGATTGTCAATCTGTTTTAGATTTAGGATGTGGACCAGGTTCGCCCTTACAATATTGTAAAAATATTAAATATAGTGTTGGAGTAGAGGTTTTTCAACCCTACTTGGAAGAATCAAAAAAGAAAAAAATCCATACAAAATATTTAAACAAAAAAATAGAGGAATTAGATTTTTCTGAAAATAGTTTTCATGCAGTCGTTATGATAGGAGTTTTAGAACATTTGCCGCAGAAGGTAGGCTTGGAAATACTAAGGAATGTCGAAAAATGGGCAGAAAAGAAAGTAATAGTTTCGTCGCCAAATGGGTTTATTTCTCAAAAAGAACTTGATAATAATCCATATCAAAGACATTTATCTGGTTGGGATTATAAAAAAATGAAGAAAATGGGGTTTAGGATTAAAGGATTTGCTAGTTTAAAATTTTTAAGACAGGAAGTGCAACAAGATACGATGAGACATGATTTAATGACCTCAATAAAATATCATCCTAAAATTTTTTGGTTTGCAATAGCAAGTTTAACTCAAATAGTTACTTATTATATTCCTCAGTTAGCTTTTGAGTTGTTTAGTGTTAAAAAAGTAAGTAAATGAGGTATGATTTTTTGGTAGTTGGAGCTGGCTTAGCAGGAAGTGTTTTAGCTGAAAGATTAACCTCAATTGGAGCAAAAGTTTTAGTTATAGATAGAAGAAACCATACTGGGGGTAATTGTTATGATTATTACGATCGAGCACAGGTATTAGTTCATAAATATGGACCTCATTATTTTAGAACAAATTTTAATGAAGTAAAAAGATATCTATCAAAATTTACCAAATGGAGACCTTGTGAATATAGAATTAGAAGTTATGTGAATGGGAAATTATATACCTTCCCGATTAATAGAAATACGCTAAATGAATTTTTCAATATGAAGCTTAAAACCCAGAAAGAGGCAAAGGAATTTTTAGAATCAAAGAGATTAAAAATAAAACATCCGAAAAATGCTGAAGAACAAGTTTTGGCTTTGGTTGGAAGAGAAATTCATGAGGCGTTTTTTAGAAATTATACGAAAAAACAATGGGGAGTTGATCCTAAAGGGCTAAGCGCTTCTGTAACTGCAAGAATTCCTATTAGAACAAATACTGATGATAGATATGTGAATGATAAGTTTCAGGCAATGCCCAGGGATGGATATTCCAAACTTTTTGAAAACTTATTGAAAGGGATAAAAGTAATACTTAACACAGATTTTAAAGACATAAAAGATATAATAAGTTATGATAAACTCATTTATACTGGACCGATAGATGAATTTCTTGATTTTAGATATGGAAGATTGCCTTATAGAAGTTTAAAATTCAAATTTGAAACATATACTAAAGAGTTTTTTCAGAATTGGTGTCAAATTAATTATCCTAATGACTATAAATACACAAGAATAGTTGAAATAAAACATGTTACTAGGCAGAAAATTCCGAAAACAACCATTGCAAAGGAATATCCTTGCTTCGGAAAAGAACCATTCTATCCAATCCTGAATCCAGAAAGTCAAAAGCGATATTTAAAATATAGAAAGGAAGCTAATAAACTGAAAAATGTTTATTTTATAGGTAGATTAGCACAATATCAGTATTTAAATATGGACGAAGTTGTCAAGGAATCTCTTAACTTATTCAATCGTCTTTTATGAATTTTATGTGGACTATGAATTATCTGAATTACATTAAGAAAAGTAAGATTATAAAACGCAGCGAAATACAAGTAAACATACCTACTTATAATAGTTATAAGACAATAAAGGAAACTATAGAAAGCCTATATAACCAGAAAAATATTAATTTTGATGTTCTTGTAATTGACAATGGTTCAAATGATTACGAGAAACTAATAAAAGATTTTCCAAATTTGAATTATTGTTTATTAAAAGAGAACACTGGTAGTAGTGGTGCGCAAAGGATTGGGGCGGAAATTGGTTTGAAATACGGATATAAATACATTTTGTTTACAGATAATGATGCCGTTTTGTTAGATGAATATGGTTTATCAAAAATGAAAAAAAATTTTAAAAATAGCGAAGCTTTTTGTGCTATTGTGCCGCAGAATATAGAACTAAATGATCCAAAAAATAGCGAAAGGGAGATTGAAGAGCTAAAAGCGTTTTTCCCATTACATTATTTATTTACAAAATCAAGTATTTTGAAAAATACTGGACTCCATGACTTTTATATGTTTTTAAGTGGAGATGATGTTTCTTTGGTATCTAAAATACTATCTTTTGGGAAAATTATTGTTGATAAAAATGTTTTATTCTATCATCCCGTTTTCAAACCCAGAAGTATTCAAAATAAGAATATATTTCTTACAATTAGATCTTTAACAATATTGATTTTTTTTGAAAATAACATAAATTTTAGATGGCGATTCAGAGCTTTGATGTATGTCTTTTTTATTTTTTTGCAAGCTGTTTTTCACTCTATAAGGGTCTTTGATTTTTCCTATTTTAAAACAGGAATTTTGATCCTAAAGAGCTTTATTTATGGATATAAAGATATGGATAGAACTAAGGAGTTGATTAGGAAAGTGCCCCAAAATAAATATATTTTAGTCGAAGTGAAGTGCCTTGATAACGCAAAGAGAATTTCAATGTTCAATATATTTTTCTTGATTTATAAAAATTATTATTTTTATTCTAATTATCTTAAAAGAAATATTTATTTTAAATTAACTTCTAATAATAAGGTCATATGACCCCAAAGTCTCTCAAAGTCTGACTAAATAAGGGCCTTCGAGGTCTATAAGTTGAGATACTGAAAAAGAACTTATTATTTAAAGAGACCATCATTTGCTCTTTCCCGACGACTGTAAGAGCCCATATAGGACCTCTAACACCTCTTTGTTTGGTCAAGTTGAATATTCCTATCTATATGAAACGACATAAATAGTGTCGTCGCAAAATGATAATGTCATAGTATTGCAAAGTGAAAATGTCACCCCTCCGTAGAATTTTATATAGTATCCTCCCAATACGTAGTGGGAGGTGAAAATGGAGAGGTGGCAGTTGAGCACGAAAGAACTATCAAGATATAGCGTTATTGAGAATGCCATAGAGGGATACCTGAAGGTACACCAAGCTGCCGAAGAACTTCAGTTGTCTACAAGACAGATATTTAGACTCAAGAAAAGATTGAGAGAGGAAGGAATCGGAGGACTCATTCATGGAGATAGAGGAAAGCCTTCACCCCGGCGAATACCGGATACGCTAAGAGATCTCATAAACTCTCTTTATCGGGGAAAGTACGAAGGTTTTAACCTCTCTCACTATAGGGAAATGCTTGAGGAAAAGGAGGGAATCGTTCTTTCTCGGGAAACAGTAAGAGGCATTCTTCTTAAAAAGGGATCATACAAAAGAAAGAAAAAATACCCCAAACATAGATCCTGGAGAGAACCTATGCCTAAGGAAGGTATGATGCTCCAATACGATACCTCTGATCATGATCGGCTGGAAGGAAGAGGTCCAAAGATCAAACTCATTGGGGCAATAGATGATGCTACCAAGGATGTCCCTTACGTACAGTTTGCCTTACAAGATAGCGTAGAAGAAAATATGACTACCTTCAAGAAAATAGTGAAGCATAAAGGGATTCCTTCATCCCTTTATGCAGACAAAGACTCCAAATTCATCACCACTCGCCATGGAGAGCTGCATATAAACATAAGAAAGCATCAAGAAAAGACTCAAATGGCCAGAGCCTGGGAGGAGTTAGGCATAAACGTCATCTTTGCTGAGAGTCTCCAGGCAAAAGGAAGAATCGAAAGACTCTGGGGGACATTTCAGGATAGACTGATAAGTGAGTTAAGGCTTGAGGGTATCTCAAGTCTAGAGGAAGCAAATAAGTACCTCCATTCGGTATTCTTGCCCAAATACAACCAGAAGTTCACCAGAAAGCCTAAGTTAGAAGAATCGGCTTATAGACCCATCCCTAAAGGAATGGATCTTGATCGAATCTTCTGTCTCAAGGAAAAAAGGCAGGTTCAGGGAGATCATACCATAAGCTACAAAGGGAGAAAGTACCAAATTCTTCCCACCGAAACCCGTTTTGGCTTTGCAAAAGCAAGGGTAGAGGTACAGAGACGCTTAGACGGAACTATTCATATCTTCTACAAGGGAGAAGAGCTTTCATTTAAGCCTATTGTTCCCATAGAAGATGAACAATACGCTCCTTCTCAAATGGAAGCTTTGCCGGTAGGGGTATGACATTTTTATTTTGCAGAAAGTATGACATAATTACTTTGCATTGACAGCTTAATTTATCCCACTCTTACCCTGGCGAGCGTGCAAAGTTTTCTCACTTTACGGATGAGAAAATATAATAGAAAAGATTAAAATGGAAGGTTTTAAAAAATTAGACGGGGTTTACTGAATATTTACATGAGAATAATCAAGTTTAAAAAATATTGGTCATTTTTATTTATTATTTTTATTTCTTTAACTCCTTTGTTGTGGTTCAAGGGAAATATGTTGATTGCAGGAAGCGATAACACTCTTTATTTAAATCCAGCTATTTTAGTCGAAAAGGTGAGCTACACTTGGAATGATACGTTAAATTTAGGAAAGGAAAATTTTGCAATATGTCATCTTTTTCCTTACGGCTGTTTCTGGTATTTCCTGCAAAAGTTAGATATAAATAATGTTTTAATTGAAAAGATGTGGTTTATTTTTATTTGGTTTATAGGGTCTTTTTCCATTTATAAACTTACTGCCTATTTAACTAAATTTTTTAAATATTCTACGATTGCAGGATTATTTGCTGCCCTGCTTTATCAATTCAATACTTATAAAATGGTAGGAGTTTTGGATGTTCCTAAACATTTAACTTACATGATTCTTCCCTTATTATTGTATTTGTTTATCAAGGGTCTTGATGATAAAAAATCTGTATATGCGATATACTTTGCCTTAACTACACTTCTATTTGCTTCGGCATGGGTTAATCCTCCAATGGCAGTAATTGCTTTCATTCCCCCCTTTTTCTATTTCTTTTATTATTTATTAATTAACAGAAATAACAATATTGAGTTTAAAAAAAGTTTTTTATTCGTTGGAAAATTATTAATTTCTCTATTGGCAATAAATTTATGGTGGATTGTTCCTTTTTACCAAACAATAAATGCCTCAGTGGAAGACATAAAAACAGTTGCCCTTAGTTTTGGACCTACAAGTACTGATCTTTTTGAAGTATTTCGTTTTTTGGGTAAGTGGTCATTTCGTAGTTCACACTATCTTATGCCTTATGTTCCTTATCATAATATTTATTATAATACTCCACTTCTTTTTTTAACTTACTTATTTTTTCTTATTGCTTTAGTCCCACTATTTTATCTTAGAAGATTGAATAGAAAAATCATGTATTTTTACCTATTATTGATAATAGGCGTTTATCTAACCGCTGGCAAATCTTTATCCCTTGGTTTCTCCTTTCTTTACCGTTATCTTCCTGGATTCTGGATCTTCAGAGAGCCTTATACTAAGTTTACTCCTCTAAACACGTTAAGCATCTCTGTTTTATTTGGTATAGCAATAATGTTTTTCTTTTATTTTATTGATAAAAAATTAATCAATGTCTCGAAAAACCTTTTTTGTAAAGTCATATCAAGTATTATATTGATAGGTATTATACTCATTTCTGCATTTCCCCTGCTGACTGGAGATTGCATATGGCACTATAGGTATCGTGGAATGAGGAGTAACTATGTAAAAATACCTGAATATTGGACTAATATCGGTTCCTGGCTTAAGAACAATAGTCCGCATACAAGAATCTTTGTCACTCCTAAAAGCAGTTATGGTCACAATTCCTATAATTGGGAGTCTGGTGTTGCCACTGGAGGAAGTGGAGTTTCATGGCTTCTCATTCCTAATCCCTATTTAACCTATAACACTAACGCAGTTAATGCATCACAAAAAATGATTAATCTTCTTTACGATAATTTCGTTAATTTAAAGAAAGATTTACCTAAGGCTTTGTCTTTATTTGGTGTTAGATATGTTCTTCAGAAGAATGACTTAGCTTGGAGATTTGCATTTAAAGATACTTATTCACCAGAAAAAATGAGAAGAATTTTGAAATCTCAGGGAGTCTATCTTAAGGAATCTTTTGGTAAACTTGACCTCTACGAAGTCTCTGATGAATATTTTCTTCCCCGTGTTTTTTCCTCTACCACTCTAATCGCTATCAGCGGCAAAATAGATGGATTGATGCCGATGACGGAGATGAAATATCTGGGTGGAAAAAGGTAATTGGAGAATGGAAAAGGTGAAAAATGGGAAAAGAAAATTCAAGATAGAAAAACCAGGGATTTATGAAATTTATCTTGATGTAGTTGAAATTGAAGAAGGAATACCCGCGTTTAATATAAACATTCCATTTTAATTTGTCCAACTACAGGAATAAGATTGATTTTATAGATAAGTTGGAGAAAAGATGAAAAAAATAAACATAAAAGAGCTGAGAGATATTGCCCAGTATAAAAAAGAAAAAAAGATTTGGAGAGTTTTCTCAATCTATTTTACTTATATATTTGTAAAAATAGGATTAACTGCAAATCAAGTTACCCTTTTTGGATTTCTCGTTGGAGTACTGGGAGGAATTTTACTCCTTATCGGTGGTTTTAAATATTGGTTTGTAGGCATAATTTGTTTTCTACTTAGTTACATGTTAGATTATTCCGACGGCGAAGTGGCTAGGTTTAATAGAGAAGTATCTGCAGAAGGAGAATTTTTAGACGGGACACTTCACAGTGGGTTCATGAATTCTTACTTTATTATATCTGCAGCGGTTGGGTTATATCGGGAATTAGATAGTATTTTCCCATTGGTCTTCAGTTTAGCAATGCTTGCATTCCTTTATATAAATAAAGGGATAGAGATATTCCTGATTAGAAGGAGTCTGTTTCCAATCTCTACATCTGAATTATCTGGAAACATGAAGCGTACTATAAAACTTAGAATATTTATGGGAACTCAGAAGTATATACTTGATGAGCCTGTAAGGGTCGTATGGTTAGGACTCGGTACTTTAGTTGACTATGTAGCATCTACTTCAGCAATAAATCCGATTTTCATAAACTGGTGTATTAATTTTCGCTTATTATGGTTTGGTTGGTATACTGCTATATTTCTAATGAGTATTATTATAAAATTTCAAGATACCAGAAGAATGGCAATAGGAGTGGATCATTAGCTGTATAGATTGTCCAAATCAACTAATTGGAGGGAATTATAACAAAAAAGCAGAAGTGTTTTAAGTAGGAAAAACGTGTACGACAATGATAATCCCTTTATTTTTCAACTGCGCATATTATCATGAGGTTGTTCTGGCTTAAGATTTTCTTGAAAATAAGTTTTATAGAAAGAGGTGTGAAATGACAAAATCCACAATGCTACGGGAACTATTTAAAAAACCTGGTGTCATTCGCATCGTTGGAGCTCATGATGGTCTAGGTGCCAAATTGGTTGAGCAGAACAAGTTTGATGGGGTCTGGGCAAGCGGCGCAGAAATCTCCACATCTTACGGTGTTCCTGATGCTAGTATTCTGACAATGTCGCAATATTTAGAAAGGGCTATTGAGATGAATGATGCTTGTTCCATCCCAGTTGTTGCTGATTGTGATACCGGCTTCGGTAATTCAAATAATGTGATTTATATGGTTAAAAAATATGAGAGTGCTGGTATCGCAGCTGTCTGTATAGAGGATAAAAAGTTTCCCAAGGTAAACAGCTTATTATTTAAAGGGAGACAGGAACTGGCACCTATTGCTGAATTTGCAGGAAAGATTATAGCGGCAAAAAACGCCCAGCAAACAGAGGATTTTACGGTTTTTGCTCGGATTGAAGCACTCATCGCCGGTTGGGGACAAGAAGAAGCCTTAAAAAGAGCGCATACCTATGCAAAGGCAGGAGCAGATGCCATTGTGATTCATTCCAAAACGAGTTCGCCTCAGCCTATAATAGATTTTGCTAAAGCCTGGGATAATAGTGTTCCTCTAATCGCTATACCTACAACCTATCCCACCATTACATTTGAGCAGATTAAGGAATTAGGAATTAAGATGGTAATCTATGCTAATCAGGGCCTCAGGGCAGCAATAAAAGTAGTAGATTCAGTTTTAGCCGAGATTTATAAAGATAAGGCCACTTTGGGAGTTGAGGATAAAATAGCTCCAGTAAGTGAAATTTTTGAGTTGCAGGGTATGCCTCAGCTGAAAGAGAATGAGAAGGTTTATCTTAGAACAGGTGTTGAACCTGTTAAGGTTATTATTCCAGCTGCAGGTGCTCCACACAATCAGCAGTCTTTGGAGCCCCTACTTCAAGAAAGGCCTGTGTGTATGCTTGATATCAACGGAAAACCAATCCTTCAGAGAAATCTGGAAACTTTAAATAGTGCAGGAATCAGTGAAATAACTGTGGTTACAGGATATCAGCATGAAAAGGTTAATATTGAAGGAATTGAGACTATCTTTAATGAGAATTATAGAGATAAACATATATTACATTCCATTATGCTTGCTGAAAATAAGTTAGATGGTAAGAGTATATTAGTATATTCCGACATTTTATTTGAAAAACATCTCATTACCCGACTTCTTGAGTGCGAATCAGATATAACACTGGTTGTAGATGCCTCATATAAAAAGACCCATCTTCGGAACAAGAAATTAGACTTGGTGATTGCGGAAAGAAAACCGGTGCTTGGGAAAAGAGTGATAACTTACGATAAGCCCAATTCAATTTTAAGGATTGGTAAAACTATTCCTGAGGAAAAAAGCGATTATGAATTCATTGGCATGGCTCTCTTTTCTGCCAAGGGAGCCAAGATATTTAGAGACGAATATCATAAGGCAAAAGAAAAATATAAATTAGGGAGTTTTCACGAGGTTCCTTCTTTTTTTCAAGCTTCGTTTGAAGACATGATTCAAGAGATGATTGATAATGGTCATAAGATTTCGGCTTTGGAAGTTAATTCGGGATGGACGGAAATCCATACCTTTGATGATTATAAGCATGCTTGCTTAATAACGAGGTCTAGATGACTGTCTCGATTTCAAGGAGGGATTAATGCTTTCTGGGAAAGATTTCTGTGGGATACTAAAGCGAAACGGTTTTAACTCGTATACGGGGGTTCCTTGTTCCATATTAGAACCTCTTATTAACTATTTACTCGATAACCGGGATATAACATACTATACAGCTACAAGTGAGGGAGAGGCGATGGGTATTGCAGCCGGATTTGCCCTTACTGGAAGAATCCCAGTAGTATTAATGCAAAATTCTGGTCTGGGAAATGCTATTAATCCTCTCACTTCATTGCAACTCGTCTACGATCTTCCCACACTTCTTTTGATCAGTTGGCGAGGTGAACCTGGTAAACCCGATGAGCCTGAACACAGAATTATGGGGCCAATTACTCCAAAATTTCTGGAGGTAATGGGCATATATAACGAATGCTTGGTAGAATCTAACCAGAGATTAGAAGTTCAAATTTCTCATATGAAGGATATAACTACTAAAACGAATAAGCCGGTTGCTTTAATTGTAAGAAGGGACACTTTCAATAAATACCTTGGGAAGTCTGCCAAAAAAGGATCAAAGATGTCCCTGATGCAGCGTAAAGAAGCTGTTAAAATTATTATTGATAATTTAAACGGGGATGAAGCGATTATCTCTACAACTGGCAAGATTTCTAGAGAATTATACTACAATGGTAAGGAATCGGAGACTAACTTTTATGTAGTAGGCTCTATGGGATGTGCACTTTCAATCGGCTTTGGAATTGCCCAACGGAAACCAGAGAAAAAAGTGATAGTATTAGATGGAGATGGTGCAGTCTTAATGAAAATGGGGACCCTGGCAACAGTGGGACATTACAAACCACAAAATCTTATTCACATTGTCCTTGATAACGAAGCTTACGACTCGACGGGAGGTCAGCCCACTGTCTCTGCTACTGTTGATTTGGATGAAGTGGCTCTAAGTTCTGGATACTTAGACTCAGTTAAGATTTATACACAAGAAGATTTAAAAATGAGCCTGGGGAGCGCATTAAAGACGAAAGGTCCCCACTTTATCTTGATTAAGGTATTGAAAGGAGCTGATAAAGATTTAGGAAGACCCAAACTAACTTCTGTGCAGATAAAAGAAAGATTTATGAATTTTTTAAGGAAAAGATAAAATTGCAAGCAGTTTATGTAGATGAAAAAGTGGGGAAGAGAAAAATAGAGCGATATTTTCTCCCAACAGAGATAATTTTTGGTCGAGGGAGTCTGCAGCTACTCCCTAGATTAGTAGTAAGACATAAAGGAGATAGGATTTTTCTGGTTGTAGGCAGAAGTGCTCTTAAGAAGGCTCGTGTAGTAGAACGTATCCAGAATTCCCTTTCATTTGCTTCCATCAAGACTATTCTCTATGAGGGGATAAATCCTAATCCTACGGTTGATCTGATTAAAAAGGTGAGAGAGAAATTAATTCGATCAGGAGCATCTTTAGTTATTGCTGCCGGTGGAGGAAGTGTTTTGGATGTTGGCAAATCAGTGGCAATTTTGGCCAAAAATAAATGGAAGTTAATAGATTTCTTAGAAAAGAGAAAAATTCTAATCCAAGAAGGTCTACCCTTAATTGCTATCCCCACCACTTCAGGAACGGGAAGCGAGGTTACTCCTTGGGCAACCATTTGGCATCCTACAAAGGATAGAGGGATAGAAAAATATTCCCTTTCCTCTCCTTTAATGTTCCCTAAGATAGCCCTTCTTGATCCTGAGCTAACTTTAACTTTACCCCCTAGGTTGACAGCTATAACTGGAATGGATGCTCTTTCTCATGCTATCGAGGCTTTTTGGTCTATTAACTCCTCATCTCTTTCTGATATTCACGCCAGAGAAGCAATCAATTTAATAATCCAAAATTTAGAGAAAGCAGTGGCTAATCCAGGTGAAGTTTCTTATCGGGAAAAAATGATGATAGCAGCACTTGAGGCTGGCCTTGCATTTTCTCAAACACAGACTACAATTGTTCATTCTGTTTCCTATCCCATAACCAGTTACTTTAATGTTCCTCATGGTTTAGCTTGTGCTTTAACCTTAGCCCCTTTTTTGGAATATAACTCCCAGGTCACAGATAGGGATTGTGGAGATCCACGAGGAACAGAATTCGTTAGAAGGAAGATTCGAGAGATCAGCAGGATTTTAGGAACTAAAACTCCAGATGAAAGCAGTCAAATAATTAAGGGCTTAATGACTAAAATAGGTTTACCGATTAGACTTACAGAGGCAGGAGTAAGTGATATTGAAATTGTGATTAAGAAAGGTTTTCATCCTGAACGAGCAATTAATAATCCAAGAGTAATCACTAAAGAAAATCTAAAGAGAATTTTCACCAAGATTTATTAGAGATGAAAGCAATTATCCCAGCGGCTGGAGTTGGCAAGAGGCTACTTCCTTACACAAAAGAGACTCCCAAAGCATTGCTCGAAGTAGCCGGGAAACCAATTCTGGAGCACATCATTACCACCTTTAGAGAATGTGCAATCGACGAAATCGTTTTGATTGTGGGGCATGGTCAAAATCAAATTAGGGAATTCGTTAAATCTCGTTCCCTTAAAAAGATAAAGTTTGTTTATAATCCTACTTATTCGTCTGATGGTAGTCTTGGTTCAACGTGGCGAGCCAAAAAAGAGATGAATGAAAGTTTCCTTTATCTTCATTCTGATATGCTTTTTGAAAAAGGTATTGTTGAGGAAATACTGAAGGTAAGAGAAGACATAGTGGTATCTATGGATAGGAAAAAAACCTATTTAGAAGAGGATATGAGGATAAAACTCAAAGATGGTTATCTTTGGGAGATAAATAAATCTATTTCTCTTAGTGAGACAGATGGCGAATTTACGGGATTTTTGAAATTTTCGAAAAGAGGAGCAAAAAAATTAGAAAGATTTTTAGATATAATGGTTAAGGAGGGATATAGAGATACTTATTTTGAGGATTGTCTTGAGAGAATGGCTAAAGATGGGATTAGGATAATTCCTCTTGAGACAAAAGGGAAGAAATGGATTGAAATCGACTTTTTAGAAGATCTAAAAAAAGCGGGACAGGTGTTTTCTTAAGGAAGTATGAAAAGGAAAATTACATTATGAGTAATAATATTAGAGGGAGGGTCAATGGTTCGTTTGCATATTATTCGCAAGGAGATTTTAGAGACGATTAAGAATAGTGAAAGAGAGGTGTGATTTATATGCAGGAAAGGTTGAAAAGAAATTAATTAGTTATACTCTTTTTTATGAAAATCACTGGATTATTGTGGAAAATGTTCCTGCGAAAGTTTGTCAAGGATGTGGGGAGAAATTATTTGATCCCGAAGTTGTAGAGCGATTACAAAAAATTATCTGGAACAGACAGACTCCCCAGAAAAAAATCAAAATGCCTGTTTTTGACCTTTCTTGAGTTTAAAAAGGACCAAAATCCACAAACCCAACAAATCCAATAGATTTGACTTATTCGGCCTTGTCGATAACACGCGGGAGGAAGCGGTGTTTTTGAAAAAGAAAAGTGTGCTTGTCATTGTTTTTTCCCTGGCTTTTTTGTTCTTACCCTCTAGCTATGCTCTGGCTATTCCTGCTCTGGTAGTGGGGGATATTGAAGCTCTGGTACCTCTCACTTATACTTCTTACCTCGAAGGCTATCCGGTCCTTTTCTTTACCGATCACTTGGATTCAGAGCAGATAATGAAGATCCTGGAGAAAAGTGGTACGGTAATATTCGCTAATGAGACTTTTTATAACCTTATGATGGACACTTTAGACTCTCAGTACAGGTATGGTCTGTCCGATCAAGCGAAATCGACATCTTTTACCACTGAAATTGAGGGTGTTTATGAGATCTGGGCCAAAAAAGGAAAAAAAGAGAAATCAGAAGAGAGAGCGCTAAAAGTATTTATCGATGATAAAGAGGTCGCTCTGGGAGGAGACCGTCAACAAGGGAGAAGATGGATCAGCCTGGGAAAAATGGAACTAGCGAAAAAAAAGCATACAATAAGAGTCACCGGATCAATAGAGGAGCTTCTGATTGTGCCGGAAGAAGAAGTTGAGAAACACAGACTAAAGATTGAAAAGTTAATAAATAGACATAATCTCGATATAGGACATCTTTTCTGGAGTGAGAAATCTGAATTAACAGAAAAATCCATTTATTTACCCCGTGAGTCTCGCTACAGAGTGATGGTAAAACAAAGAGTAAATCCCATTCAATTCAAAAATATAGGGCTTAGCCTTAAAATGGGCTCGGGGCAAGAGATCAAAAAATGGTCTTTTAGTTCCGCAAATGTGGATTATAATTACTTTATTACCAAGCCAGGAACGTTAGTTTTGACTTCTTATTTTGACGGAGATATTAGTGAAAAGGAATTTGTAGAAATGAAAAGGGAAGATATTAAGCTCGACCTCAAGGAATACCCTTATTTTGACCTAGCTTACAAGTTAGAAGACCCTAATCTTCAAAAGATCGAGGTGATTTTTGGAATAGATTTTGATGGAGATGGAGCGGTGGATGGATACTTTGGGACTGATAAGTCCAAGGAGAACATTACTTTGCATAAGTTTAATCTCTATCACGCAGTAAAGGTAGAATTTCCCGGCAAAAGCCATTACAGTCTAACTGAACTAAAGCTGCTAGCCGGTAAGATTGAAGGAGTTGACTGCAGCAAGCCGGAAAGGAAAGGCATCTACACGTGGGAGTTTAGGGATATTCAACTATACTCAACTGAAGCGGGACTTGTTCCTGAATGGATAACTGATTTTGAAAGGATGAGAGCAGGTATAGATTCTGTCAGAGTGAAAAACCTGGGACTGAACCTTAAGGTATGTCTAGCCAAAGAGTTAAAAAAGTGGTCTTTTAAGTCTTCGGGGATGGCTTATGAGTACTCTGTGGCTGAAGGCGAGCTATTAGAGTTCTCAATTCGCCTTGATGGGGATAGCAATGAGCAAGAATTTGTGGAGATAAGAAGGAAAGATCTTAAGCTGGATCTTGAAAAATACCCTTACTTGGGATTGACTTATAAGCTACAAGATCCTAGTCTTCAGGTAATTGACGTGGTTTTGGGAGTGGATTTTGACGGTGAAGGGATGGTGGATGAATACATCCCCTTAAGAAAAAAAGCGGCTCTAAAAAACTGGAAAAAGATTGGTGCGGCAAATGAGACTATGGACTTTTATGAAATCAGGCTTCCGGCAGACTGGCCTCTATTCCTTAATACAAGATACTCATGGGAAGACAAATTTAGAGTTTATAAAAATGGGATTTCTATGGAACCCACCTGGTACCGATGGGATGACAATAAGGAACTGGTGGAGGTGGGGAGAGATGGGTATAACCGACTGGTAATAAGTATACCTAAGAATGAGGTTCCTCAGGACAGTGTATACACCGTTAGTTATCTACCCTTAGCTATAAAAAACCAGATATTTCCAGGACTTGATAGAATTCAAATAAATGTAGAGCAATTAGTGAAGGAAAGATTTCCCGACAAAAAGGATTACTTTTTGACCGAGTTGAGGCTCATTTTTGGCAAAGCCGAGGGAGTTGATTGTAGTGAACCTGAAACAAGGGGTAGGTATACTTACCAGATTAAGAATATTGATTTTGAGCAATATTCAAGCTCAGTCGTAGGGATCTCGGTGGATGAAGGTGATTTTAAAAAAAAGAGTCTTAAGCTTGATGCCAGAAGTACCGAGTATAGCTATTTTATTACTGATAATGGAGCGCTATCCTTTAATACCTACTTTGACGGAGGGATTAGTCCTTCTTCAAAAGATACAAAAATTAGAGAGACTGAGGATGAATATGTTAAACTGACCGTTCCTGACCTAGATCTCGACATAAATGAGTATCCTTTCCTGGATATTACTTACAAACTACAGCATCCGGAAGTTCAACATATTGACGGAGAGCTAGATATTGATTTGACCGGTGATGGGAAAGTGGATAAGAGTATTTCTCTTCGGAAAGAAAAAGAGCTAATTTTGGGAAATTGGAGAGAGTTTCCCTGGTCCAATGAAAAGATGGACCTTTATGAAACCGGACTGCCAGAAGAGTGGCCCAGGACCTACACCTCACAGTATTCATCGCCAGATAGATTCACCGTCTACAAGAACGGGATCCCTATGCAGACGAATTGGCATAGATGGGGTGACGAGCGAGAATGGGTAGAGATGGACGGGCCCTGGAAACGAGTAATAATCGCGGTGCGTAAGGGAGAGTCTCCTAACGACAGTGTGTATAAGGCTAAATTCAGGTATCTACCCTCGGTTAAGAGAAGCGAGATATTTGCTGGGTTCGACCGATTGCATATAGATATCAAAGAGGGGCTTGAGGAAACTTTTGGGCAGCAAGCAAACCCGAGGTTACTCAATCTGCATCTCTATCTGAAGAAAGCCAAGGACATAGACTGCTCTAGTCCCGATAAAAGAAGAGTATACTCCTTTGAAATAAGGGACATCAATGTTTATCGGTACGTTACTCCCGAGGAGATGTTAAGCAGCAAGAATAGATGGTTCAGGAAGATGCCTTTGTTCAGGATAGCTGGAAAGTCCTACTCAGGAGAGGATATAGACAAGATAACAGTTGAGCCAGATGATCATTCGTATCTGTACGAAATCGAGGATTTAAAATTGGAGCCGGGGAATTACCTTTTTTCTCCGGTGATGCGGGAAGGTTTTGAGATGAATCTGGCTGTGATAGAGCCCGTTTCTGTTAGTCGGTCAGCTCGGATCCTGAGGAAGGGAACACAGGTCGAGTTCAGTAAGATTAACCCGACCAGATACAGAGTTCAGGCAAAGACGAGGAAGCCTTTCTGGTTAGTGTTCAGTGAAAGTTTT
>Ga0114930_10001582_pt1 | contig 21455 bp, 35 predicted proteins | sample AnhtaG_FD_87300 | JGI IMG/M metagenome (GOLD analysis project Ga0114930, IMG submission 87300) | Deep subsurface microbial communities from Anholt, Denmark to uncover new lineages of life (NeLLi) - Anholt_01485 metaG | ecosystem: Environmental > Aquatic > Marine > Oceanic > Sediment | place... | reverse complement strand
ATTATCCGACCACACCACAGGCCAGAGACCATAAAATTCGCAAAGAGTTGATACAATGTCCATGCCAATTATGGTTTTATGCCCGGAGTTCAAATTGCGGTTGAAGTCAATGCCCTCATAAGTGGTCTGGCAACACTCCTCGATTCCGGAATTTATAAGGCGATTAAACAACTTGAATCTCGCTAACTTAAACTTACGGTTAATCTTACTCTCCAGCATATTAACTTTCGTAACCGTGAACTGTTCCAGCAAGTAAATTTCCTTTTCCAGCTTTTCAAATTCGGCAGCCAGCTCTTTCTCTTGGGTCTTGAGCTCTTCTATTCTGATCTGGCCTTTTTCATACTGTGCGACCAGGGATAACGAAAGCTCTAAAGAGCCGATATGATCTTCGAGAGTTTCGATTTCTTCCTTGATCTTGGTTAATATCGCTTCGTTCCCCTCCTTGAGAAGTAGAATGCTCGTTTCCACCTCATCCTTTTCATTGAATTTTCTGGTATATTCTGGATTTGCTGCTGGGTCGATAAATTGCTGCTCAATGGAATTTATCTGCTTCTGGGCTGCATCTATACGCTGTTGGAGAATTGCCCCCTCTTTTTGCAATGCTTCGATTTCCTGTCCGATGGCCGTATTTGATTTTTGAAGCTGGCCCATTTCTTCCTTCCTCTCTTTGCCGGAGGAAGTAATGCTTTCGAGCTGAGATGCTTTATCTTGGTTGAAATCCGCCAGGGCTTTTGTCAGAGCTTTTTCTAGCTGTTCCTTGGGGAGTTTCTGGCCGCAGGTGGGACAGACTTCGGCCTGTTTGAAGTCAAATTTAGAGTCATCAACCTGGTGCCATTTTTCTCGAAGTGCAGAGAGCTCGGACTGGGAGTCTTTGATAAACCTCATATTCAAGTCAAAGGAGCGCTTCTTTGCGGTGATAGTAGAGGAAACTTCGGAGATCTTGTCCTCTAGCTCACGCAGGGATACTCTCGTCATTGCTGTTCTTTGCTCGTTTTTCTTTCGCTGTTTGACTTCAATATCGAGCAGTTCCGATTCGATTTCCCTTAATTTCTTGGTCTTCTCCGCTATCTCCCCTCCGGCTTCCAGACGGGCCAATTCCTGCTCCTTTGCCTGCTTTTTTCCCTTCAAGGCAATTAGCTCAGCGGCAGTCTTGCCTACTTCGATCTCTGAGATGTCTGGAAGTCCCTGTGTGACCTCATCAATACGAACGGGGATCTTCTCCAGTTCTTTGTTGATTTCCTTGCGGCGAGCGTCAAGAATTTTTCGATGATCCTCCAGACTGCGCTCGGAAAGAATATCGTTCAGGGAAGCAAGATTCTCGTTGGAGTGGATGACATCGCTATCTGAAATATCCCCGCAGACTTTAAGCAGTATTTTTCGTCTTTCTTGCCAGTGGAGGACCTCGTTAAAATATCCTGGGTCGGTGAGAAGTCGGAAAATATCCTCGCTGCCTGCTATCTGGGCGACGCGCTCATCATATTCACTTTTTTTAACTGGCACTTTGTCAATGGTGTGGTCTGTCGAGTGCCCAGTAAAAACTTTTTCTGCTGCCCCTCTTTTCCTGGTCCATTTTTCGTAGTAACTTTTACGGAGGATAAGTTCCTTGCCGTCAATTTCAAGAGTTCCTTCGATTTCATGGTTGAGACCGTTTATCGATTTTCCTGTTTTTGGGTCGATAGTTTTGATGTCGAAGTCCGCCCGGTTCTGGCTGTCCTTGCCGAAGAGTAGCCAGAGGAACGAATCTTTGAGTGTTGTTTTCCCTGAAGCATTGTCTCCTAGCACCTTTGCGCTCCCACCGTTCAAGTTGAGTTCGAAGGATCGGATCCCCTTGAAGTTTCTTAATTTCAATTTTGTAAGTTTTAGCTTTGACATTATCTTTCCTCCTATAATTCTATTTCCGCCCTTTGGTTTCTCGCCCAATCCTTTATTTCCTTCTCGGTAATTTTGAATTCATCTCCCCAAGCGGCCACGAATTCCCATTTGAACGATTGATATAGGACGTTGGCCTGCTCCATCCCCAAGCAGTTGGCTAAGATGGAGAGTGCGGTATCGGCAGGACCAGAGCCTCCATAGCCCCAGTTGAATCCATCGGGAGAGTGCCTCTCGATGTGCTTCAGTGGGTATTCGTCCCCATTGTCTTGGACTACTATGGTCTGTCCTCCTGCCCCTTCTCCTGGTCGCTCGCCTTTATATATTTTCATCCCTTGCCTCCCTGGCTTAGATTCTGAAACTCTCTCTTCATCCTTCTTTCTTGTTTGGTTTCCCGACCGTTATGGAAAAATGATCCAGTCTAGCCATCAATTTACTCCTCCGAGAACGCCTCCTCCTCATCATCGAAGACTTGCTCTTGTCCCGTACCCAAATTCTTGAATATTCTCCTCCCCTCGCTGTCCCGTTTGCCGGTGTCAATGTAGACAACGCAGGGAGGGTTGATGCTTTCTCTTATAACTTCCTCCTCAGATGCCTCAGTAGCGGACTTCATAATTTTCGCCTCCATATAGCCCCAATTTCCTACAAAGGTGAATAAACTATCGAAAGAATTTTTTTAGGCTTTTCTTGGGTGGTTTCCGACACTCTCCTTTGAATTTTCACCGAACCTCAACTCTCACTTCAGCTTTTCCGATAGGGTGGGGGAGACCTGGATATACTTGACCTTGCTCCTTGAAATGAGGACTTTCCCTCCGTTGCCCTCGGCCCTGATATAAAAGTCCCCCTTGGTGGTGCTGGGGTCTTCTTCCACCTGGCCCTCGATAACGTCCCCATCGTCAAAAATGACCTTGACTTTCATAATTTTTCCCTCGCAGGGGTTATCTACTTTTAAGACTTCAAATTGAAAGTAAGGAGATAGAATAAATTCCTCGACTAGCTGATGACCTTTATTCTGGCGGCATTTCTTACAGACTGCTAGAAGATTGAAGCTGAATGTCTTGCCGCCACGGGACTTGGGCACCCGGTAGGCGACTCCCACCTTCTCCTCTGACCCGCAGAACACGCATCTCGCTTGGTCTCTGGCCACTACCTCCTTTCTTATGTTTACCGGTATCCACCTCCTATTCTCTCTTCTCTCCCCAGGCATTAGTTTACATCGTGCTACCCCCATTTTGGCCTCCTATAAAAAATAGTAGAGGGTTTGAGTTCCCTCTACTATTGTAGCACTTGAGATTTTACGGTAAAAAACCCGTTTTAGGAAAGCTTTTGCGGGCCGATTAGGTTCCGATAAGATATATGATGTGTGGCAGGATTTTTCCTTAAAGAAAGAACTGGCGGGCTTTTCGGTTGGTTTACATAATAAAAAAGAGACCCCAGAATCTTTTTGGGGGACCCTGGGGCTCTGGTGGTGGACAGGAATAGTGTAATTTTCACTACCTGCCAAACAGACCGAATTATTGATTAAAAAATAGTTTGGCATTCCACCACCCCATTTTGTAATTCTATAATAATTTAAGGATTTGTCAAGCCAAGCGGTTCAGAGCGGGCACATCCCCGCTCGGCAAACCGCCCAAGCTATGGTAATATCAGATGAAATATTTGTCAAATGTCAATATTCAATTTCCACATCGATAATTTCCAGTTTTTCACAAGTCACCACCTTATCCCCTGCCGTCTCTGTTCCCAATATGTAGATAAACTCAAAGAACGTGCTATCTGTCAGTGCTTCCAAGTCAACTGTATATGTACATGTGTCCCATTCCTCGTATCCGTCCGGATAGTCCTCCGGATAGATAGGTGTGATATAATATTCTGCCCTCAATTCTACCGAGCAAGGTTCGGTAGCCTCACTCTTCAACTCTCCACCAAGGTGAAACATTCGCATTGAGCTTCGGACGAGCCAATACTCCAGAATCTCTACTGGAGCTGCGAATGTGGTGGCAGAAACTTGTGGCGTACCCGCAGTCTCTTCTCCTCTAAATGCCTCGATATAGTATTTGTGGTCTGTCATTGGTTGTAATTTGCAATGTTCATATCGAGTAGTATTGGGACCAACCGTAGCTATTGTGTTGGTTTGGGTGTGACCTATATTGCAACGTACTCTGAAGCCATCTTCTGTAGTTGAATTATCCTGCCAAGATAGGTTGATTTGTTTATAACTTATGACGCTGGCCGATAAATTACTGGGGGCTTCTAGCGGGGGTAGCGACCCTGGGGGTGTGGTGACACTAACCTCATTAGATGAGCCTGATTCGCCTCCGTCATTGTAGGCGGTAACTTTATACCAGTAGGTCGTCTCTGGACTCAAGCCCGTATCATTGTAGGAAGTAGCATTGGTCTCCATAATTGCCACTCTAGCATAATTGCCGGTTATCTTCCTATATATGTAGAAGCCGTTCTCGGTGGTGGAGTTGTCTTTCCAGTTGAGATTGATTTCGTTAGGAGAGACTGTGGTGGCAGTAAGATTTGAAGGGGCGAAGGGAACGGGCGGCGGGGCAAAATCTTTTTTGCGGCACCCAGCCAAAGATATTGTTAATAACACCAATAAAATCACTAAATATTTTTTTCTCACTTTTCTTACCTCCTTAGAGTGCGTCAATTTTAACTGCAAGAGTGAAGCCAGATATTGTCAGCTTTTAGAGCTCTTCTTAACCGTCTGTCCCTTCCTTAAGAACTCCTCGAAGTCCTCCACCCTAATCCGGTATACACCTCTTGCGCCCCTCTTCGGGTCTTTTGCTCTGGCCAAGGGGCTGGGTGGCTGGAAAGCGGGGAGGTATCCATTGAGTATCCAGTTCCTCACCGTTGCTCTCGAAACTTCGAGAACCTTGGCAACCTCGGATGTGGTGATATATATTTTCTTCGCTTCCGCCATTTTATCCTCCACTTCTATTATAATAAACCTCTCAGATTTGTCAAGTCCCCTTCTTTTGTTGTCTTCTCTTTTTATTTCAGCAAGGCTTCGGCTACCCTATAGGCTTTCTCTTCTGTCTTGAAATAGATGAGGAGTTTCCCATTCTTGTAGGCCCTCACCTTCTCTATGTGGCTGTCTCCGGGAATTGAGTGGGTGGAATACGGATCCTCTCGGAAGATGCCCGCGAGTCTGTAATCTACTACTTTCGCCGCCGGAAGGTCATCCAGCACCATCCTAATCAGTTTGTCCAAAGCTGCCAGTCCGTCTCGGGTATTCGAGTAGACGCTATCCATATAAGCGTGCAACACCAGCTTCCGCTTGTCCTGTATATCCTCAATACTCAGCTTTTTCCTCCCCCACATGACAGGCAAGAGGTGTCTGGCCTTGTCCAATATCTCCCTGTGGCTCATACTCTCTGAGTGGGCGACATAGTGGGTCCCAATGTATGCACTGACGAATTTCATACTGAAACCCAGCTCCCCGAATTTCTCGACAAGCTCTTTCTTCAGTGGCCCAATCTCGATTGTAACATTCGGGCAACGGCTCTTATTGAGCTTCCTCACTACATAGTCCAGAAGTTCATCCCTGATTTTCTCGACCAGTCTCTTCAGCTCATAGGTTTCGTTGAAAGGACTGAGATATTTTTCCTCAATCCCTTCCTCCTTGTTGAACTCCTCATTCACCCGTTCTAGCCTTCTCAGCATGGCTAGAACTTCCTCGTAATACTCGTCCACCTTCTCAAACTCTCTGTTTTTCATCTTTTCCTCCATTATTCAAATAAAAAGGGGAGCTTTCTCGGCGGGCCAGGCCGATACTCACTCCCCTAGCTAGGGAAATCTTAGCTCCCTTACAATATAGCTATTTTACCTCCCCTTACTTAATCTTCTTTCACTATGTCTTTACCTACTCTCTCTAGTCCTTTGGGTGTTTATCAGACCAGTTCTCAATAATCTCGGTTGCCTCTGCAACCGCATCCCCTGCCTCTGCTCGGTAGTCCGTGCCAAAGGTTTTGTCAACTTTTTCGGCTAACCTATCGAGCATACGCAACTTTGAGATAATTTCGTGTGTTCTCATTTGCTTTGCTCCTCCTTGAGGATATTTGTTATAATCCTCACCCCCCTTCAGACTTTTATCGGCATCACCACTCCTGCCAGCTCCTTCCCCAAGTAGAACAGGATAGCATCTTCGCCACCCTTCACCTTCCAAGTCCAGTCTGCATACGCCCCCTCGGTGAAATACTGATAGTAGTCATAATTCAATAACGCTTTGACTCCATTGCCCTTCAGTGTCACCAGCAAGCGGATCTCCTGCTTTGATAGCCTGAGAAGCCCATCATCATATACCGCCTCCACCTTGTGGTAGCCCTTCATCTTCGGTATGGCCTCCTTGAGCTTGGGAAATTTCCCGGACTTTATGAGTCCACTCTCCGCATCATAAATATACGACCCTGGATCAAGATTGAACTCATTATGCCCATCCATTACCAAGATATGCCCCTCTGTCCACATCTGCCTTATCGTAGTCGAGTGCTTCTGCTTTGATTCCCATACCTTTATAAACCCTCTGCCTTCCTTCTTCATAAAGCTGATAGCTTTCTTAGCCAAAGTTATCACCTCCCTTCATTCATAGCCTTATCCTGAAGATACCGGTTTATTTCTGGATACAGTATCTCGCTATCATTTATCTGCTCCAGTTGACGAAGAAGCGAAAGAGGAAAATTATCACATCTTCCTAGGTCAAATCCTACCCAAACGTCCTTTTTATTCTCCTCATACCACGCATCCAGTAACCTCTTTTGTTTAACTGTCAATCCTCTCATCTGATAGCCTCACCTCCTTTGGTAAATATTCAGGCTTAACCAGACTTTTTAATTCTTTTGTAGTAATATCATGCTTTCGCCACCATCTTATCAATGTTTTCACAGGATAGAATTTTATATACTTTTTATTCATTCTCTCTCACCTCCCTTGGCCAAATTACCTCACCAACTTTATGTCCAAATGTACATACTGGACACAGACAACCAATTGGTGTTATCTTTGCTGGTGAACCGCACTTTCCACAAGTACAGTCTATGGACTTAAAGTACTCGGTGCTAGATAATATGTGTTTCCTCATCTCCTCTCACCTCCCTTTTTTGCTTTAGTTTTTGGTTTATTCCTCCTCAACAGAGACTATTTTCTCAACATCACCTTCGAGATAATCGTCATCGAACTGCTCCCCGTCTGTCAAGAACTTCTGTTTGGCCTCTGCCTCACTTTTCGCCTCCACTGAGTAGGTGCACTCGTGTCGCTCAACATTGATTGTTTTTACGAAATAAATTGCCAATCTCCTCACCTCCCTCCCCCTTGTATTCTCAAAAAAAAGAGGGGCAGGAGGCCCCGAAGGGCCTCTAGCCTCTCCTTTCCTAATCCTTCATTACCTCACTGAGAGGACAGGGCTTGAAAAACTTATCCCGCTCCACCGGAAGCCCCAAAGCTCCCCTCACCTTTTGTAGCTCGCTGAGCGAGAATGTCCCAAGCTCATTCTCGATCCCCTTCACATACCCGAAGAATATGTCGTCATCGCCAAACTCTATAGCATACCACGTCCACTGAGCGTCGGGTGTGAAGAACTTAACCCGCACAATGGGGTCTTTCTGGTGATCAGTTGACCCCAGAGGCGGCAACCTTCTCAGTACCTCTTTTGTAAGTAGCTCCATGGCCTACCTCCTTCTTTCTCTCATTACCTTGACAACCCCTAGCATACCCTTCAGGCCAGCCTTAATATCCTCCACGGGTACAGCTCCCGAGTCAACGAGCTGTAGCAGTTTCCAAGTTCCATTGACCCGCTTCTGAAGGACACCCTCATCGGTCAGCCGGACCTGTAGAGTCCGTCCAAAGACAGTCTTGACTTTCCAGCTCCTCATTTTTACCCTCCCTTTTCCTGATTTTTGCCTTTCAGCTAGTTTCAGGCAATTTTGCCTATTTTCAAGGCTTTTTCGCTTATTTTCAGCCCCTTTTCAAAAAAATGCGTTCAAAAAGGGGTCAAATTGCCTGAGTTTTGCTCCCCTTCGATGTTTTACCCAAAGGCGATTTTTTTTGATTATTCCCATTATTGGCGGTTTCCCTCTCCAGAAACCACTTCAGGACACTTGTGGCTGAGTAGTAGCAGTCCCGCCCCACCTTGATAAAGGGTAGCTCCTCCTTTTCACGGTAGGAAGCGATTGTCGCCGCACAGCATCCTAGAATCTCGGCTAAAATCTCCTCTGGGATAATATCATCGAGGGGGTTTCTGCGCTTGCCCGTGAGCAAGGTTTCCCCTAACTTGCCACCCTTGTAGGCCATGCTATCACCTCCCTTCGCTAGTAGACTCGCTCCCGCCCCGCATTACCGGAGCGGTGTGTGAGGCTACCGTCTTTGCTCTCATACCTCAATTCTAGGCGTTCCCTGTACTATCAACTCCGGCTCCAAGTTGATACAATAGTCGCTATCTGCCATATTTTCTTCCGTGAGGCCATATTCCTTTAGTAGCTCCTCATACCTTTTGCGTGCCTTCCCGGTGGTCAAAAAGACCTCCACCGAGTCCAAACAACCCCTATAAACCTGTACCACTACTGCTACTTTCATTTTTACCCCCCCCTTTCCTGCTAGTTGGCAACATACTTTCTTGCTTCATCTACTACCGATATAGACTTGGCCGTATATCGGAGATAGAATGTTTTGGCGTGATCATGCTCCCCATCGGTTATTATCGCTCCATGTATGATCCTGTTGCCATTCCGCCAGTGGAAGAACAGATACAGGATAAAACTCTTTGTTTTACCCTGTTCCCTCACCCAATCCTTCACTATTTCGGGAGCTTCCTTTACCAACCAGCCAAGGTCATATTCTTGCAAGTGTCCGGGCGGATTTGTGAAACCGTTGCATTTCGTCTCATTGTAAGGCCGGATGTATGCACTAAGAACTGTATTTCCTATCTGGTTTCCGGTGGTTATCATGCTCACCTGCCGGTTGAAAGTCTTATGCAGGCTCTCAAACTTCATTCTGTTCGGCGTTACCCACTCATGTTTTTTGATTATCCTCACCTCCTCCCTCTTGTGTTTGGGAATAATAGCGTCCCTCCGGCGTGATAATAAGATTGTCTACTACATCAATACCCAATATCTTGCCTGCTTTTATCAAGCGACTCCAGATTTCCTTATCTTTCTTAGACGGGTTGGTGCTACCGGAGGGGTGGTTGTGGACGGTTATTATGGCAAAACTACTATTAAGGATAGCTCTCTTGAATACCTCTCTAGGGTGAACGCTAGTATGATTGATTGTCCCTAGTGAAACCAACTCTTTCAGTATAAGGTGCTGATAAGTGTTTAGGTGCAAGACCCAGAGAGCCTCCCTGTCAACCTTAGCCTCCTCACTCATAAGCTCCGCCACCTCTTGAGGGTTGCCTATTCTCTCATTACTAGCATCCCTCACTTGGAGGAATTGCAGTTCCATGCTTCAGTCCTTTCTGCTTAATTTGACATTGACGCTTCTGATAATGCAACCTGCTATGACAAGAGATATGAGCACTTGCTAAGTCGTCCATGATCTTGTCTGGATAGCACTTATGGTGTACTAGCTTGCTATTACCTAGTGGCTTCCTACAAATAGTGCAGGTGTGATTATCTCTGTCGAATATTTGTTGCCTTATCTTTTCCCATTTCTTGCGTGTATATTCTATGTGTAGCATAACGCCTGTAAGTATTATGGATATTGATTTTACTCAATTTTTAGTATAATTGATTTTTTTGATTTGTCAACCCCCCCTATCTTTTTTTGACTTTTTTTGGTTCTCAGACTTATCAAAAAATAGCTTTGCTGAGGTCAAAAACAGGGGAAATTGGCAGGATCATAATCAGGTAGGTATATTTTATCAAAGTCAAAAAAAGGTCGTCAATTTTAGGGTTATATGAGCCTAATTCGTCAAAAATGGCTTGTAAATTGAATTTTAAGAAAAAGACCGGGGGGGCTCCTCACCTTCCCCGGTCTTTTCTTGTCTGTTTGGCAAATCTTACTTTTTGCCTTTTACCTTTGGCTTGCTGCCGATCTCGATCAGCATCAGATTGCACTGGTATTTTTTCCCATTAACGGGAAGTTTTCCCTGGGCGTGAAAGCCCCTTGAACCGGTTTTGAAGTCTTTAGCCTCAAAAGTAAAGACTTGCAAAACATCGCCGCTGTCCTGTTTTATAACTGCCTGCATCTTTATCACCCCCTTTGCTCATTTTTTTGACAGATCATCAATGAGCATTTTTAGTATAATTGATTTTTTTGATTTGTCAAGTGATGTCAAAAAGTCAATTATAATCAGCATTATAACTATATGGATTAAATAGGTATTTAATCTTAAGACTTTTAGGATACTACCCTAAAAGTCTTATATAATAAAGCAAAGCCAGTCTATTCGTAGTCCTTGATAATCTCGGAAATTTTTTTAATCTGTTTGATCATATTTTTGATAGCTTGATCATATTTTCCCTGTTTAATAGCACCGTCAAGGGTAAAAGCCTGAACAGTAGGAAAGCCTGCACCTGGGGCTGAACCTCTCTTACCAGACCCTAAACCTTTACCTGGTTTCTTCCCGCCACCTTCTCGTATCTGAAGGAAGGGACTATTCTCATCCCAGAAGTCCCATCTTATCTCGGGGTCTTTCCATCGCTTAGAGTAGACAGGTCTACTCCTTGCACAGAGTGGGCAAACCATCATCTCGAATCTTCCCATTTTTATTCCCTCCTAGAATTTCGTCTCTAAAACACCTTAGTTTTTCCTATAGATTGTTTAGATGGCCCCCAGGATTTTCCTTTTCATAATCTTGGCCGGAATCTCCAGTTCCTTCACATTAGTCCAAGGAAAAATCCTGGTTATATCCGGCTTATCCTTCTCGATAATAAATACTCCTATGGGGGTGGCCTGAAGGTCGATGTTGTTGAAAAAAAGCCTCCTGCCGTCCACAAGCTCCAGTTTTACCCTCAGGGGCAATCTCATCTTCGGATCATCTTGGTTCATTCGCCTCCTCCTTTGATATATAAGTATTAGCTGGTTTATTAAAGATATAACTTTTCCTGAGGGAAGATTCCTCTTTATGAGGGAAAATTTTACTCAAAGAAAAACTTAGAACTTCCCTCAGGGAATTTTGGTTTTCCCTCATAAACAAGTTAAAAATACGTCAGAGCTTCCCGATTCCCTCAGGGGAAATTGAGTCCCCCTCACAAAATTCAGACTTCTATGCTCTACAGGGGGATAGAATTTTTAATCTTCCGGCTTCCCTCAGGAGATAAATCATCCCCCTCAGAAACAGACAAAATTTCAATTTCCCTCAGGAAAACTCCCGGTTCCCTCGGGAGTTGACAGATAAACTTAAAGTATTATACTATATTTTGAGAATTACTCAAGGAACGATTGAGTTTTCTGAAGGAGAACCTATGCTGGCAATAAAATGCACCTGTCCTGAGGGAATTTACTTGCCCCTCCTCACAACCATCCTTAAAAACAAGCGCCCCTTCATTTTCACCCACTGCGTTTCCTGCGGGAAAAACATCACTTGGATGAGTGTCCCTGAGGAAAAAATAAAAGAGGACTCATCAGTTGAGGAAATCTCTCAAGATAAAATAAGTCCTGAGGAAATGGCATGGTATGAGAAGAAACTCCTGAAGGGGAAGGAGAAAAAGAAGGATGAAGGGGCAAGTTCCTGAGGGGAAGGAAAAAGTCCTTGAGGGAAAAGATATAGTCTCTCGAAGGGAAAAGAGGGAAAAGGAAGTTCTTGAGGCATTTCCCTTCGGGGAATCGGGAATTACTGAGGGAAATAAGAAATCCGGGCTAGGAGATCGAATTCCCTCAGGACAAAAAGAAATTACTGAGGGGAAAGAGAGGTCTTCCTCAGAGATGAGTAAAGTTCCCTCAGAGAATGGGGAAATCCCCTCAGAAAAAAAGGAGGAAGGTATGGATGAAGAAACCAAAAATACCATCGGTGGACTCAAGAAGGAACTGGGAGAAGTAAAAGAGGAATCGAGGGAGGCAACAAAGAATCTTGCAGAGAGGATAGAGGCCATCAAAAAGTCCAATCCTCCCCAAAAAAACAAGCCTTCAGAGACAGCGACAGAAGAAACCCCTCTCACCGCCGGAGACGTGGAGAGGATTATAGCAGATCGGGAGAAGCGCGAACAGATGGAAAAGCAAAAACAGGTGGAAGAGAAGGGAGTCAGGGGGAGGCTGGAGGGCCAAGAGGAGAGAATAGGAGAGTTGGAGAAATACAGGGCAAAGTGCGAGAAGGAAGGAGACGCTGTTGCCTGTGCCAGAGTGGCGATGTTAGAGAAGAAAGACGAAGAAAGGGCTAAGATAGGAGAGATAAAGCCGGAAATCGGATCCTTGGACAAGATGACCCCTGAGAAGAGGAAAACACTCACCGAGGAGCAGGAAAAGGAGAGAACCCGACGGGCCCAAGAGCTGATGAATAAGTTCAATGTCAGCTACCAGGATGCCTGGAATTGGCTATGGGGATCTGTGCAGGACAGAGAAACTATAAAGGGAAAGGTCCTGGGCAGTATGTCAGACGAGGATTTCGAGAAGATGATAACAAGCCAGCCGGAAGACAGGAAGGGAAAGCTGGTGGAGATTACCTGCAAGGATGGAGTGTGCAAGGCGAAATACGAAGAGGCAGGGTATGTACTGATGAAGAAGGAGGATTTCAAGAAGGAGATAGAGAAGAAGGTGCAAGAGGAGCGGGACAAGGGCCCCCACATTTAGAGACGACTTGAAGGAGGAATAACTTGCCAGATAAAACCTATAAGTTCGTCTCCGTTTGCGAAAGGGAAAAGCCCATCCAGACGAACAACAGGCGATCCTTCATCTACCATGTAGCCTCTTGCTCCACCTGCCGAATCAAATTGCCAAAGTCAGTCGAAGAAGAGCTACAACCTGAGCTAACACAGCTTATAAGTAGGCATATCAGAAGTGAGATTGAAACTAACACTCAAAAAAAGGCTCAGTTTGACACCTTGATAAAAGAGTCTTTCTCCTTCCAAAGACTTTCAGACCAATTTGATGGTTTCAAGGAGCAGATTGAGCAGATTGAGGAGATAATAGCTAAGAAGATTGAAGCAGAATTAAAGCCACGGGCAAGGTTGTTCGGAAAGCTAAGGCCAAGCTCTGCTTTGAAGGAAACTCTACCTATAACACCAGAGCCTCTACACCAACACCCAAGTCCTTTTAATCTATCAGAGGAGATTCCCGCGGCCATGCGGGAGGACTATAGGGCCGGCGACATCCCGTCATCCAGAGATACCCCTCCATCTTCAGAAGAGTCTTCTGCGATCAAAGGTCTTCCCGCTCTTGATAACCTCGAGCAAGTAGAGACAATGGAGCACTACGTGGCAGATCAAAGGGACAAGCTGGAAGACAGAGAAAAGCCAAAGCTGGGTCTCTACCTCAAACTCGTAGAGGGAAGAATAGCCCTGGCCTACGAGAGGCAGATTGAGAGGATAACAAAAATCCATGATGTTGATAAAGAACATTTATATAAATTATTGATGGCTAGTTTATCTAAGAAAGAATAAGGAGGTGTACTTTGCCAGAAGAGAAGGTCTATAAATTTATCTCGATATGCGAGAGGGAAAAGCCCATCCAGACGAACAACAGGCGATCCTTCATCCGCCATGTCGCCTTCTGCCCAACCTGCCAAGAGAAGCTCCCCTCTGAGGCAAAGAATGAACTTGAGCCCGAGCTCTCCGAACTTATAGCCATGAGCAAACCCATCAAGCCGCCAGCCAAAGAACCCATTATGAAGCTGATACCGGAAGAGATGGAGGAGGGGACGAAGGAAGGTCCAAAAACAGAAGCCGAGCTCCCCCCAGCCGAGGAAGTGGCTAAACAGGAAGAGAAAGCCCAAAAGGCCAAATTCGACGGGCTCGTCAAAGACTCCCCCTCATTCAAGGATCTAGCCAAGTCCGTAGGCGACATCAAGGCTGATGTAGGGAAGCTCGGAACTGAGCTTTCAGGTCTTAGCGAACAGCTCACCTCCGGATTGTCCTCCTTGGGTGATACCATAATGCAGAAAATGACCAAACGGTCAGAAGAAGAGCCAGAGGAAGTATTGGAAGAACCAAGGACTGACGAGGTGCCTCCAGATGGAACCCCTCCTGGACGAGGCGCCCAACCCTTCGGGGAACCGGGAGAGATTCCAGCGGCGATGCGGAAGGATTATAAGGCCGACAAGACCCCACCATCTAAAAAGACCCTGCCATCTGAAGAGCCTTCAGAGACCAAAGAGCCTGAAGTTGTGGAGCCTGCTTCAAAGAAGGGAGGATTGCCCGATCTAGATACCCCAGAGCAGATGGAGGCGATGGAAGCCTACTTAGAGCAGCAGAAGGAGAAATTCGGCGAAAAGAAAGGTGAGGAAAAGCTCCCCATTAAGCCTTGGCTGAAAGAGGTAAGGGAGAATGTCAGGGAAGTGAGGGGTATCATTGACGCCATAAGAGGCGGTGGAGGCGGTGGAGACGAAGGCGAGGGGTCCAAAGTGGCTACAGCAGGAGGGGACTTTGAGAATATGCTCAAGATGCTGAAGGCGGTGAACGAACTCACCATCTCCAACGTCAGAGGGGTGATGGAGACCATCAAGGCAGTAAGGGAAGGGGAGAAGCTCCTCTCTCCTAGCAAACCTTCGGCATCAGAGGAAACACCGAAAGCTGAGACTGGCCGAAGCGAGCACATAGCCTAGAAGGTGAAGGACAATGGAAAAAGTAGACCTTGAAAAAGACCCAGAGAAGTTGGCCGAATATCAAGCGGACAAAGCATACAAGCAGCTTGGAGTAATCCAACTCCACTTCGAGGACATCCTTGGAGGAAACAGTGCCTTCTACTGTTTAGGATGCAGCTTCAAGCATTTTCAAAATTTGACTACACTATGCCAAGAATGTGTCGGAGGAGCCTGCCCCAGCCAGCCAATATGGCAAGAGATGGCGAAGTGGGCAGAGCAGGAAAAAGAGAAAGTTCTGGAACTTATAAAAGAGAGAAAGTTGCCTAAGGATGAAGAGGCCAGAAAGATAGCCGAGAAGGCCCGTGATTACCGCAAGGAGATGGAGAAGATCTTGTTTGGAGAAGTTCTTCCCGAGATAAAAGAAGACACTAGGGAGCATATAAGCTAGGAGGTATAGCATGAGGGACGAGAGATTCGGTATAGATATTCTTATAAAGGGGAAAATGTATTCCTTGGAGACTTTGTATATTACAATAGATGTCGACAAAAAAAGGCTTTGGTGTCATGCAAGATTGCCCGATACAGGCAAAGAGCCTATTTCCTCTGTTAGCTTCTTTGTCCCGATTACAGAATTTGAAAAGGCCACGAGAGTGCTTCTTCAACAGGCTGGTGTGGATACCGGCGAGCATATAAGCTAGGGAGGTGAGATAATCTATGCCTCGTGTAGATTGGAAATGTATCAGATACGCCCAAAAGGAACTCTGCATAAAGAAAAGAATAAGACTGGATGAGTTCAGAAAAGCATGGGTAAAAAGATTTGGTGAACCAAGCTCTGATAGCGACAGGCGATTTTTAGAGCAAGGGATAAAGGATTTTTATGAGGACTACCTAACTTCGGGTGAGTTGGACTTACAGGGCTACTTCCAGTCAATTGAGGGGAGTAGTTCGGCAGGAGAGCATATAACATGATTCTTTATCATGGAACCACACCTGAGGGAATGGAAAAAATACCTAAAGAAGGATTTTCTTTAGAAGCAGAAAGAGTTAGTGATCCTGGAGATTTTGGCTGGGGAATATATTTGACGGGAATGCCAGCGAGAGCAAAGCCTTACGGTGGAGTGAATGTATTAAGAGTAGAGGTAGACTTCAATAATCCTCTTATATTCAGAAGTGTTAGTGAAGCTTATAAATGGAGAGACCCTTTTGTAGAGAAGTATGGTGATACTCTTCACGGAATTGGTAATACTTGGAAAGAAAAACTCAAAAGCAAGGCTAAAATTGCCAAAAAGTGGAGAGAGGAACTGTTAAAACGAGGCTACGATGGAATAATTATTTATGATGAAAAAATAAGAAACGGAGAGCCTTATGAAGCGATTGCTTTCAAACCAGAGAATATCAAAGTTATTAGCAAAGAAATCACTGGGATTGAGCATATTTCTTGACATTTTAGAGTCCTCCATATAAGTTCTCGAGAGGAAGCGATAATTATGAAATCCTCAACGGCTACAGACATCGAAAAATTGTCCAAACAAGATAAGTTGACTGAGGAAATTTCCCCCAGAATGATGGAGCAGATAGCCCGAAGACTCCGGGGGATGAAGGATGGAGCAGTCAGTATCTTGGTGAAGGAGGGCTACGTCTTGGGGATTGAGACCACCGATAGAACCCACTTTACCTCCAAAAAACAGGCTGGGCGTGAAAAATAAGGGGGGACTTGACAAATTCTGAAAACCGATTAGACTTTAGGGTGCAATAAAAAATCAGGTAAGACTTCGGGTCCAACCGAAAAGGTAGCCCGTTTCTAAGAGCTAAACAGTAGCTTTTGGGAGCGGGCTTTTTTATTTTGACATATTTTTGACTTATTTCGCACCACAAGCAGGTCCAACCGAAAAGGTAGCCTGTCGGTGCACCATCCTTCGGGGTAGTGTACATCGGCAGGCTATTTTTTTTGAATGCAATTATGAAGTCTAAGAAATATATACTCGTTCCCCTCGGACTGGCGGGGATGGCTCTTACTCTCTACCTCGTCCTAAGAGTAGCAAAGCCGGCTGTGGCTACCCCTTCAGAGTTCGCGGAGGGTGTAGCTAGGCACTACAATCCGTGGATTTCCCAGCAGCAGGCTTCCCAGATAGCCTCCTCCCTTGCCAGTTGGACCCAGATAAGAAATCTCAACATGTTTACCTCCCTTGCCATCATCGCCCAGGAATCGAGTTTCCGTCCTTGGGTGACGGGGGATATTGGGGAGAAGGGCCTGTGGCAGCTCTCCGACATAGCCTTGGCTGAGCTGGAGAGGGTCTATGGCATCAAGGTGGATCGGGCCAGAGTCTATGACATCGACTACAACACGGAGCTGGGGACTCTTTATTTCCTTTACTGCGTGAAGCTGGCAAAGGGAGAGAGGAGGGAGGCCGTCGCCCGCTACCACAGGACCACAGAATACTGGGAAGCTTGGGACTATGCCGATGCGGTGCTTTCAAAGAGGGAAGAAATAGTAAGGATGCACGAGGAATTTATAAAAGGAGGATAAAGATGGTTAAGCGCAATTACAAGTACAGGGAGGTGAAATCATGGAAAAGCAATTCAGATGGATAACTGACAAAGTGAAGCTGTGGGATGTCCCCATAGGGAAATCGCTGCTTTTGCTTCTCTTTATGGGTATCCCAGGGAAGTTCATAGCGAGGATGGTGCGACACTTGATGGTAGGTGTTCTGGATGCGACTGATCCCGACTACTACAAGAAGGTGGATATGTACTCTCAGCTTCTGACAACTGGTCTTGGATTCGGTGCGGCTTTGGGAGTGAAGAAGGGACTAAAAGGGGTCTTGGGCGAGACTGGATCAGAGGCGATGGCTCTTGGCACTTTGACCGGAGCCTTGGACGCTGGCTTCAACCGGGTAGGTGCGAACGTAAATAGGGATCTCAGCGATCTGATCGGACACGAGACCGCGGACAAGCTGGACTACATCATCTACAGAATCAAGGGTACGCCGGTAGCAACGGCTGGACCTGGGAAAGCCAAGGCGCTAGGGCTGGCAGGTTTCCCAGAGGCAGGGTCATCGGCTTGGAGAGAGCAACAAAGGTGGCTCGCCTCCTCCGAAGCGCCAAAAGCCAGAGAGACTGCCGGGCCTAGGGAAACTATCGTCAGAAGAGAGCCGGTGAGTTCCGAGGCTCCGGTAGACCCTATCCAAAGAATGGAAGAGATTTTAGTTGCAAAGAGCAAACTATAAGGAGGTGATATGAAGTATGAGACCACAAACAGAAACTATCGTTGAAAAAGCTGATTTCAGCGAGGGAAATACAAAGACGATTGACATAGACCTTGCCGGTTACGTAACCGAGGTCAACTTCAGGATTAGTTTGGATGTGACCAGAACAACCGCGGGAGCGGCAGTGGAGGACGGGATTCTCAGGATGATCAAGGGCCTGAAGGTGACCGCATCCAACGCCAAGGACTGGTACTCCATCAGGGACGGAAGAGAGGGCTACTATCTGGCGTACCTCAAGACCCAAGGCCAGGTGTACAATGGAACCATGCCGGCGGCAGGAGCCGCTGAGACTGAGGTGGAAGCGCAGTTCGCCTTCCATCCGGGAGTCCTGCCCGGCAACATGTTCGATATCACCCGATGTATCCCCCTGAGAGGTATGAGCAATATCCAAGTGGAGATCGATTGGGGCACCGCCGCAACCGACCTTGGAACAGGCTACTCAGTAGCGTCCGACTCGGACGGCCTGAGAGTCGAGATCTCCAGAATGATCTTGGAGAAGGGAGAGTCTGAAGCACAGGCTTTCTCACCCCTAGACCATATCTTCGTGCCTCGGCTTTTACCAGTAACCTACCCCATAGATGCGATTTACTCCTCGTTCTCCTTTTCCAAGGACATCCTCACCGGAGCCTACATCAGGGATGTAGCACTCTTGATGCTGGATTCCTCAGGAGACAGGAGTGCTGCCGAGATATCTGAGTTCAGGGTAGCCACCAACAAGGGAGACATCTACCATGTGCGAAGGAGCTGGACTGCCTTCGAGAGAGAGGTGAGAAGGAGATTATATCTCCCCGCTACTATCACCGGACTGGGCCTGATCGATTTCAGGAACGTGGGAACACAAAAGGACTATGGGCTGAACATGGTACAGGCATCCAAGGGAGATTGGCTCCTGGAGTTCACTACCGCCGCCACCAGCGGGGAAATCAGAGCCCTGTACGAGGGAGCGGACTTGGTGAGTGTCGATCCAGTCGAGGTAGGAAGCTAGACATAAGGGAGGGAAACCTCCCTTTGCTATTATTGTGATGTTAAAAAAATCCCCCAAAAAGGGGATGAGATAGGGTATTTACGAAAAAAACAAGGGAGAGCGAAAATGCCTACACTAGAGAGCCTTATAGGACGAATGGACAGATTTATTCTGGAGGTAGTCAACTCCCACATGGTTGGCCTACAGGAGAAAGCCCGGATGGGAAGGGAACTCCTCAGGGAGGCCGAGGCAATGTTCGGCGGGCTTGACCAACAGCTCCAGAGTATCCTGGAGCAGAGGATCGGGAAGCTGAGAAAGGTTCTGAATAAATGGAGCGGTTTTTTGACCTCATCCCTAGAGGATGAGCTGGTCCGCTACCGCAGGGCCTATGAGTACCTCAGGCAGAAGCCCGACCCCACCACTTCGGACTTGGCTGAGATAGAGAAATTACAGATCAGGATGGAAAACCTGAGGAGGAGGATTTCAGGGGAGAAGCCAAAATCCTTGGGGGTGCAGCCTGGTCCGAGGCCCCCTGAGCTAGAGGAAGCAGTGAGGTTCAGGCAACAGATGGAAGCAAGAGCTATCACAGAGCCTCAAGCCCTGAGGGATGCCATCTCAGAGGCTCAACAGGAGATAGACAAGCTGGAGACCTCCCGTAAGGGACTGGATGCCAGCTCCCACCAGCTCTGGGGAAGGCAGATTCAGGATGTGGAAAGAGAGATTGGAAAACTGATGCAGAAGTGGAATGCCCAGCTCTCCTACCTCAATCTCCAAGAGACAGAGGCGAGGGACTACCAATGGCATAAAGACAAGACGGGGGAGGAGAGGAGAGTATACATCGAGGCCAAAAGGATCGCCGAAATCAAGGGAGGAGAGCAGGTAGATGCCCTGAAGATGCTCCGTGAAGCCAAGAGTGAAATTGAGACAGCCTTCTCATACTGCGAGATGATCACCAGCAAAGCCTTGGTACAACTAATGCCAGAGGCCATGCCTATGGACAAGGTGGCCATAGTGGTGAACAAGTCCCAAGCCATCTTGGATGGGGTGAGGGATAGGGTGCCGGAGGCGGATGTGAGGGAGATGACTAGGACAATCGATGCCCTGAGAAGATATGAGGCAGAGATGAATAGGGCACTAATCAAGCTCGGATATGACAAGAGTGTTGAGAGCTACGAAGAGGGGAAAAAATCAGAGGGACTCAGCTATTTCCGTGCCAATCTTCCCGCCTGGGTCAAAGACATTCTGCCCGCAAGGGACGTATCCGGGCTTGAGGATCTGGCTACCAAGGGCCTGAGCGGAGCTAGGGAGGCGATATCGAGGGCCATAATACTAGCGGCCAAGAGGAATCCAGAGAGAGTCAAGGCCCTCTTGGGCAAATAGGGGGTAATACCATGCAATACGGCAAAATATTGAGTGAGAAGCAGGAGAAAGATTACGGAGACCCTTCCCTGGCGGCTCTGGTCAAGGAGGTCGGCCAAGCCACTGGAAAGACTAACTATGGATCTCCAGAGCTTCCTCGCTGGCAGACCGAGCCGGAGAACCTCATCGAGGATGTGATGAGCCGCTGGCTGGGGCCGATAAAGGACGAGGAGAATTATGAGGGGGTTCAGGACAGGCTGAAGTACCTGAGGATTTATCTTCCCAGACTCACGGGGGATCTCGCCACGAGATGCGACACGGCCATTAAGCTCTTGGAGGAGAGGGTGTCCGAATATCAGGCCAAGAATCTCCAAAAATTCATCTCCCAGATAGCCGAATTCCTAAAAAAGCCGATAGAGACTGATACTGGGGTGAAGGATGCCGAGGACTATCTCACCAAGCTAACTGAGATGAGGCCGGGACTCAGAGGAAGTTGGGCACGCCTGATTGAGCAATATGCCGGATTCTTGAAGGAGGCAATCAGTGCTTATAGAGAAAGAACTCCCCAGCTAAAAGGGAAAAGTGAGCTGGGCGAGCCGGCAGAGCCAGTGGCCTCAACCCCTATTACCCAAGTCCCCGAACCCCTAAGGCCATTGTGGACTTACGTCTTAGGTCCGAACTATATGCGGACATTCCGGCATACCATCGACTCCAAGTATGCCAAGATAGAGATCATCGAGGTCGGTAAGGAATGGAGGGTAGGATTCGAGGATAGGGACGAGGCGGAGGATTCCAAACCAGACTGGGACTACGATGAGCCGGTTCTTCATATCGTCAAGATGGATGGGGAGCTCTCCATTACTATGGAGAAGTACGGAGGAACTGGTCTATCGGATATCTACTATGGAACGACCCGGCTTTGGAAGGAAGCAGGAGGCATGTTGGGCAGGGGGTTAAGAACCACTAAAACCATAGTAGTGGAGAAAGAAGCACCTCTGTTGCCAGAGGAACCGACTCCTCCTGAAGTTTCCCCCATAGTGGAAGGGCTGAAGAAATCCTTTCCTTGGATAGTGGGCCTTGCCGCTATCGGGGGGACGATGGCGATTGCCAAGAGAAAGAAAGAGAAGAAGAAATAGGAGGCGAAATTGCCTATCAAACAGGAAGAGCTGGCTCTGTTTAAGGAGGCTTTACCGGTCAATTCTATCCCGTTTCTGAACAGAATACGGGAAATACTGGATGAGAATAAGGCGAATAGTTTAGGTACGCTGAAGGGCATAGAATCTGATAAAACCAAAGCTAATCTATTCCTCTTGGTTAT
>Ga0114930_10001580_pt1 | contig 21465 bp, 21 predicted proteins | sample AnhtaG_FD_87300 | JGI IMG/M metagenome (GOLD analysis project Ga0114930, IMG submission 87300) | Deep subsurface microbial communities from Anholt, Denmark to uncover new lineages of life (NeLLi) - Anholt_01485 metaG | ecosystem: Environmental > Aquatic > Marine > Oceanic > Sediment | place... | reverse complement strand
TTCCTTGATTAAGCCCGCCTCTGTTTGTTTCTCTCCCCAATGACTACTTTTTCGGATATCCCACTGATTGTGCGAGTGTGACCTTCTGATCCGGTCGCAGTCTCATCACTTTCGCCAGGGCTTGCTTGTCAATTAGCCCACGTACAACAGTCGCCAATCCTTCGGAAGCACAGTACAGGTAAACATTCTGGCTAATGAAGCCCGTGGCGGCGGCTGAATAGAAAACCTTATCGTCATCTGTCGTCTGACCCATCCTCGAGAAATCCGCCACATAGATGAGGTTTACAGGCACCTCCTGCACGAACGACTGACGCCCAGTCGCAGCCCGAATGTCTTCTGCCAGAACCGGCTTCAACGTGTGTTCCTTCGCATCATAAAGGTAAAGCCCTTCGGCAATGGCGACGTAGACATCGATTTCCTGCCAATTCACCGCAGATGGTGCGGTTCGCTTTCCCGAATCCGGACGATTTACTCCGAAAGCCGCCCAAAGCATATTCGAGAGCACCTGCATGGGCAACTTCTCAGCACTGAATGCGCGCGAAGACCTTCTATCCTTCAACACCTGCATCAGGGGTCTGCCGCTGTCTATTTGCGGCTTCAAAAGCTGGATCACCTTGAGTCCCTGCGCAAAAGTCAAAATAGGGCAAATAAGTATGATGATCAATACCAAGCAAACGGCTTTAAGTGATCTTGTGTTCATGAAATCCTCACTTTAATGAGATAATTATTAACATTGTCATTAGCTTCTTAAACTCCATGTCTATTTTCGGGGACACAATACTAAATTTTGCAGTTTTTACTGTTTCGGTTTTGTACCGCTTTTCTGAGACAGGAGCGGTCAATGCAGAATCTTTTCCAGAATTGCTACCCCGAATAACCCTTCCGAAACAAAACGAATGTACGCACGGTAATCCCGAATGTCTTTTGCCTGCCTGTACCTGTGCGGTTACAAATCTGGATAATCCTGCTCAGCGGGAAACTTCCCGTTTAGCGCAATGGGAGTATCTATATGCTGCTATTCTAACCAAACGCGCTATAAAAAATACGATTTTTATATATAAATATCAATCCCGAAGTCTCGGGATGGTTTTCGCCATAATTTAGTATTTTGTCCCCGTAATGCCGTACGTAGGAACACGCCACGGCGTGTTCCTACAAAAACAATGATTCCATGCCAAAATTTATGAGCTGCTTTTAGCATCATTGAAAAAAGGAAAGTGTGTTGGTGATCCCGCTAAGCGGGACCAACGCACAACAGGAATCTCCCTGTTTCATGGCTGTCATGGACCATTCCATGACAGCATATTAAAATTTATTCGCTATTTTTTAGCATTATTGAATATTTCGGATGCTTCTTTGACACTTGCATTTTTATGAATTATTGCCTGCAAGGCTTTAGCCATAGGCACGGGATGAGGACTCTGCCAGACGTTTCTACCCAGATTTATACCGACAGCGCCTTTTTGCATGCCGTCATGGACAAATTCAAACACCTCTATCTCAGTTTCGCATTTGGGACCGCCTGCCATAACCACCGGAACAGGACAGCCGTTTACAACCTTATCAAAATCTTTCTCACACCAGTAGGTTTTAACTACCCGTGCGCCCAGTTCGGCAGCGATGCGGCAGGATAAAGCAAGATACCGGGCTTCCCGTTTTTCCATCTCTTTACCCACAGCCGTAACTGCCATTACCGGAATGCCGTAATCCTCGCAGTCGTTAACGAGCTCCGCAAGATTCAGCAGTGTTTCATTCTCATAATCGCTGCCTATAAAAACAGAAACACCGACGGCGGCGGCATTAAGGCGGATAATCTCCTCGATTGAAGTGGTTATGCTTTCATTTGCCAGGTCTTCACCTACTATACTGGTACCTCCGGATACCCTGAGAATGATGGGTTTGCTGTTTGCAGCATCCACGGATGAGCGAAGCACTCCCCTGGTAACAAAGAGGGCATCGCAGTAAGGAAGTAGCGGCTCGATAGTTTCGCCCGGTTTTTCTAAACAGCGGGTGGGTCCTTGAAAATACCCATGGTCTATGGGTAAAAAGAAACAATGTCCGTCACTTTGAAAGAGCCGGCTTAACCGGTTTTTAATTCCCCAGTCCATTTTGCATACCTCCTTGATTGATGTTATCAGGTTAGTAAATTTGTTTAGTGATCAGCTATCAGCTTTCAGCGGTCAGCTTTCAGCCAAAAATAAAACAGGAAACGGCTGAACATTTTTAACTGTTATAGAGTGATTACGGCCCCGTAGGGACTCCTTCGGTGCGGGAAAAGCTGACCGCTGAAAGCTAACATCAATGTTTTGATGATATCGCCCCGAGTACTCGGGGTCACTTTGTTGCTGAGCGGAACCCTCATAGAACGTAAAAATACTCTTGCTGAGCTAAACACATAACGGATTAATGTTATTTTTCAGCTTCGGGTCTAACAATTAAATAGCCTTTGTCGATTAACCAATGATGAAATTGATAAGTTGTATATTTACAATCCGTTTTACATATCTCTCTTAATTTCTCATATTCTTCAGAGCCCGGTTCTTGAGCGTCCAGGTCCAACTGTACCGGACATTTTACGTCTTTACAGAATTCCCGCCGTTTATAATCTGCATATCCCTCGATTGACATAGCATTTCCCTCTTAACTTTTTGTGGTTTCTCAATTTCGCATAATGCTAAAGACTTTATGAAGTCCTGAAACTTATGGATCGCCGAGCAATTATAGCAGGTTATAGGATAAAATGTTCCCGCTAAGCGGGCTTAATGCTCTCCGTAATAAATATAATCATTATACATAATTTTAAATCCTATTGCAATATTTAATTCACCTGATGTATTTACTAATTTTTGCATTGACATTTTCTTCCTGTCCCGATACCTCGATGGTCTGTGATATAGACACACTAATCTTGATTATTGCGCTTATTGGAAGCGGAAGAATCAATGGATAACTTCGACCGGCAGTTCGCACCGAAGTCTTGTTTGGGGATGATTTTTACAATCATATTTCCATGTCTCGAGTATTCGGAGATGTGAAGAACACCTCGCCAAGCAAAAAAGTGCTATTATTTATTGTTAATTTGAGATTTTGTTTTTATATTTTACTGAAAAAGTATCCTGTTATAAGGTGAGCGTTAAAATGGATAATAATTTTCCGGTAAATCAGATTATATGCGGGGATTGTGAAGAAATATTACAACAATTCCCGGATAATTGTATTGATTTATAGATTTTGAATTAATAGATATTTAGGAGCAAAAATATGGAAAACAGAATAGTTTATTCACTCAATGTTGAAGATTTACAAACAGTGGCTGAAAATGAATTAAACAGAAAGCTAAATGATGAGGAGATTGAGTACATTGAAAATAATCTCTACAAATGTATAGATTGGTATCAAGCCATTGAATTAACATTAATGGATTTAAAATAGAATAAATAAATAATCTCTCTTCAAAACAATGATTTCATTGAACGTAAAGAGCAATTGATAAATATATTCACAGAAGAATTACTGCGTGAATTTTGTATAAAAGGAAGCATAAACTGGAAAAAAGTAGTCGAATTTAATAGCGGCAATTTAGATCTGAAAAATAACCCTCCTCAATGGAGATAAATACATTTACAACTACAACATTTTGTTGACAAAATCTGAGGCGCGTTAAGTAGTTTTTACAATGAAAACCTTCATAATTTGAACATGAAAAATTTATTGTTGAATAGTTGAACAATGCTCCATATCTCCAGACTTCCCTCATATCATAATTCCGCTCTTTTCATTTTTAATTCAATGTTATAAGGAAGTATACCATGAATAGAAATGTCATCATCACAGTGGTTATCCTGTGCCTCCTCCCTGTTGCCTCATTTTCACAGGATATGACCGCAACGGAGATTGTGCAGAAAGCAAACGATATCATTAACCAAGAGACGGTTTTTGCAAAAATGAAGAACTTCGTTCTTTTTAAATTCAGTGGAGTGTGATTACTATGCGTGAGGAAATATTTAAGTGGATTGCAAGGACAACCTACAAAAGATTTATTCTGGTATTCGTCATCTGTCTTGGATTGACCGTTATTTTCGGCGCTTTATCCGCAAGAATCCGCATAGAAACGACCTGGCGGTCGATGCTTCCAACCGGGCACGATTCTGTAAAAAACTTTGAAAAAGTCCTGGATGAATTCGGCACAGCCACACAAATTATTGTGGCAATTGACGGACCGGATAAAGAAACCGTTGTTCGTGCTGCCCATGAATTGGCACCCCTGCTTAAAGAAGTAACCATGGAAGCACCGGCTGTTGAAGATTCCGGCGATATAGAAATAGAGTATGTTGTTAAGCGCATTGAATTTCAATATGATACTGCATTCGTTGCGCAGCATGGTTTTATGCTTGAAAAAGCCAAAAATCTCGAAAAAGAGGCAGTATTGTTCACTGATTATAATCTCGTCCCATACTTGGAACACATCAATGATGTCCTGGAAAGCCAGTATGTGCAGGATACCGATAACCTGACAAAACAGGAAAAAGAAGCGGTTCGGGGTCTGGACGGCATGTATCAATTCCTGGATGTTATGCATGATTTCGCTTCGGGGAAAACGTCCGATAGAGCAATAGTTCAAAAAGCGGTGGATGCCATGACTATTGGCGACGGCTATTACCTCTCGACCGACAAAAAAATGCTTTTGATGTTTATAACCCCGACGATGACAGTCGATGAAATCGAGCCGTCTGTAACAGGCGTAAATAACCTTGAAGCAGTAATTCAGCAGTACAACCAGCAGCATCCCGGAACTCATATTGGCATGACAGGTATGCATGTAGTGATGCGGGATGAAATGGAATCCGGAATGACTGATACTATCAGGAATGTGCCTGTAGCGCTTTTGGCAATTCTTTTCGTGTTTGTTGTATCATTTAGAATGCTCAGCGGTCCGTTTCTTGCTTTGATTGTCCTTCTGTCAGGTATAATTTGGGATATCGGGCTTGCCTACATCTTTATCGGTCGTTTGAATATCCTTACAGCGATGTGTGCTGTCATACTGCTCGGATTGGGAGTTGATTATGCAATCCATATAATTTCGGCTTATACCGAATTCCGGCATAAGGGGAAATCCATCGAAGAAGCGCTGTATGAAACATTTACACGAATCGGCGCCGGATTGATTACCGGTGCTGTAACGACGGCGGTTGCATTTTTATCGCTCATTTTTACATCCTACCCTGCCTTCCGGGAGTTTGGTTTAGTGATCGGTGCAGGTATTCTCTGCTGCCTTCTGGCGTCGATGTTTTTCCTGCCCTCACTGCTTGTCATTAAAGATAAAATGTGGGGAGCAATTCGCAGTGGTCATCAACCGAAACAAGTCGACCTCGAGTTCAAAATATTAGGTGCAATCACCGGGAAGATTGCAGCGCACCCCAAAACTACGTTCATCTTATCTGCGGTCATCACGATTCTATTTCTCATCTTTATTCCTTATGTGCGCATGAATAAAAATTACATGGATATGGAACCTGAAGGACTTGAATCTGTGAGGCTGCAGCGTGAAATCCCAAAGCGGTTTAATATGTCTCCCGATAATATGCTGGCAATGGTGAATTCACTTGAAGAGGCAAACCGCCTGACCGACCTGCTAAATGAGCGTCCGACCGTCGGGTTTGTTGAATCGATCGCCGACTACCTGCCTGCACAAGAAAAGCAAAAAGAGCGCATTCCGCATATTCAAAAAATTGCCGCCGCACAGCAAAACATTCCTTCCTCACGTTCGATTGATAAAGACGCACTCATCGAGCAGCTCTACCGGTTTAACGATAATCTCATCGAAATGTCATCACTGGCGTTTATCGGCGGACTTGACAAGGTCTTCGATAAAACAAATTTTTATCTCGGGCTGAATGAAGAAGGCGACCAAGTTGGCATTAACAGGGTTATGGAATTCATTAATACACTCGATAATAAACCCGAAGCTGTTACGGATTTGCAGGTTTTTCAGCGTGCATTCATCCCGAATATGGCACGACGGGTGCAATCTATGGCAAATCCAACCCCGATAACGCTTGAGATGATACCTGAAAACATAAGGGAGCGGTTCGTAAGCAAAAGCGGCGAGCATTTTCTAATCAATATTTATTCAAAAAAGGACATCTGGGACGGTCTTTTCACTAGCCCGCTTCTCAGTACAGTCATTCGTGACGTACCCGGCGTAACAGGCTCTCCGGTTTTCATGAAGGCAATGATAGAAATAGCTAAGGAAGAAGGTAGATTTGCATTTATCTTAACGTTTGTTGCATTCCTCATCATCCTGTTCATAGACTTTCGAAATATAAAAATCACTCTGTTTGCTATTTTTCCGCTGTGTATTGCGCTCGTCTGGATGGTTGGAATTATGGGGTTGACCGGTTTTAAGTTTTCCATCGTCAATGTTATGGGTCTGCCGCTTATTCTCGGTATCGGCATTGACGATGGCGTGCATATCATTCACCGCTACCTCGTGGAAGGAAGGGATAAACTCCCCTATGCAATATCCAGCATAGGCAAGGCGATAACGCTCACAACCATTACGACCATGCTCGGGTTCGGTTCATTAATACCGTCCATATACCGGGGCTACGCAAGCATAGGCATCCTGGTGACACTCGGCATCGGTCTCTGTTTCTTCACATCGATTTTCATCCTGCCGGCATTTTTGAACAGGTTCGTAAAGACCCGGTAATACAATTACAGGAAAGGTTTTGTGTTGGAATATGTTTATCCCCCGAGTACTCGGGGGACCGCCGGGCAAAAGCTGAAAGCTGAAAGCTGACCGCTGACCGCTGACCGCTGAAAGCTAATAGCTAATTCACTCTTTTCCCCTTTGTGAACAAAATTATTAAATAGTGCTTGCTTTTTTCTGTTTATAGATATACAATAAATATATACATGTAGATGTAAATATTCTAAAAAAGGAATAACGAAATTTTTATGAAAGAACTTTGGACAAAAAATAAAGAAATTGAATTCTTCCAATACTCAAGAAAATTTGCCACACCAGAACAATTGTTTTATCTTGGCGATGATAGGCGATACTATGCCTATTGGCCCAAATCATATAAAGGAAAAACAGAAACGCTACAAAGTAGAAATTCACTTATTGGTAATTTTACTGAAAAGTATTCTGTCGATTTGCTTCAAGACTATGCAAATTTGCAAGGTTGGTATGCAGTTCAAGGCGTCATTTGTAAAGAAATTGGTTTAACAGCAAAATCACCTGCAGATGTTGTTTTTTGTCAATCAAGAAATAGAATACAGAAAGCGAGTGATATTTTCGCAATTTTTGAAGTAAAAATGTCAATTGTTTGGAATTGGGAATTACTAAAACAAAATGAAAAAGAGGAATTAGTATGTCTCGGTGATTTTAAAACTCATAAAGGAAATCCAGGATTACTTCGTTCTGATTCAATGTTAAAAGCCATTGGTAAAAGCATTAACATTCGCGTTTCTGGTTATCATGGATCAAGGATTCCGATTATTATTCTTGGAAACACTCCAATTACGGAAAGTTATATTCCAAAAGTTGAACATTTAAAAAATGCTGGAATTAGTCAAGGTTTTTGGTCAGTTAATCCTATTCCTTTGGATGATAATGGTAAAAACATAAAAAGTACTAAAGATTTAGGATTTTATCGATTCGATACATATGAAGAACTTATTAAAAAATTAGATGAATTGATGTTAGAGGATAGAGAATATTTCTCGAGCATGAGAACAAAAAAAGATCTGGGAAGAATAATTGAAATAGCCAATCAAGAAGATACATATGAAAAAAAGGCAGAAAAATTTTTAAATTTAATAAGGGAGTGATGAATGAGCAATAATAAATATGCTTCACAAAGAAGGAAAGGCACATCGACAAGTTCATTCGGCGTTCCAGGTAGAATTGGACATGATTCAAGTAAATTTTATAGTAGCAGACTTTATGATGGGAAAAAAATTAAAATACCAAGTAAATATATTGAAAATAAAATCGGACAAACAGTATTAAACAGAATTTATTGCAAATCTTCTGAGATGATGGATGAGATACCAGATTATAGTGTCCATTTAATGGTAACTTCACCTCCATACAACGTTACAAAAGAATATGATGAAGATTTAACTTTAGATGAGTACAGGGAATTCTTAAAAAAGGTATTTACTGAAACCTATAAAAAGCTCGTTACAGGTGGCAGGGCATGTATAAATATTGCAAACCTTGGAAGAAAGCCGTATATACCATTACATAGTTATATTATCAAAGACATGCTTGATATTGGTTTTTTAATGAGGGGCGAATTGATTTGGAATAAAGCTTCCAGTTCAAGTCCCTCAACTGCATGGGGAACTTGGTTGTCTGCTGCTAATCCTATACTCAGGGATATTCATGAATATATTTTAATTTTTTCAAAGGAAGCGTTTAATAGAAAAAACTTGCCCGGTAAGATAAGCACAATAAAAAAGGAAGAATTTCTTTCATTTACAAAAAGTGTATGGACATTTTCTGCAGAATCGGCACGCAAAATTGGACATCCTGCACCCTTTCCTGTGGAACTTCCATACAGACTGATTCAACTATATACTTTTAAAGACGAAGTTGTCCTTGATCCTTTTTGTGGAAGCGGGCAAGCTTGTATTGCGGCAATTAAGGCTGGAAGGCATTACATAGGTTATGATAATGAGGAAAAATATGTAAAATTATCTGAAAATAGAATAATTGAATACAAGAAGCGAAATACCTTGCCTTTATTTGAAACGAAGCATGGTTAATAATGTTTCGTTATGTGCTGATTTTTTCATAGATGCATCATTACTTAGCTGGTTCAAGTTTGTAACTTGAATCTAAACGTTTCGCGATTTCATATTACATGTATTAAAGATAAGTTTTATATCATAACCCTCACTATAATATCTCTTTATCAACCAATTTTGCAGCCAAAACTGAACCATAATTGCGCTCAGTCCATTCACTTCTGCACATCAGGCAGTTTTGAGTAATCCAGTTCGGAGCCGAGAACGCTGTGGGGGATTATGAAAATAATCAGTTCGAGAATAGAGGCGCCTAACACCCAGGAACGTGGGTTGCGCCCTTTCAGGCAGGCAATGACCGCCGCCGCCCATCCGAGCATCGCTATGAGGGTCTTGTTATCTGTCAGGTCATAGCCAAACGGGACACCTGTCCAGAATTCTCCGAACGCATATTTTTGTACCACAGTGCCTAAAATCATTCCCCCTACAAATAAAATACCCGCAGACCAATATGCTAACGTTCGTATATTCGGACGGTTGAACAGCGCCTCGAGACCGGCGCGTGTTGATACGAACATTGCTGCGAATATGATAATAACGTGTGCAATCAATACAGCCGCCGGGACATCTCCTCTGAAGCGAATCACTACAGGCTGGTTTTTGGGGATAGTGATAGTTTCTGAACCACCGGTAATTGTTAATTTGTACATCAGCTTTCCTGCGGGCGGCTGGTGAGGCAGAAATCCTTTTAGAGCTTCTCCATCACGTTTCATCGGAATATCCGTCCATGGGTCGTCTGTTTTATACCGTTTGTAGGTGAGGACGCCTGTTACGGTGGTATCTGCGATGGTCACCTTGACCTCGTGATCAGTCTCGCCGCCGTGGCTTCGGGCTAATTTATATTTTACCGTATTCGATCCGACCCCGAAGGGATGGCTTTTCGCCAAAGCAGTATTCCCGCGGATTGGATACGTCGGACCGGTGGCATATTGATAAATAGCTGAAGCAAGAGTGATTACTAATGCAATGACCCAGAGAGCTTTATTGCTTTTCATAATTTACCGGCTCCACAGTGCAAATGGTTGGTTAAGTTTTACATAATATACAAAAATTAAAGGATAAAGGTGAAAATATTAATAAAAAATTAAACACAAAGAACGCAAAAAAAAACTAATAATTATCTGCGAACTCTGCGGTTAAATATTTTCGGCTCATCTGGAATTTATTTTTATTTGACGCAGATTCACGCTGATCCCGCTCAGCGGGATGATGAACACTGATAAAATCTTAACAGAATAAAAAAATGCTATTTTAGAGGTATAATGCTTACAGAGATGTTGAGAATTAATCATTTATTATCAAAACCCGCGATGGAGTCCCACTTTTTTTGCTACAGAATATGCTGTCGACATATCACTCCTTGTAACGGGTTTTAGAAGCTCGGGATATTCTCCTGCGCGGTAACATGGTCGGTATTGAGCCATAATATTTACGTATGAATCACGGCTCAATTTTTCCGATATAAACTCCATGATTGCAGACGTACCTGCCAGATTGTTCGGCATTACAAGATGCCTGATGAGCATTCCCTGCTCAGCAATCCCTGAAGAGTTTATGTGCAGGTCTCCAACCTGCCGGTGCATTTCCTGAAGTGCAGAAAACATCCGTTCCGGATAATCCGCAGCCCGGGTATACGTGTCTCCTGTCTTATTCTCAGCAAACTTTGTATCCGGCATATAAATATCTATTACGCCGTCGAGTATTTTCAGGGTTTCTACGGAGTCGTAGCCGGAAGTATTGTAAACCAGCGGGATGGACAATCCTCGTTCCGCTGCGATTGAAAGTGCACGAATAAGCTGAGGGACATAATGCGTTGGGGTTACGAAATTGATATTATGGCAGCCAAGATTCTGGAGATTAAGCATAGCTTCGGCAAGTTCCGCTTCTGAAATAGCGCCCCCTTCACCAAGATGACTTATAGTATAGTTCTGGCAAAAAACGCACTGCGTGTTACAGTATGTAAGAAAAATTGTCCCGGAGCCGCGCGTGCCCACCAGAGGAGGTTCTTCTCCGAAATGCGGAAAAACGCTGGAAACAATCAATTCGGCAGGGGAATTACAGGTACCGGTTTCACCAATAGCGCGGTTAACATGACACTCATGGGGGCATAATGTGCAGTCATTAAGAATACACTCCAGTTCAGCAGCCCGTTGTTCAAGTTCACCTGTACGTGATAAAGCAAGATAACATGGTTCAAACATTATTCATATCCCCAATATATATTACGGAGAGCATTAAATAGTTTACATTTTGGAGAAGTCGAAGGTGTCACGAAGTGATCACCCTGTGAAAGAACATCCCGCTAAGCGGGAACAGCATAGACACTTTTCTCTGTTGGTGATAACACCAACAGAAACTTAAAATGCAAACAATTTTATGACCCGATTATTAAATGACCGATTATTTTATGAAGTATAAAATATTGTACAAAAAAATGCAACAAAAATAAGTTTTATTTCAATTTCGCATAAATTTTAACGCAGATTAATGCTTATTTATTGCTCATGAAATTGGATAACATAATTGATACGAGCACAAAAACACCAAGTTTTTGTTATTACATGTTAAACGCACTTGCACATCGCAGAAAATATCCGTATTATTTTATATAACCATCGTAACAGGTAGAACGTGAATTTAGTGTTGATGCTGTTTATCGTTGCAGGCGCTGCCGTTATCCTCTTTTTAGGGCTGTTTAGTTTTTCATCGTTGATCGAGAAAAAACACCGTGCCGCATTAACCAGCATGCTTTTTTTCGTGGCATTTTCAAGTGTATGGTTTGGCGGATTTCTCACTTTCCGACCCAATAATTATATTTTAGCAGGAGCAATAATTCTAATTGTTGTTCCCGCTCTTCTGTTTTTTTTACCGGTTGGCAAATCAAAAGCGCTGAAGATTACCACGATTACTGAAAGGGTTGATGAACGTGATACGATGTTTGCAAGAGAAGAATACCAGCCCGGTACGGAAAAATATGATTCCTATTACACAATGAGACCCGGTAACAAACAAATTGATGATAAAATCCGCAGCCTTCCGGAACTGCTGGCGCCCGGCGGACGGTACTATGACCCTCTCCGCTCGGGATACATCGCATCGATGTTTAAATTTGAGGAGCGTCTCACAACTCATGTTGACGGACCCGTCAATTCCGTCAGGCAAAACATTGACCCCGAAGAAATGTCCCGGATTCTCAAAATTGTAACGCTTCATCTCGGCGCTGAAGAAGTTGGCATAGCCCGGCTGAACCCTTATTATGTGTATTCGCATGTCGGAAGAGGACCGGAACCGTGGGGAACGGAAATCAGGAATACACACCCTTACGTCATTGCATTTACGGTGGAAATGGATTATGCGAAGGTTGAAGAAGCGCCGGGAATCGGAATAACGGAAGAGACCGCACTGCAGTATTTAAATGCACAGAGAATATCGATTGCGCTCGCCGAATACATCCGGGAACTGGGATATGCAGCCCGGGCGCATGTTGCCGGAAGTAATTACCAGATTATGCTGCCGCCGGCTGCGTATGATGCCGGTCTCGGTGAATTAGGGCGGCTTGGGTATCTCATCTCGCCAAGATTCGGTGCGAGAATACGACTCGGTGCGGTCACAACGGATATCCCGCTTGTACCTGATAAGCCTATCGAGTTCGGTGTTCAGGATTTCTGTGAAAAATGCAAAAAGTGCGCAGTTAACTGCCCGTCAGGAGCAATTCCATCCGGCGGCAAAACGATGGTTTGGGGTGTGGAAAAATGGCAGCTCAACATCGAAAAATGCTTTCAGTACTGGCGGATTATTGGAACAGACTGCGGTCTGTGCATGAAGGTATGTCCCTTCAGCCATTCGGACACGCTCATTCATAATATATTACGGTCGGGCATTACGCGTTCATCGTTCGCTAGGAGAGTCTCCATTTATGGAGATGATCTGTTTTACGGAAAAAAGGTTAAATTCCCGAAGTATCAAGAGTAATATATACAATGAAAGGTATTTACTGCTTAATTATCACGGTAAGAAAAGATAGTAAAATTGAAATTGGAGCATTAGGTGCAAAATATTTTGTAAAGGGCAGCTATGTCTATGTCGGTTCCGCTCAGAATAATATTGAAAAAAGGGCTGCACGGCACTCTTCCAAGAATAAAAGGATGAGATGGCATATAGACTATTTGCTTGCACATCCTGAAGTTACATTAGAAAAAGTTCTCTACAAAAATGCGGGCAAACACCAGGAATGCACGACAGCGCGCCTGCTTTCAGAATGTGGAGAACCGGTAAAACATTTTGGTGCATCTGACTGTAATTGCAATTCTCATTTATTCAGATTACAATCGTTAAAGACTATCAGTAGCATTGGATTTAAGGAACTAAAATAAGGAGATATCGGTTTGATTAAAACATAATACTTTAGTAAAAATTGTGATCAACCCAGCCTTGAGGGATGGGTGTATTACGTTCATGTCCTTGAGTGTGTTGGTGATCCCGCTAAGCGGGACCAACACACAACAATATAATATAATCAGCGTCTTTCATAGTGAATCCGCGTTAATCAGCGTCAAAAATAATTCAGACGCTGAGGGACACAGATCCCGCTGAGCGGGATGATTATTTATGATAATATTTTTTTAAAGAAGAAAAATAAATAGGTATTATCAGCGTCCGTCATAATAAATCATCCCGCTCAGCGGGATCAGCGTCAATATTTATATAAAATCCAATTAAAATCAACAATGAATCAAAAAAGGAAAGGCTGCCATGCACGTCGGTCATGTCGATAACGTAAAAAAAGAGGAAATCTCTGTTGAGGGAATCGAGGGAACTCGAATTCAGTGGCTGTTAGCACAAAAAGAGAATGTGCCGCATTTTTATATGCGCTTAGTTTCTGTGGAACCCGGAGGAATAATACCCTTACATTCGCACGAAGTTATTCATGAGATGTACATCCTAAAGGGTAAAGGCGCAGTACTTCATGAAGACGGAGAAACTCCCATAGAAGCGGGTAGTTTTATTTATATGCCGATAAATGAAGTTCATGGGACGAAAAACACGGGCAGCGAAAATTTAGAATTCATTTGCTGCATCAACAAACCGCCGGAATGAGATTTACATAGGGGCGGTGCATTTAACTTCCCTACATAGAACACACAACCAAAACGTACCGGTATAGCAGTGTGTTTTACACTGTTAAAAATAAATGGATATACCGTTACTCACTGCCGGGAAGTGGCAGATATTGCTCTAAATATTAGCCTGAATAATTCAAAAAATAGTATTATTTATTCTGCTAACTGTTGTTATTATTATATTTGCTGCAATAATCACCCCCAATCCCGCCACGAAGTGGTCGCTTTGTGAAAGCTTCGGGATGAGGGTGCCACCCCAGCTGTCGTCCTGTCCCGAAGTTTCGGGATCAGGATCTGGTTTTTTTAAATTAGATTCTGAGTTTACAAAGCAGGATATAATGTTTGAAGGGAAATTTATGAATTAATCAGGGTAATAACATCTTGCCTTTATGGTACGAAGCATATCAGTAGATTGATTATTTAGAAAAAAATACATAAATTTTAATAGGTTGCATTCTCATTTGGCATCAAAAAGTAGAAAAATAGATATGTTCACGTATCATCTTGTTATGAATGAAACTATATGTAATAAAGGCTAATTACGGAGGTATTATGTCGGAGACATCGAAAAAAACGGGATTTGTCCAGTCGCTGTTTAACGGTCTGATAGAAAAAGATATGCTGCAGCCGTTTCCAAACTACGGAAGTGAAGAACGCGAAGAGATGTTTGCAGTGCTTGAAATGGTCAGGAGGTTTGCAAAAGATAAAATCGATCCTGTTACCATTGACCGCGAACACCACATACCTGAATCAGTTAAAGAAGGCATGCAGGAACTCGGACTCTGGGGATTAATTATCCCCGAAGAGTACGGCGGATTCGCCCAGCCTGAAATCACATATAACAAATGTATGGAAATTCTTACTGGCACCTGCGGCTCGACCGCTGTGATGTACGGCGGTCATTTGTCCATCGGATTGAAAGCGATACTGTTATTTGGAACTGAAGAACAAAAGCGCAAATTGCTGCCGGAGCTTGCTTCCGGGGATAAACTCGCCGGATTCGCTTTGACCGAGCCGGATGCGGGCAGTGACGCCGCCGCTATAAAAACAACGGCGGAATTGTCGGATGACGGCAAATATTATGTCTTAAACGGCAGAAAACAGTGGATTACCAACGGCGGTTTCGCAGACTTGTTCACCGTATTCGCTAAAGTTCTCCAACCGGGCGAAGATGCTGACAGTTCCAAAATAACCGGTTTTATCGTTACGCGGGACATGGAAGGATTTTCATCGGGAAAGGAAGAGGATAAACTTGGAATATGCGGGTCATCCACAACACCGTTATTTTTAGATAATGTTAAAGTTCCGGCAGAGAATATACTCGGCGAAATAGGCGGCGGTTTTAAAATTGCCATGGAAGTATTAAATACAGGAAGACTCGGTCTTGGAGCCGGGTGTGTCGGCGCTGCAAAAGCCATTATGCCTCATGCACTACAATTCGCATTACAGCGGGAACAGTTCAGGAAAAAAATATCGGAATTTGAAATGATAAAGGAAAAATTCGCCCGTATGTTAATAGATACTTTTACGGGTGAAAGCATGGTCTATTTCACTACATGCATGAAGGATATGCCCAATGTTTCAGTTGCTGTCGAATCCGCAATATGCAAGGTTTTTACCGGTGAATCTCTCTGGCAGACAATAAATGACTGCCTCCAGGTCGCCGGCGGAAACGGATTTATGAAAGAATATCCTTATGAGCGCTTTCTCAGGAATGCGCGCATCAATATGATTTTTGAAGGAACAAATGAAATTCAGCGCATGTTTATTGCAATTTCGGGGCTGAGGCAGCTCTCTGTACGATTAAAAAAATATCAAAAACAGCTGCCGGAAGATAATGAAAGCAGGGAAAAACGGATTAACGAGATATATGAAGAAATTTCCCGAGTCTCCCAAAACTTCGGGATCACACTCGATGGTTTTTCCGAAAAATTGCGCGGACAAACCGCAAAGGCAAGCAGCCTGACTCAAAGATTTAATGAAGTTGTAACAAAGGCTGTTTTGCGTTATGGAGCTAATATCAGAGATATGCAGTATATTCAAAGGCGGCTGGCGGATGCAGCAATTGACCTGTTCGGGATATTTGCCAATATTGCGCGTATTGAGAATCTCATCAGGAATGAACATCATACAGCCGGTAACGCTATTTTGATTTCACGCATTTTCGCTCAACAGGCAGAACACCGTATCAATCATAACCTCGATGAAGTTGAATCGAATCCCGAAATTTCGGGAGCGCTCTCACGGATAGCTGAGATGTTGTATGAATCAGAAAAATATCCGTTTGATATTATGGATTATTAAATTGAGATATAACCTGGATTATTCATCCCGAGTGCTCGGGATAAAAAGCAAGCAGCATATTAATTAAAACAATTCATTATCCCGCTAAGCGGGATAGAATAAAATAATAAAGTTTTTAGATTCCAAAAATGATAATTTCTATCTATCTTAAATAATAACAATTATTTATTTTTTCTTTGCGACTTTGCCCCGAGTAATCGGGGCGAGAGAATTTTTCAGATTAGACAGGATAACAGGATAAACTGGATTTTTTATCTTTTTTATCCTGTAATCGTGTCAAAAAATAATAAAAAAGGGCACAAACAGCATATAATCGATACTGCGTGCCCTTTTTTGCTTATAAAACAAGTTTGATATCATAGATAAGGATATATATGACTTATTCCACTTCCGTCTTTATTTTTTTATATCCTTTTTAATGTCCTCGATTAATTGAATATATCTCGTATTACCGGGATCCAATTCAAGCGCTTTTTCAGCGGCATCGAGTGCGCTTTTCAGGTTTTTCTCCTGACGAGCCCAGAATGATGCGTACGAATATAACGTTCTCGCATCCGTCATGTATTCCTTGACAAGGTCCGGACCGTAAATTTCAAGAGCGCCGTCGAGGTCTTCAGCATGAACAAACAATGTCGCCACGCGCGACCTGTAACCGGGATTGCCGTCACGAAGCTCTACTACCATTCGTGCCTTTGCAAGCGCATCTTCGAGGTTTTCTTTCCGGTTGATCCAGAAACTCGCATAGTTATATAGGTTTGTAGCGAGTAAAACGCGCTGGCGGTCTGCAAATGATTTCCCGTAAATTCTGTTTACTTCTTTGTCCTCGCCGTTCAGCGCCAACAGTTCCGCATAGTTTTTTGTTTGAGCAGGAGTAGGCGTTGGGCTCGCCTCAAAAATTTGCTCAGCCATTTTCAATCCGCGTTCGACATCGGTTTTGCTGCGGATACAAAACGTAACATAATACCCGAGCAGATCCAAATCTTCAGGATATTTCTCAAGCATTTTATTGAAAAATAGTGCGTCTTTTTCTACATCTCTTCCCATAGAACGCGTCCTTGCCAACCTTGTATATGCATCTCTGGCGAGTTTGCTGTCCGGGAATTCCTCGATAAACTCATCGAGATCACCTTTTGCAAACATCGCATGTTCATATATGCTGGCAACTACACCCTCTCTTCCAAATGGCATCATAATCGTCTTTGCTTCATCCGGGCGCGCCAAAATCTTTTCAAATATTTCATTCGCCTGGTCTGTCCTGTACGTGTCGTTGTACTTAGAAGCAAGTTGAAAAGCCGCTTTAAGGTCATCGGGATTTTCATTATATGTCTTAAAGAGGTTTGCGAACGTGTTTTCACTATTGAGGGATTCCTCAACACGCTCCTTAAAACCTTCCGGTGGAGCGCTATAGCCGATGACGCGGTCTATTTCATCGCCGTTTGCCTGCGTAATCGCAACGGTGGGAGTAGCCCGGACGTTATATTCTTTGTAAAGAGCATCTCCAAGCTCTTCACCCCGGACTGCGCGGACCGGTACAAATTTACCGGTAATATACGGATGGAACTTTGAATCACCAAAGAATTGCTCGTCCAGCAATCTGCATGAGCCTCAACCATCGGAGTAAAAATTGATGAGAATAAGCTTCCCTTCCTTTTCTGCTTTCGCTTTTGCATCGTCAAATGAACCGTCAAACCAGACAGAACTCTGGGCAAAAGCCGAGGAAGCAAAAAGAAGAATGAACAAGAATGTTACAACCTTTTTCATAACAATCTCCTTTTCTAATTAGTGGATTCAGGTTGGCTGTAATGACTTATTGATATAAAGCAAACATGTTACAAATATTTTCATGCATTGTCAATAAAAAAGACCTTGAGAAAACATAAGAAAGGCGCTGAAACTGAAACATTCTCAGCGCCCTTGTAATATAAATTAACCATTGTAGGCATAGTTTACTTCTCGCCCTTTTTCTTTATATCTTTTTTGATGTCTTCAATCCTTTTAAGGTATCTTTCTGTACCGGGCGCAAATTCAAGTGCCTTTTCTTCCGCTTCTATCGCTTCTTTATATTTCCCCATTTTCCAATAGACCATGCTGAGTGTATCCCAGTTAAACTGGTTAGACCTCAATTCTATCGATTTTTTAGAGATTTCAAGAGCATGTTCGAGATTTTTGCCCTCGAGCGCCCAGAACCATGCGTAACTATTAAGCACGGAAGCATTTGTCATGTGGTTTTTAATATAATCAGAACCATAATATTTAAGAGCTTCATCCATATTGTCCAATTTCGCATAAATTGAAGAAAGATTCCTGAGAGATGTTATCGTTCCCTTTGTCATTTCCTTATACTTCGAAACTGTTTTCAATGCGCTTTCCTGGTTAATGTCACGACCGAGCCAAAAGGCGATATATTTAATCAATTCGGATGATTTTATATCCTTTCTCGCAATATAATCCTGCCCATAGATTCGGAGGGCGTCTTCAATCCTCCCTTGATGTAAATAAGTTATACCGGTCATGTTATACAGAAAACTTTCTGGAGGGTTGGCATAACCTGTGATCCTGTCGATTTCCTTCCCGTCTGCTTCCGCAAATACAATCGTAGGTGTGGACTGAACATCAAACAATTCAAACATTTCAGGTCCACCTTTATCCTTGAGCGTGAAGCGCATAGCTATATAGTTTTTATTGACAAATTCAGCATAATCTGAGTTGGTATTGAATTGCTCGTCCAGCAATAAGCAGCCGCCTCAAGAACTGCCGGAGGTTAGATCAAGAAGGATAAGTTTGCCCTCTTTTTCGGCTTTTGCCTTTGCCTCATCAAATGTTCCATCGAACCAATCGGTCCCCTGGGCAAATGCAGAAGCGGAAAAAAGCAGGATAATTGAGATAACAAATAATTTTTTCATAGCTCCCTCCTGTAATAGATTAACCCTGTTTTTAATGATTTATATTTCTTGTTATTAATATTCTCCCTTTTTCTTTATCATATCCTTTTTTATGTCCTCGATTCGTTTGAGAAAATCTTCATGACCGGGGACCAATTCAAGCGCTTTTTCCTCTGCTTCAATTGCTTCTTGGTATTTACCCATTTTCCAGTAGACTAGACTGAGCGTATCATAGTTAAAGATATCCATTTTGGGTTCTAATTCTATGGATTTTTTCACTGCTTCTAATGCACTGTCGAGGTTTTTTCCTTCTTCAGCCCAAAACATTGCATAACTTGTTAACTCTGAAGATTTTGTAATGTGTTCCTTAATATACTCGGGTCCGTATTCCTTGAGTGCTTCATCCATATTGTCCATCTTTACATAAATTTTCGCTAATGTACTACGGTAACCACGTCCATTATTCAATTCTTTATAGCGTATTATCGCCTCATAGGCACTCTCTAGATTGATACCCATATCAGCCCAGAAACTGGCATATTGATACAGTAAAGATTTGTCTATATTTTCATCGGCAATGTGCTCCTGACCGTAGACGCGGAGGGCATCTTCCTCACGGTTAAGTCTCATATAGCCCAGGGCTGCCGTTCCTCTGAGTACATAATTTTCGGGCTCCATCGCAAACGAACGATTAAGTATCCTTCGAGCACTTTCAAGATTGGCATTTTGCCTTTCCCAAAACAGCGAATACGAGACCATTAAACGGGTCGCGTCATCGACTTCTCTTTCAAAAAACCTTTTCCGTATACCTGTTTTGCTTTAGTTGAATCACCTTTCAGCATGAGGAGTTCTGCATAGAATTGTGTTGGATTAAATGATGGTTCTCTGTCAGATATCAATGTTTGAATCAATTCAGCAATATCAATTCCTCTGTCAATATTAGTTCGAGCATTTATACAATACTTAACATAACAATTAAGTAAGTATACATCATCTGGATATTTTTCTACTATTTTTTCAAAAAATGCCACAACTTCGTGTGAAAATTCAGCATGTACCTTTCTCGCCGCCAAAAACCGATACGCAATATTGGAGAATCGTGTGTCCGGAAAATCCTTGACCAATGCTTCGTAATAAATGGCGTTGAAGGTTTTGAAGCCGAGATTAAAAAGCGACCATTCATAGATGCTTATCATGTCGTCTGGCGCATTATAGGGAACCATGATGCCTTTTGCTTCATCACTACGGTCAATTATTTCGCGGTAAAGCCTTTGTGCAATATCATCTTCTCCGAAATTACGATCATATTTATATGCAAGTTTGAAGGTCGTTTCCAGGTTATCCGGATTGTTTTCATGCGCTTTTATGAGAGCTTCAAACGTATCAATACGGTTTGCGGTATTGGTTACTTTTGTCAGGAAGCCTTCAGGTGGGGGACCATACCCGATGATTCTGTCTATCTCAGCACCGCCGGCTTCGGCGATAACCACGGTGGGAGTGGCGCTTGTATTGTACGCCTTTTTTAGCTCATCGTAAATCGGCTCGCCCCGCAGAGCATAAACCGCAATAAAATTATTGTTTACATTCTCACCAAATGTGGAATCACTAAAAAATTGCTCGTCCAGCAATTTGCAGGCTGCTCAAGTAGGGGAAGTAAAGTTGATGAGGATAAGCTTGCTCTCTTTTTCTGCCGCAGCTTTTGCCTCATCGAAGGTTCCCTTGAACCAGTCGGTCTGGGCAAATGCAGAAGTGGCAAAAAGCAGGATTAATGGAAGTACAATGAATTTTCTCATAATTCTTTCCTTTAATTGTGGAATGATATTGAGAGTTAATACTGCGGACATAATTACTAAAACATTAATAACTTTTTTTACCATTGTCAAGTAAAAAATAATCCTTCAATAAAACACGAAAAAAAGGCGCTGGAACGGAAACATTTTCAGAGTCCTTGTAACCTAAAAGAACTTACTTTTCATACTGCGGCATGGTGAATTCCCATGTGCAAAAATCAGTGGATACAGGGTCGGGAGGGCAGGATATACATCGGGTGGCAATCCGTGGATCGACAGTGCGGGCAAATTGGCTGTACTCGACCATTCCTACGGGTTTGCAGGGAAAATCAGGGAGATTTTTCTTCCGGCGCGCCTGCTGTACACGGCATTCCCGCATGCGGAATATGAGCGTGTGCTCATTTTTCCATTCCGCTTCTTGTTTGTTGACCATTGCATACAGCCGGTATCCGAGCGCCTTTTCGAGCGTGTGGAGTCCTCCATTTTCCGGGAGATGGAACGCATTCATAATTCGCTTAGCTTCCGCCACCGAAAACCGTTCCCATGACT